>Ga0209425_10006120_pt1 | contig 11614 bp, 10 predicted proteins | sample COG_05_FD_184749 | JGI IMG/M metagenome (GOLD analysis project Ga0209425, IMG submission 184749) | Pelagic Microbial community sample from North Sea - COGITO 998_met_05 (SPAdes) (version 2) | ecosystem: Environmental > Aquatic > Marine > Neritic zone/Coastal water | place: Helgoland, sampling... | reverse complement strand
CTGGTGGCGGGGGGGCTCCCTGTGGAGATGGGCACGGTGGAGGCGAAGGTGATTGTGATCCGCAACCTGAAATCGATCCAGATGGGTATCCCAAGGATGACGAAGTGTGGCCGATGCGAGTGTATATCGGCCCAAGTCTCGATCACGATGTCATGAACCAACCAGGAATGGTAGGGCTTGCAATGTGGATCGGTTCGGACGCCATTGGCGTAGAAGAACAAATGGCTCCTTTGATTGGAACTGGCTATGCAGCAGATACTTGGAAAGTTGACGATTGGTTGGCAAAGGATCGTCCCGAGATCATCGTTTACGAAGATACCACCGCTCGTTCTGACCACGCCACATTCCAAGACAATCTTGGTACTGTGACCATGGGTTTTGGTGGATTAGTCGATGGGTATTGGTGCTATCACCAAACCTGTGATACCCTTGATGAGATGGTTGATTGGATGGACACTACTGGAAAAGAGTACGGTGATGAGCAGAGCGGTACCAGCAACCTTGTTGACGCCCTGGATACCATCACTTGGTGGGCGACTTATTCCTTCTTCCACCTGGATGAAACGCCCGTTCGAAATGCCTACCTATGAAGTGGTAGTCAGCGGATAAGTGTCGATACTGGATCGGCTATGAGATGGAGCGCTCCTGTCAGACTCCATGCGCCGGTGAAAAGTGTAAACAACAGTATTGCAAAAATCCCAATGGTGGCTAGGAAGGCGCTCTCATTCCAATCACGAACCTTGAGTCCGTCGAGTGGCCCCCATGGAATCATGTTGAAGAGCCCAAGGAAGAGATTCGCCCCAAGCCACATAATGCCCGCATTGACAATTACTGCCTGCCAAACGAGTGACCCTTCATCGAAGTACGAGCTCCCATTGAGGCTCATCGTTCCAGAACTTACCACTCCGGCGTCGAACGCTCCAGTGAGTCCGATGATGATGCCCCAAAGTGGAATGCCAATCAAAAACAACCCGAGGTTTGTCAGTGGGCCAGCGATGGCGATGTGGCCGTTCTGTCGTCGAGTAACCAGGCCTGCAACCATGACTGCCCCCGGAGCCATAAACAGAAAACCAAGGAAAAACGACATGAGTACACCCATGCGTAATCCCCTTGGGTCTGCTCGGAATTCAGCCCAACAGCCGTTTCGTTTCGCGACGAGTTTGTGACCGATCTCATGGAATAAAAATGCTGGTCCGATAGCAATAAACATCACGGGCATTGATATCAGAAGCGTGATGATCCACCCCGATGTTCCCAGTTCATTGAGGCCCCACATCCCTCCAACCGAAAGGAATCCTAACGCCAAAGTAAAAGCCCCCATCGCTTGAGCAAGATGTTGCTTTTCTTCTGCGCTAAAGTGCCAAAGTTTTCCCGTATGTTGTTGAGCAGCCCCCCAGCTGGAGGTCCCAAAAAGTTGAGCGAATATTGGATTCATTCCACCCGAAGCGGCATCGATGTGAACCGTTCCTTTTGCATCCGTTCGTTGATGCACTCGATGGATGTGCCCGTTCTGGCTTAATTGTGGGGCTCCAAATGGGTCGTCTTTGAGCATGTCCGCCCTCGAATCTCGTCGGCCCATGAAAAGTGTCCGTTCGTTGTGGACTTTGAATCCTCGTATCCGAGGGTTCATGTGTTCCGCTTGACTCCCAAGGAATGAATTTTCATGTCGATGCCTCGAAAAGCCATGAAAGAATTGGGTTTTCAAGCCTGTTGTTTGTGGTGTGACGCTCCTGATGATGCGGGTGCTGAACGTTGTCGGCCCTGCATCGACCATCATCGGAATGTACGTGAGGTGCTCGCTTCAGCACCCACGGACGACCCTTTCTATCAGTTGGCCAAGGAAATCATGGCCATGGCCGCCGCACCACACCGGTACGACCATGATGAAGCGCATGGGCCTACCTTACGCAATCAGCAGCGATTGGCCGGGGTTTTAACTGAGCCTGAGGCCCCACTAGTAACCGAAGACATCGAAGAATTGTTCGCTCAGCAAAGGGGGCGTGAAAAGGAAAGTTTGATCCGCCAAATTGGTAATCAAAATCCGTGGAAAGATGGGGCCCCTTCTGCAGACATCGCCCGTGTGTTGGGTGAAGAAGCATGGAGTGGTGAGGTGTTAGAATTGGACGAGCATTATGGCGCCAGAACCGTTCCAAGCCGGCCCATAGAACCCATCAATCGCGATGAGCGTTCTGGAGAGGATACAGCCCTCACCGATCGTGTTCAAGCAGCTGCCAAAGCCGCACCCTTTGATGAAGACATGGCTCAAATCATTGAGGTTGCGGAATTTGAACGCCGACAAGAGGCTCGTAAAAATCTCAAATCAGCTATGAAAGAAGTCAAAGAATTGATCGATGACGACCTTGAATTCTAATTCAAAGCACGGTTTGAATTGGGGAGCGGGTTGTTTCGGGAAGATGGAGGTCATAACTCACGCGTTGGGTTCCTTTTCCCTTGGATTTTTTCCCAAGTATGTTGATGTGGCCTAATTCTGCAAGGTTGGCAACATGAGTCCCTGCGCAAGGGCACATGTCCACCATGTTGCCGATTTGGACCACGCGTAAATCCGTTACAAATGAGGGAAGGAGGTCCATATTGGTCCGTTCGGCTGGCATCACGCTATTGATTTCATCGCGCGTCATGATACTATCAGTCACAAGTAAATGTTCGTCAATGCGTTGGTTGACTGCTTCCGTCATGGTCATGAGCATGACTTCATCAAAGGCAATGGGATTGAAATCGATGCGGGAACGGTCGGCGTGGATTTGATTGCCAACGGTTCTGGCCCCGTCAAATAATTCGTACACAAGTCCGCTCACAAGGTGTTGCGCCGTGTGCATTCTCATGTGTGCATAACGCGGCCCCCAGTCGATGGTTCCCCGCACCTCGTCCCCGGACTCTAATTGATGATTTTCGTCGACCGTGTGTTCCACCGCCTGTCGCCCTCGAACTTCAGTGACTGAGACTTCACCGTTCGGCCCTTGTAAGACTCCAGTGTCCCAATGTTGGCCACCACCAAGTGGATAGAAAAGGGTGCGGTCAAGGGTTACTTTTTGGCCTTCAACCGCCGTAACAGTAGCGTCAAAATTCTGGTGATAGCCTGCTTCAATACTTTCAAGGTAGAGTTTCTCTGTCGCCATGATGAAGCCAGTTGGCTTCACATCTTCAAAATACGCAGGGTTCTTCAATTGCCCCGCGGACGAAATACCATGGCCGATGTTGACGTTGGGGGTGATGTCGCTTTGATAGATGGTGATTCTCCCATGGGTTCGCGCCAGTTGATGTCGCTCTCTCTTGCAACACTGCTCGTGGTTTCTCTGATGACGGTAATGGCCATGTTGGGGGACGATGATCAAGCTTCGAACAATGCGTCCTCAGAGACCAATGATGGTGATTGGAGGGCCTTTTCAGTCGTGGCTCCCATCGACACCGGCATCAATGTCTATCACGATCATTTTCGTATCAATGAAACATACCCTGATTGGTTACTGGATGGGTTGGGCGTCAACAAAATATGCGAGTTAACCTTCGAAGGAACCTGGTCTGAACGGTATGAGGCAGACCGCTCGTCTTGTTGGGATACGCTCAATGCAAGCGATATCGTCTACTTCCCTGGAACAAGTATTATCGGCAGTTCTCCCGATGGTGACAGTGAAATTCTCATTCTCGACGACCCAAGCGATGGTCATGGTTCTGCTGTTACGGGGGCTGTTGTCAACGCCAATCCAAACGCGGTTATTTTCTTCGTAGAAGGTTTTTCTTCGCAGGCCGTCCAATCCGCTGCTGATCAACCACTTGTCGACATCCTATCGACCTCCTTTGGTGCCCCCGGCTCATTGCCTGTTCCCGGAATTGAACGTGCAACAGAATCTGCTGTGGTTGAATATGGGAAACTCCACGCAGGTGCTGCAGATAACAGCCCGTCTCCTGCAATTCAGGATGCAACTGCTGGGCCGCCGTGGTCAATTGGAATCGCGGGATACGCCGAAGAAGGCGATGACCAAAAGGAGATTATGTCTGGGTCTTATCCCGATATTTCGGCCGATTGGACCCAGGTTTTACCAAATCACGATGATATTGACGGGTATCATGAAACCTCTGGGACCTCTTTTGCGACTCCAAAAACTGCCGGTATTCTTTCAGCCGTTCTCGAAACACTTCGCATTGAATACAATGACAATTCCTCTGGTGCGGAGACGTCTACCCGTAACGGTATGTTGGTCAGCGGTGTTGATCCTGCTGGAGAAATCATTGAGATACAAAATGCAGATGTCCGTGACGCCCTCAACCGTTCAGCGTGGTATCCCAACTTGAATTGGGACCCTACATCAGGCACCGTTCCTGTTTCACCCGTCGCACCATGTACGCAAACGGGCTGGGGTCTTGTCAATATGTCAAACGTTGAACCGATCATTGCCCATTTGAATGGAAGTGAGACGCTGTCCGACCGCCCCTCTGATGTAGTAACTTGTATGAATCTAAATCAAGCTGCGAGAGAAGCATACTGGGGTGGTTACCCCTCTGTATTGCTAAATGATGGATGGGTCACACCGAACATGGCGGCTTCCAGAGATTGATCTCAAACCGCTTCATTCGGTGTGAAATCTTCAATCAATGCTGCATTCTTAGGGTTGGATCCATCGATTTCAATCGCTGGTGTTTTCCATGCCGTATGCAAGGCCGTTGTTGAACGCCATAATGCTCTGAAAAAGCCCACTTCCTCATATTCCCAACCGCGCTCCTCGGCGTATTCTTTGACGATGGGGGCGGCTTTAGGGAGATTGAAATGTGAAAGTGCTGGAAGAAGGTGGTGTTCAATTTGATAATCAAGTCCAACGAAAAAGAATGAACCGAATTTTCCAAGTTTGATTCGGCGTCCGGTTTCAATTTGTAAACGCCAGTTTTCATCGAACTTTGTGACGATTGGTCGCCCTGCGTGTCCAACGATGAAGATGGCCGTCAGGTACGTACCAACCAAGCTCCAGAGAAGAATGTAAAATCCAAATGTGATCTGCCAACTTAGTCCGAGTAGAATTGGGAGAGCGAGCCACAAAAAGAAATGAACAAGAATCAATCCTGAATCCAACATCCATATTTTTGAAAATCGGTTTCGCTTTTTCTTGAAGGGGTGGAGGATGGTGTATTTGATGCCGTCCCAGCGCATCAAATGTCCGACCAAAAGTGAAATTGGCCAAAAGAAATAGGCCTGAATGTTTCGTTGGAACCATTGCCGAACCTTTCCACTGCTTTCGTATTCTTCTTGTGAAAAAGTAAGAGGCCATGAATGGATGTCGGGGTCCTTCTCAATTACATTTGGATGGGCGTGGTGCTTAACATTGTGTTTCTCTCGCCAATATTCCATGGAAAGACCCGAAAAGAGGGGGAAGGCAATGGCAGCAAGGGATACGTTTCCTGCCTTTGACTTACAGGCTGAGAGATGCACTCCTTCGTGGCCGATCATTGCCACGGTGGTGGTGAAGAGAGCTGTAATTGGAATCAGCACGAGCCCCCACTTGAGGGGTAAATAGAGGTGGGTTGTGTAAAGTCCACCCAGAATTCCAAGAAGGACGATAATTTTCGTCCAGGATTTGGCTGTTGGTTTATCCAAAAGACCCCTTTCTTGGAGTTTTTTCCGCAGTTCTGCCATAGGATGTGCTGCCAAAGTGTCTCCCTCCCGCCGTGCCAAGAGCACGTTTCTCAGTTTTCGGAAGCGGTCCCCCCTTTCAAGGTGGTGTTTCAAACTACACCGATTTACTCAGTTCCGGGTTCTCGCGTAACCAATCCGCAACCTGGGCAAGTTTCGCATCGAAAGAAAGTTCTTCCAATGCATCTGGGAGCGATACTTTTGTTTCTTCAATGAATCCGGACTTTGGGCGCCAAGAAATTGGGCGGTCCCACCACAGTTCTTTCAATCCGTCACTTCGTTGAAGGATCAGAATTGGTTGAGGGTCTCCGGGTTTTTCTGTTTTCTTTGTTGTCAACCCACCGAACCAAAGTTGCTGTTTTGATTCGTAAAAGGGTGTGAGAAGATAGTCGGGGTTGAGGTTGTGTTGTTTGGTTCCGACTCCAGATTCATGATGGTTTTGAACATCAATAAGGACGTTAACAAAAGTATTTGCAGAATGTTGGCTTTCTGTTATCGATAGTTGTAAGTCGATTCCATCATCGTTTTTCTCAGTGTTCAAAATACGTGTGCGTGTGCGTAATTGAACGCCGCGTTGTGCAGCAACAACGCTCAAGTGTTTGATCAGCCATTCCCAACGAAAACCCCAACCTTGTGGATTTTCATGAAGGAGCATGAATTCTATTTGTTCTAGAGAGAGGTATGTTTCAAGTAGGCTTGGATCTAAAATCCAACCAGGGTTCCATGATGGTGTTCCAATCTCTGGCTCAATATCAAAAATAATACAGTCATGAAGGGGTGCGAGTTCAATTGCGAGAAGCAATCCTTCGAGACTTCCTCCTACAATGCCAATGTGCATGTCATTCACCTGAGGGTTTGAAGGTCAATGCAAAAACCGGACAAGAAGGAATACATAATTCGCAATGAGAACAATTTGGTTCATCCACATAGATCATTCTTTTGTCCAATGTTAGCACATTCACTGGACATAAGGCGATACAAGCTCCACAACCAAAACATCGATCTTCATCGACGACAAAAATCTGGTTTGGTTTTCGCGCCATGTCCATTGCAAAACGCCACATTAGAAGGTTTCTTCGTTCTCCACTGGTCCTCGATAAAGGAATATAATCATCAAAAAGAGGGTATGAGAGCAAACCCCTACATTTCCTCTGGAACAAATTCTTATTTCAAACCGATATTTGAAGAATTGAATGTATGAATCGAATTTGAAGAAAACCCGTTGTAATTGAGCGCGAGAAGTTAATCAACATAGTGGAAAGAAAAAATAAAAATTTCATGTTCAAAATATGAAAAGAATCTCCAATGGAAATAGAGGGGTCCATACCCACATCTTCATTTGAAAGAGCCTCCTACCCGTTACATGGTATTCTATTCAGCAGGACGTACCACAACATATCCTGATTCTCCTCCATCCAAAGGATTTCGTTTTCATTATCTCGGTGGAGGAGACGAAGTAGGGAATGTTGGAATCGTTCTTGAAGATCAAGAAGGAACCAGATTGCTCTTAGATTATGGCCTTGCGCCAACATCACCGCCTCGTTATCCATCAGAAGCTCCAGTCGTTCATGATGCCATTATCACTCATTCACACATCGACCATCTTGGAATGGCACCCTGGTTATGCGCCAATCATCGAACACGCTTACACGGAACACCTCTCACGGCCAGTCTTTCCAGCATGATGTGGCATGATTGCTACAAAGTTAGTTCAATCGAACGTTATCCTCTTTCTTGGGATAAGAGAGACATTGACACAGCATTGGATTCATGGATCACACATGAATTCAATGTACCCTGGCAACATCATAATTGGACTCTAACATTGCATGGTGCTGGCCATATTCCAGGAGCTGCCATGTTAGAGATCAACATGCCCACCCGAACAGTCTTACTGACAGGAGATTTTGACACACGCGATTCTCCGCTTGTTGCAGGGGCTCAACCTGTGAAAGCCGATGTTCTCTTTGTTGAAGGGACATACGGCGGCCGAGATCACCCAGAAAAAAATGTTGAAATTTCACGTTTCATCGAAAACGTCGCACGCGTTGTCGCACGCGGAGGAACCGTCCTTATTCCCGCCTTTGCAAACGGGCGAACCCAAGATGTTGTCATGCTTCTTCACAAACACCTGCCTCATCTCGATGTTCACGTTGACGGGATGGGAAAGCGAGTCGCAAAACTTCACCTCGACCATGGCAACTTCCTACGGGATCGTCAAGCACTGGACAGTGCATGGTCTTGGGCTCGTCGCGTATCCAGTAAGTCAGACAAAAAGAAAGCGCTAGAAGCAGATGTTATTGTATCAACTTCAGGGATGCTTTCTGGAGGCCCCGCACTCTGGTATTTGAATCGTCTACGCCACGATGAACGAAATGCCATTTTCTTCACTGGTTACCAAGCCAAAGATACAGGAGGCCGCCTACTTCTAGACACTGGGTCTTTGGAGATCTACGGCCAACTCACCGAAATCACCCTCGAAACAGAACAATTCTCTTTCTCAACTCACGCAGGGCACCAAGAAATTCTTGATTTTGCTCAAGCATGCGGTGCGAAAGACGTGGTGGTCTATCACACAGATCCAAATCACGCAAGACCACCGTTGGTTGAAGCTCTTGAGGCGCAGGGCCACACCGTGCATGAACCAGTCAACGGAATTTCTGGCATCATCGAATGAAGAAAACAGCCGAAGTCATTGAATACATCAACAGATAGCGGAGACTGATACCCATGGCAGCCAAAACACCTCCCGGCAAAAAAAAGGGCAAGCGAAAGCGTAAGATGCGCCTTTCTCTTAAACAATCCAAACTCCGATCGGAAGACAAGTACAGCGACTCTCTTGGGTGGTCAACCGATGTTGGGCGAACGCTTACCGATGAGCCTGTAAAGAAAGGGCCAGACACCATCAAGGTACAATGCGATATGTGCGGGTCCATGTTGAAAATTCCAAAACCAAAACGCTCCAAATACAGCGTGACATGCAGTTACCCTGAATGCGGGCACATCATGAATTTTGATTGAGATGAACTTTCAAGCCTTTTGGCTAACGTCCCTCTTCGTTTTGTCCACCATAAGCGGCTGTCTTACTGCGAATGAAACTTCAGAACAGGCCGAACTTCGTTTAGCCACCACCACATCCATGCGGGATTCTGGAGTGTTGGATTTACTGATTCAAGAGTTCAAAGAAGCGCATGATATTGAAGTTGAGTATGTGGCCGTAGGGACGGGGGCCGCTCTTGTGTTGGGCGAAAATAAAGACGTTGATGCTCTCCTTGTTCATGCCCCTTCTCTTGAAATGCAATTCATCGAAGAAGGCCACGGCACAAACCGAACCATGATTGCATGGAACCGATTCGTTCTTCTCTCTCCACAGAATTTTAACGGTTCTATTTTCGACGTCTTTGAAACGATCAATAACGAAGAACAATGTTTCATTTCTCGTGGTGATTTTTCCGGGACACATCACAAAGAACAAGCTATTTGGCGAGCGCTAAATGAAACCAGGGGATTGGAAGTCACCGAGGACTCGAACGGACTCCATCCATCTGGAGAATGGTATTATTCGATCGGACAGGGAATGGGAGCAGCGATCAACATGGCCAATGAGAAAAACTGCGCCACGTTATCGGACCGTGGAACCGCATTAAATTTCCAAGAAGATGTCGAATTACTGCGCCTCGAATTCACAGATGAACACCTCTACAACCCCTACTCATTCATTGAACTCAGTGGCCCCGAATCCGAAGCAGCAAACCTCTTCCTGGAATACCTTCTCGGGCCGGGACAACTTACAATTGAGCGCTATGAAATCAAAGGCGAAGCCGCCTTTTTCTCCTTAGGAACTTCCGATTAAATCGGCCACGTTCCTTCAAGGAGAGCCTTTGCTTGCTGACTTTCACCATCCAATGAACCACCTTCATGAAGGATGATCATTTCGTCCGCTAAACGCTTAGCTTGTAGGACATTATGAGTTGCTAAAACAATGCAACACCCTGCATCTCTGTGTCGAATCAATTCATCCTCAATGGCTTTTACATGCATTCCTCCGAGGTTTGCAGTCGCCTCATCAAGCAGGAGTAGAGATGGGGCAAAGGCAAGTTGCCTGGCTAAAACCAACCGTTGTAATTCACCTCCCGAAATACGTTCTGGAGCCTGAGACGCTTCGACACCTAAGGAGAAAGCATTTCTGTAATATGTTCCAGAGAGTGGGGCTTGAGGAAATAATTTCGAAACCAAATCAAGTTCTTCGGCAACATTTCCTGTTAATGAAACTGGAGCCTGGGGTACATAGGAGCAACGCTGAAACCCACATGGCACCGACACATCTTCAAGACCGGCCAAACAACGTAATAACGATGTTTTACCAGACCCCGATTCTCCTAAAACGACGGTTATTGTCCCCGATTTTAATTTGACATCAAGGGGCTGTAAGAGAACACGACCATCACGCTCCACCCCAACCCGATGAAGTCCGGGCCCCTCATAGGAAATCAATGGGGGGGGTGCGGCTCCATGAAATTCCGCTTTGGGTTTAGGCCATGGACGACGTACTAACGAAGCAAGACCAACCAAGGACAAAGAAAAGAGGAGCAGAAGCCAACCCAAAAGAGCAGCATCATCCATGTTTCCTTTCGACGTCTCAAGAACAATACTTGTCGTCATCACGCGCGTTTGTCCAGCGATGTTTCCACCCACCATGATCACTGCTCCGACCTCAGCGATAGCACGCCCAAATCCGATGACAATGGCATGGTATACACCGGTTCTTGCCAACCGAATCTCCATTGCAAAACGCTGGCGAGGCGTAGCCCCCAACGTGTCAAGCGTATCCTTGTAACGGGTTGCAACCGAATCAAATGCCGACCAAGAACCACCCCATAAAAGCGGAAATATCAAACAGGTTTGGGCGATTATCATCGCTTCGACAGTGAATAAAAGATCCAACCCCCCAAACATTCCTGATTTTGATAACATGGAATACACAAACACCCCGACCACCACAGGAGGTAAACCGTACAAAGCCGTGACAGCAATTCTCAATCGTTCAAACATTGGTCCCTTCCGAGCAGAACACCACGCACCCAACGGAACGCCGAACAATGTCGCCAGAATGGTGGCCGAACCACTCGTCAGAAGGGTTGTGAGAATAGCCTCTTGCACCCCACTTGCATCGACCATGGTCATGGATGGACGCGCCCCCCATCATTCTACCGTTTAACCCACACCCTCAAACCCCAGCACCGAATCGCCTCACCATGGAGGGCCTTCCGTATTTTATCTCGGTTGAGGAGGCGATTGAAATCACCCAAGGCACCCCCCTTCCCTGTATTAAAGAATCAATCCCCCTCGACCAAGCACACGGTAGAATTTTGGCCGAAGATTTGGCGAGCAAAGTGGATGATCCACCTTTTGATAATTCATCCATGGATGGCTTCGCCTGTGTTCACGACCCCGAAGCAACTTACCCACTCACCCTAACCGTTCTCGGTGTTGTGCCAGCAGCGAAAGAAGCAACCGAATTTCACGTGAAACACGGCCAAGCCTGCCGTATCATGACGGGGGCGCCAATGCCAAACGGGTCCAATTCAATTTTACCCATCGAACGATGCGAAGTGAACGAAGTGGATGAGACCGTTACACTTCTTGAAGCCCCAAAACCCCATTTTGTTCGCCACCAAGGTGAAAATTTACGACAAGGAATTACAGCTCTTCCCAAGGGGTCAGTACTCACACCATCTCGAATCGGTTTGTGCGCCACGATGGGATACGATTTCATTCCCGCCATACGCCCCCTCAAGGTCGCTATTCTTTCAACGGGCGATGAATTGAAACTTCCCGGAACGCCACTTGAGCACGGGGAAATTTACGAATCCAATTCCTTTGGACTGGCTGGATTGGTCCGGTGGCTGGGCCATGAACCTGTTCGAATGAATTCAGTGAACGATACGATGGATGCTTTACGTCAATCTTTGA
>Ga0209425_10006119_pt1 | contig 11615 bp, 3 predicted proteins | sample COG_05_FD_184749 | JGI IMG/M metagenome (GOLD analysis project Ga0209425, IMG submission 184749) | Pelagic Microbial community sample from North Sea - COGITO 998_met_05 (SPAdes) (version 2) | ecosystem: Environmental > Aquatic > Marine > Neritic zone/Coastal water | place: Helgoland, sampling... | reverse complement strand
TTAAAATATTAACCGATATCAGTAAAAATTTATCTCTTGAACCTGAAGCCTTTGAAAGAGAGCGAAAAATAGTTGAAGAAGAGTGGCGCACAGACATTGGTGGTAATAAGAACTATATCAATGAATTTCACAAAGTAATGTTTAAAAATTCAAGATTTAATGAAAGAAAACCTATTGGGACTTTAGAAATTATTCAAAACTTTAAATACCAAGATGTCATAGACTATTATCAAAAATGGTACCAACCTCAATTAATGGGTTTATTTATAATCGGAGATATTGATACAGATTATATTACACAAACAATTAAAGAAAATTTTGGATCATTTGAAAATTCTAAAGAATTTGAAATTCCTAATTATAAAATTCCAGATTATCCTGAAAACCAATTTTTTACTTATCAAGATGATGAAGTAGAAAGTATTGAATTTTCAATTTTTGAAAAAAATGATTTTAAAAAGAACAATAGTTACAAAAATTATAGAGAAGGGGTTATCTATTATTTAACAAGATCAATATTTGATAGAAGAATAAAAGAGATTAAAGAAAAGAATGAGCAAAATTTCTTAGATGCTTATATCACAGGTTTTAACGCCTCTGATTTAGATGAATTTAATATAGCTGGAGTTGATTTAAAAGAAGACAAGATATTAGCTGGTATTGAAGATTTCTTAACTTTAATTGAACAAATTAAACAACATGGTTTTTCAAACTTAGAATTAGAACTCGCTAAAAGAAAACATTTAGCATACTTAAAGCGTAATCTAAAAGAACAAGAAACAAGAAGTTCTAATAGTTATATCAATGAATACGAAAGACATTTTCTATATGATGAAATGATCAGCGGTCCTGCTAATGAAGTAGAATACACCACTGATATTTTACCTACTATTACTGCTGATGATTTAAAGAATTATTTTAATATTTACATTAAAGCTGAAAATCAAATCATTAATCTAAAAGCACCAGAATATATTAAAAACCTTCCAACTAAAGATGACATTGAAAAACTATATAAAAAAGTAAGTCAAAAAAATCTTGAGCCTTATCAATTTAATTTAAAAAAAGTTGAGTTAATTAAAGAAGAGTTAACTGGGTCTAAAATCATTAAAAGAAAAAGATATCCTGCAACTGATGTTAGACAAATAACGTTAGCAAATGGTACTGAAATACTTTTAAAACAAACTGATTTTAAAAAAGATGAAATTCAATTTACGGCATTTAGTTCAGGCGGATACTCAACAATTGGTTTAGATAAATTAGCTTCTGGAAAATATACAGATAGCATTTTGAATAGTGCAGATATTGGAGATTTATCTGTAGCAGAAAAAGCTAATCTTTATTCTCAAGATGCGGTCGATGTCATGCCAGAAATTACTGAAAATGGTGAAACTATTGATGGTTATTCTAATAACAAAAATTTAGAAACCATGTTTAAGTTATTATACTTAAACTTTACTGATTTAAGAGTTAAGCAATCGCACATTGATCGTTTTAAAGAAATCAAGATTAATGAATATAAAATTGAAAAAGAAAATCCTCAACACGATTATTATGTAGAACAACGAAAAAAACTTTATCAAAACCACCCTCGTACTCAATACCCAACCGATGAATTTTTTGAACAAATTAATCTAATGGATGTTCAAAACTTTTATAAAGATCGTTTTAAAGATGGAGGTGATTTTGATTTTGTTATTATTGGTGATTTTAAATTTGAGATAATTGAACCTTTAATTGAAAAGTATATTGGTAGTCTTGATAGTTTAGACCGAGGCGATGTTTTCATTGATCACGGTATTAGAGTGTTACGTAACAAAGATTATATTGAGTATGTTGAAGATGATGCAAAAAAAGCAACAGCACTTAGATTATATAATAAAGAGTTTAATTATTCTTATAAAGATATGATCAAATCAACATTATTATTTAATATATTGAATAAATTATTATTCGATGAAGTTAGAGAAAAAGATAATTTAGTTTACTCTATTGGTGCTAGTAAAAACTTTAATCAAAAAGTACCAATAGAGTTAATTAGTTTTTACACATATTTTAATTCAGATCCTAAAAATACTGACATAATTAAAGATAAAATTGATACTGTAATTGAAAGTATAAAGAATAAAGATTTTGACTTAAAAATTTTCAAAGACCAAAAACTTGCATTAAAGAATAATTACAAAACCTCTATAGAGACCAATGGTTTTTGGTTATGGTTATTGTCAGATGCTAAGAAATCTAATCTTAATTTTGAAAGAATTGCCAATAGAGAAGGTATATTAAATTCTATTACTATTAATGATATTGTTAAACTTGCTAACAAATACTTTGATGAAAACTATTTTCGATCAGTTTCCTTTGTTGCGGAATAAATGTAGGAACTTGAAAGATAAATATTGATTTCTCAACATTTGTTATAGACGCATTTGCGAGTGTAACGATTACTTTTATTTTTTTTTATCTTTAAATACTGGAATTATTTCTTCAAAAGTATTTGGTGTTATTCCTAAAGCATCCCATTCTTCTTGTTTAACATATAGGTAATCATAGTTCTTACCCGTAGTTTTAGATGCATCTTCACACCATACTTTTAGTCTTTCAATTTTTTTGGGATCATCTAAATTTTCTGCTCCCTTTGTTTCAATTACGAACCAGTTACCATTTTTGAGTTGCAGAACAAAATCAGGGTAATAATTACTTATGCCTCCTTCATAATTTATATAACTCATTTTAAAATTTAATTGTAAGTAATTTTTAATGTATTTTTTTACATCAGTTGCTGCCTCTAAAAAACCAGCAAATAAAAGTTCAAAATGAGAGTCGCCAACCACTTTGTTAAAAATTGATTTTTTTGTAGGTAAAAATTCTTTTGTTCTTGGAACAGAAAAAGTTTTTTGATTACTTACTTTTATATAGTTTTGTACTTCAGTTTCACCACTATCTACTATAGTAAGTTTGTTAATATATTTTTTAAAAGTTTCCCTTATTATAAATCTTATATTTGTTTCACTTAAATTTCTCGCTACATTAGGATCTTCAAGATTAACTTGTTCTCCAAATAACTTATCTTTTAAAAAATATTTAAGTTTTCCATATAATATCTCTTGACCACCATAAAGTCTCATTTCTGTCATTATAGATTTTGTAAAAAAATTGATGATTGAAGAGGAGTTTATCTCCAAAAATTCATTTAATTTTATTTCTTTTACAATTTTATCGTCAATAATTTCTCTAAAAATTATATTTTTTTGATCATCTTTAGAAAATTTTTTTAATTTTACTGACTCAAACTCAAATTTTTCAATATCTAAATCCTCTAGATTTTTATATTCTCTATGTATTCTTGGAGATAATATTGGAATTTCTATATCTAATTCGTCTAAATTTTTACTTGGATCAATTTCTATTATAGTTGGACCCGCAGGTTCAGAATGTTTACCCATTGATCTTTTTTCAAAAATTACTCCTTCTGATTTAATACTTTCAACAAAGTCTAAAAATTTTTCTGAACCAACTACATTTAATTCTTCAGATATATTTTCTCCAAAATACATTTTTCTTAAACCTCTTCCTAATGTTTGTTCAGGTAAAATATTTGCCTTATGAGAAAAAGGTCTTAAACCAACAACGGTAGAAACATTTTTTACATCCCAACCTTCTTTTAACATTAAAACTGATACTACTGCTTTAATATTGTTACTTTCACTATCTACTTCTTTAGCAAGTTTTCTAAGTTCCATTAGTTCTTTCTGACTTTTGGATGAGTTTGCTTCGTCTATTCTACCTTCTTTATTTGTATGGATTATAAATGTAGATTTTTTTAAAATCGGAAATGTGTTTTCTAAATAATCTTTTACATCATCACAATTTTTTGTGTCATCAACCATAATGAAAAGTAGTGCCTTTTTTCCAAGTTTCAGATGTTTTTTATAATCCTGTTCCCATACTTCGACTCCTAAATTTATATATTGTCTATACCGTTCTGAAAATTTAGATGATGTATTTTCTTTTAGTTTTCCTCTACTTGCTTCATCTGGAAGTATAGGTGTTTTAACAACATTTTGTGCAATTGCCTCTACTAAAGGATAATCAGAAATTGTCTGAACAAAGATATTCCCATTTTGATGTTTAGGAGTTGCTGTTACATCAATTTGTAAAGGTAGTTTTTTATTATTTTGTAATAGATTTAAATGTATATTTTCGATTATTTTATACCAGGCAAGACTAGAGTCATGTACATGATGTGCTTCATCATTTAAAATTATTAAATCATCTAATTCCTTGACAATATCTCTAACTAAAATTTTATTATCATTTTTAGTGGAACTAGGTTTTTCACCTAAAAAGAAATCTGACATATCATTTTTGTTAGTATTTTTTGCTCTGACTGAAAATCTTTGAACATTTGTTAAAAAAATATTTCCTTCATCAGATAAAGAACCAATTTGGTCTTGAATATGAACTTTAGGAAAAAAGTTCCAATTCTTACCAGAATATTGATTAGGTGGTATTATTGGATCATTATTAAAAATTTTTAACCCTTCAATATCGTCTTTTAATCTATCCAAAACAATTGTATTTGGTGCAAGAAGTAAAAAATTTTTTGATAATTCAGTATTATCCTCAAAAACTTTATTAAAATAACTCCAGACAATTAAGAGGGATAAAACTTTTGTTTTACCTGTTCCTGTTGCTTGTTTAATAACAAGTCTTAACCAATCTTCTTCAAACATAGAGTCTACTAAATTTCCAGATGAGTCGTATTTTAATAATTCGCTAGCATTTCTAATTTTTTCATGTTCATACAAAAAAATGATACTCTCGACAGACTCTCTTTGAGCAAAATAATATTTAAAATTATTTGAATGTTCTGTATTGAACCAATAATTTAACAAAGATTTAGTAGTAGATGTAGTTTTGGGGTAGTCTTTTTTTCTCCACTCATAAACATCATTTCTAATTTTAGTTACTAATGGTGGTAAAAGTTTTTCTCTTCCTATATTTCCTAAATTTTCATCTCCTGGAAACCATCTAATATTTGGTTTAATAATTTCAAATGGAGATTTTGGAAAGTTTTTATCTAATGCCATTATAATTTAACATCCATAATTTTCATCGTATCATTTCCAAATATATCAACAACTTTTACTGCAATTTTAACTTTAGATTGATTAACTTCTCTTTCCGAACTTTTAAGTTCTAATTTTTCATTATTTTTAGATCGAAATGATTGCCATTCATTTTCAAATACATAATTACCTGTCCACATTTCTTCAATTTCTTTTTCTTTATTTAAGAATTTGATTATTTCAGGTTTGGATTCAAAATTGAAATCTACTGACCAATAATCTATCCAATCATACCAATTTTTGGTTAAAATTTTATTCTTTATAATTCCGTTTTTATCTTTCGATATTTCAATAATTTTACCAGATTCTATTATTAATTTTGAACCAGATTTTCCAAGTTTATCTTCCACCTCAAAATTATCCTCATTATAAAAAACTGCGAAATCTTTTAGTTCAATTGATATTTTTTTATTTTTTATATTTGGTTTTAATTCAATGTAGGCAACATCAAAAAACTTAACTTGACCACCTTTAACTGCTTTTTCGTTAAATATTTCATTTGGAATTTGTTTATATGCTAATTTAATTCCTTTTTCTTTTGCCTCTTCTTGAATTGAAGGAAATAAACCCATTTCATATTCAAAACCTAAAACATCTACATTTGTAATTTTATTTTTTACACATTCATCTATTATCTCTTCAATTTGATTTCTCGTTACATTGTGATTTACAGGTCCAATAGAAACAAAATTATCTTTTTTTCTTCCATGTAAAGTTTTAAATTCGTTAATTGGTTCTGCCTGATAAGCATCTAAAATTAATTTTCTAAATCCAATTTCCTTATTCTCTACAACTTTTCTTTTAACATCATCTCTCTCTATCATTCCGTCATTTAAATAATGTTGTCTTTGATATTTACCCAGATTTAAAATCTCAAATGCTCTCCAATTTTTTCCATCTTTTTTTAATTCTCTTTGATTTTGGATCATTCTTTTTTTTGTTACATGTATTGAAAATTTACCTATATCTGATGCTATCCATTTTCTATTGAGTTTTTCGCAGACTGATGGAGTGGTTCCGCTACCATTAAAAAAATCACAAACTAAATCATTTTCTTTAGAACATGAATTAATCACTCTTGTTAGAAGTTTTTCTGAATTCTCAGTTGGATATTTAGTACTAAAAGCATATCCTGGTATGTCTGTCCAATTGGTATCTAATTGACCTTCATCTTTTGCTTCCACCCAATAATCTAATTTATTATTTTTATTTATTCTTAGTTTTCCATTTTTATACATCTCCTCCATCCTTGTTTGACTATAAGTAAAATGTCTTCCTGGGACTGGATAAAATGTTTTACCATTTATAACTCTTTCGGGAGGATTTCTTGTACCTTGTGAATTATCACAACCTTTCCAATATCCTGCTTTTTTTTCATCTAATTTAAATTTTGTATCGAGATATTCAAAATCTTCAGATTTTGAATAAACAAACAATGACTCTACTCCTGTAGTCAACATCATTTGCCTCGTATTAGATTGTGTATTTTTTTTTACTCTATTAATGAAAATTTCATTTCTAAAATTAGTTAGACCAAATATTTCATCTAACATCGCTTTCACATAGTGACCCCAATGGTGATCTATTCTTAATACAAGAACTCCATCATTTGATAGCAGTTCTCTCATTAGCGAAACCCTCTCATACAACATTTGTAAAAAACTATTTCCTTCTCTATTCCAAGTATTCCTGTAAGCAAAATTTTCAATTACTGAGGGTTTTTTATTATAAAGATCTTTATCACCAACATTTACTTGAATAGTATAATTTTGACCTACGCTAAAAGGTGGATCAATATAAATTAGTTTTATACCACCTTCGTTTTCAATTTCTTTTCTAGTAGATCCATACAACAGAGAGGAAACTACAAATTTGTTATCTCCCCAAATAAGTTTGTTTGTCCATCCAGCAGTTTGTCTTCCTGTAGCAAAATCAAAACTTCCTTGTAATTGTTTAATTTTCTCAGATCTTGGTTCATCAACTTGTTCGATTATTTGAAATGGAAGTGAAATACTAGTTAAATCTTGTTTTTTATTTTCCCAATTTACTTCAACTTTTCTTGAGTCTTCAAATAATAAAAATCTATATTTTTCAGGTAAACTCTTTCCTTCTTCTATAAGTTTAACTATGTCTCTTTTTTCATTATCTGTGAGTTTCATTTTTCTTCTTTTTTTCATAACAATAGCATTCAAGACTGTATTCAACAATCGTGATTTAAGGTTTATTCAGGATGTAATGTTGAAAAGATTGATTGGCGATTAATTAAATCTTACTCTGCACATATCTACGAATACTACCTTCCACTATATTTGATTATTTGTACATATTTTCCCTTATAAAAGTTTGTAAAGAATTGAAAGAAAATCAGGGTAAAGAATAAATGTATTGGATTATAAAAGTAATTTAAAATGTATTTTTTATCTCTATTAGATCAAAGAATAGATAATATAGTAAGATAGATATGCTGAAATAATAAAAAAATAATTTTATATAATTTATGAGAATTAAGAAAGATCAAATATTCACATCTCCAAGTGATTTAAATAATTTTGTAAGCTGCAAGTACCATGCTTTTAATGATCTTAATGAACATAAAAATGGATTAAAAAAAAAAGAACCTCCAGAAGATATGAAACTATGGATAAGATATGGTGATGAGCATGAAAAAAAACACTTAAAGCTACTTCAGAAGAAATACTCAAATAATATCACAATTGATCCAACAAAAAGTGATGATGATAGATATAAGAATACAATAGATGCAATCAAAGCTGGTTATGATCTTATCTACAAGGCTTATTTTATTGAAGGTAAATTTAGAGGAGAGGCAGACTTTATAATAAAGTGTAAGCAAAAATCAAAACTAGGTGATTATAGTTATGAAGTTTATGACACAAAAATAACAAAAAAATTAAAACCTAAGCATGTTCTGCAGATTACTGCTTATTCACATTTAATTGGCAAACTGACAGGTTTAGTACCAAAGTTTATGCATTTAATTGATGGTGCTAGTGAATTTCACAAATACAGAGTTAAGGAATTTTTAGATTATTTCAATTTTACTCAATCAAAATTTGAAAAATTTATATTAGATACAGATAAAAAAAAATTATATCCTGAAAGCTGCAATCATTGTAATTATTGTGTATGGCAACAGGAATGTCTTAAAATTTGGGAACGTGATAATTATATTAATCAAGTTGCACGTATCAATAAATCTCAAATTGTTAAATTAAAAAAAGAGGGTATTGATACAGTTGAAAAATTAGCTAGCGCTAACACTAAAAAAGTAAAATCTAAAATAAATAAATTAACTCTAGAAAGACTACATCATCAAGCAAATTTACAAGAAGAAAAAAGATTAACGGGAAAAAGTAAATATGTAGTTTTAGATCAAATTGAAGGACAAGGTTTTCATAAAATGCCTGAACCAAATGAAGGTGATTTATTTTTTGATATAGAAGGTTTTCCAGAGTCTAATAAGAGAAATTTAGAATATTTACATGGTTTATATTTTAAAGAAAAAAACAAAGGTGTTTTTAAGTATTTTTATTTAGATTCTAATACTAGAGATAGTGAGTTTAAAATATTTAAAGACTTAATTTTGTTTTTAAAAAAGAGACTTAAAGAATATCCCGATGCTTATATTTATCACTATAATGATTATGAAACTCGAGCTTTAAAAGAATTAGCTAGTGAATACAGTGCAGTTTTTCCAGAAGGTAATAATATAGTTGATGATTTATTAAGAAAACAAAAATTTGTTGATTTATATAGAATTGTTGAGCATACTTTAAGGACATCTGAAAAAGATTTATCTCTTAAAAGTTTAGAAAAGTTTTATAGAAAAGAACGAGAAGCAAATATTAAAACAGCAGCAGACAGTATTAGATTATTTGATAATTGGTGTTCAACTAATGACGATAAAATTAAAAAAGATATTATTCACTATAACGAGGAAGATTGTATATCAACTGGAGATCTAAGAAATTTTCTACTCAAACATAAACCAAAAGATATTGATTGGTTTACTCCAAAAGAAGATGGGGATGATAATAAGAATAAAAAAATAAATACTACTTCGAAGAAAAAAACTGTTCAGGAAGTTGAAGAAGAAGAGTTACTATTAATAGATAAACTTAATAATTCCAAAAAGGATAAAGTTACCACTGATAAGATAATAGATTTAGTCGGTTTTCACAGACGTGAAAAAAAACCTGATAATTGGAGATATTATGATCGTTTAGACAAAACACCTCTTATTTTAGAGGATGATGGTGAATGTTTGGCTAATTGTACCTTTGTTAAAGTTGTGGAAGATAAAGAAACAGAAAAAACAAAATATATTTATGAATTTGAAACACAAAATTTTAAAACAAAAGAAGGAGATCCAGCATTTGAATTATTTGAGGAAAAAAATTATGGGTCTGTTGGTGCTATATTCGAAGATGAAGAAGATGGAAATACTGTTGAGATAATCTCAAATAATAAAGGCATACCACCAGAAATATTTACCTTTAAACCAAGTGGTTCTCCACCCACTGATATAATTAGAGAAGCATTGAATACTTTTTTAGATGAATATGCACTTTCAAATAAGTTCAAATATAAATGTGGACTAGATATTTTAGAAAATAATTTTCCAGATGTTTTAACAGTTAAAAAGGGACAAGCTATTTTTGATGAAAGTAAGGATTTAATAGAAGAAGCTAAAAATACTGTCAAAAATTTAAACTCATCTTATTTATTAGTACAGGGTCCTCCAGGTGCTGGCAAAACATTTATCTCTGCGCACATGATTTTAGCATTAATTAAAAATGGAAAGAAAGTTGGAGTATCCAGTAATTCACACAAAGCAATTAATAATCTTCTTAAGAAAGTAGAAGATTTAGCAGACTTTGAATTCTCAGGTTTTAAGAAATGTTCAAAAAAGGAAGATAAATTGAATGGAAAATATATAAAAGATATAAGTAAAATTGGTAAAGAGGGGTACGATAGTTATTCTTTATTTGCAGGCACAGCCTGGTTATTTTCTGACCAAGCTCTTAACCAAAAATTAGATTATTTATTCATAGATGAAGCGGGACAGGTGTCTCTTGCAAATACACTTGCCATGTGTACTTCAACAAAAAACATAATCTTAATAGGAGATCAGATGCAATTATCTCAACCTATTAAAGGAATACACCCAGGAGTTTCCAGCAAGAGTTCATTGGAATATTTATTAGAGGGTTATGATACAATACCACCAGAAAAAGGAATATTTTTAAACAGAACTAGAAGACTAAACAAAAATATATGTGATTTTATTTCCTCAAGTTTTTATGATTCTAGATTAAAAACACATCCTGTAACAAATGAGAGATATGTTAAGTTAGATTTAGATCAAATTAATAATGAGGGAATAATTTATATCCCTATGTCTCATGAAAATAATGCACAAAAGTCAAACGAAGAATCAGATTATATAAAATCTTTACTAGAAAAAATTATTGGCAAAAAGTGTAAAGATAATAAAAAATCAAAAGAAAGAAAAATATTATTAGAAGATGTATTGGTAGTTGCACCCTTTAATATGCAAGTAAATAACCTCACAAGAAACCTTCCATCAAATTCTAAAGTTGGAACAATAGATAAATTTCAAGGACAAGAAGCTAAAATTGTATTCATATCAATGACCTCATCTGATCCAGAAAATATACCAAGACACAAAGGTTTTTTATTTAGTAGAAATAGATTGAATGTAGGTATCTCCAGAGCAGAATGTTTAACCTTTATTTTATTTAATCCAAATCTTCTAAATACCTCTTGTCAGAAAATAGAGGAGATGAGATTAATAAATAACTTTTGTAAATTATTAAAATATGCAATCAAACAATGATTAAACTGGATACAGGAACAGAGTTACCTGAAAGTTTTGTCCTTACAAAAGAATTTAAAGAAATTTTCGAAACTATCAATAATACAGACTCCAATTTATTTATAACTGGTAAAGCAGGATCAGGTAAATCAACACTGCTTGAATATTTCAGACAAAATACAAAAAAAAACTATGCCACATTAGCATTTCAAGGAATAGCAGCAATCAAAGCTAAAGGTCAAACCATTCATTCCTTTTTCAAATTTCCACCTCATTTTATTTCAGAAGATGATGTTGATACACTTAAAGATAAAGAAGCTATTCAAAAATTAGATACAATATTAATTGATGAAGTGTCTATGGTTAGAGCAGATCTGTTTGATGCAATAGATATTTCATTAAGAAAAAATAGAAAAAATGATAAGCCGTTTGGTGGGGTTCAAATGATCTTATTTGGCGATGTAATGCAAATTGATCCAATAGTTGGAAAAGATGAAAAGGTTATGGAAGAATTTTATCCAAAAGGGCCTTTTTTCTTTAACTCAAACTCATATGATAAAAATATATTTAGACAAGTTGAACTTACTAAGATTTTTAGACAATCTGATAAAAAGTTTATAGAT
>Ga0209425_10006114_pt1 | contig 11618 bp, 10 predicted proteins | sample COG_05_FD_184749 | JGI IMG/M metagenome (GOLD analysis project Ga0209425, IMG submission 184749) | Pelagic Microbial community sample from North Sea - COGITO 998_met_05 (SPAdes) (version 2) | ecosystem: Environmental > Aquatic > Marine > Neritic zone/Coastal water | place: Helgoland, sampling... | reverse complement strand
CAACGGGAGAATTGGATGTAATAATAGAGTCGCTTACAATAGGTAAGCTAAAGTCATTTGAATCTGCATATCCTTCAAAACTTTATCCTGGTGGTGTCGTGATTAATGAGAAAGACTCCTATTTGAATACAACTCCAATAGACGAAGTGTCAGAGGCTTTTGAGAAGTATATATCCCTTATAGAAGGAAAGATGCCTCTTGATGTCACAGATTTTCGATTGGTTGATATTGCTGCAAGCTTGAAGTTGAGTAGCACTGATAAAATCAAATTAATCGATACTGAAAACGTAGACAAGCAGAACTCAATACTTCTCAGAAACTTAAGGTACATGAACCTTTTATTGGATCAGGAGAAAAGTATAGAGAACGGGTTTATTCTTAATTAACTACTGAACCCTGCACGTAGCACCTTCATTTTCGCGATCTTCTACCTCCTTACCTTCTGCTGTGCAAAATTCTTCAACATTTTCGCTAACGCCTAATGAGTCACCAGAGCCATCGGTTAAGAGAAAATCTGTGCTGCATTCATAACATTTAGAACAAGCACTTAATGATGAAGCGAGAACCGCAAGTATTAGAAGCTTTTTCATGTCTGGAATTTTTATTTGGTTGCTGATTATTCCAAAGGTAACAGAAGCTTGTTGTAAAGCTCAATGTAATGCGGTAAGATTTGAGGAAGGCTGAATTTCTCAGCTTGCAGAAGAGCTTGCTTTTTAAACTTGGTCATTAACTCCTTGCTTTCTAGTAGTTTCAGTGCATTGTTGGTCATTTCAGTAGTGTTTCCAACATCACTTATAAATCCTGAATAGCCATTTTGGTTAACCTCAGGAAGTCCTCCAGAATTACTTGAAATTACCGGCATTCCTGCTGCCATCGCTTCTAACGCTGCTAGTCCAAAACTTTCTGTTTCAGAAGGAAGAATAAATAAGTCTCCATTCATCAAAACTTGCTCAACGTCCTTTGTCTTTCCTAAAAAGTGAATGTCACTGCAAATGCCTAGTTGTCGACACATTTGCTCAACATTATAACGTTCTGGTCCGTCACCGACTAAAAGTAAAACAGCGTTTAATTTTTCTCGAACTCCAGCGAAAACTTTTACAACGTCTTCAACACGTTTTACTTTTCTGAAATTCGAAACATGCATCAAAATTGGCTGCCCTTTGGGTGCATATCTTTTTTTAATGCTATTGGGTTTTAAACCTTCATAACGGGTAAGGTTTATGAAGTTTGGAATTACATTAATAAAGCGATTTACATCAAAATGTGTGTTTGTGTCATTTTTCAAGCTTTCAGAAACAGAAGTGACTGCGTCACTCTTATTGATCGCAAAAGTGATTACTGATTCAAAGGAAGCATCCCTGCCTAAAAGAGTGATGTCAGTGCCGTGAAGTGTGCATACAATAGGCAGATTTATCCCTTCTTCTTTTAGGATTTGCTTTGCCATGTATGCAGCTGATGCATGGGGAATTGCATAATGAACATGCAATAAATCAAGTTTTTCGTTCTTTACAACACTCACGAGCTTTGAGGTGAGCACTAGTTCATAGGGAGAATAATCAAAAAGAGGATAGTCTCGAACTACTACTTCATGGTAAAAAACATTCTCAGCTAATAAGTCTAATCGAACAGGTTGCGAATAGCTAATAAAATGGACTTGATGGCCAAGAGCGGCCATTTCTATTCCAAGCTCCGTGGCTAAAACACCACTTCCACCATAAGTGGGGTAACAAACTATTCCGATCCTCATTTGTGAATTCTACTCAACGCAAAAGAACGACTATTGTTGAGACTGAAAGCTTGATTGATGTTAAGATTTATCATTCAACAGCAAGATCTTTCCCATTTTCAATGGCTTTATAAAAAGCATTTTGAATATCAGTTCTGATGTTGAGTTCTTGAAGCTTTTTATTACCAGCATCAGGATAAATACGGTTAGAAAGGAAAACGAAAACAACGTTTTCACCGGGATCGGCCCAAGTGACTGTTCCAGTGAAGCCTTGGTGTCCGAAAGCTTCTAAATCTGTACAGCCACATGATGGTCCTGGCGAACGATCTGTTGTTGGTTTATCAAAACCTGCACCTCTTCGGTTATCATTTTCACAGAATTGACACTTTGTGTATTCGTCAATTGTTTCTGGTTTGATATACTGTCGCCCCCCGTATACGCCTTTGTTTAAATACATCTGCATTAAAATTCCGAGATCATTGGTATTTGAAAATAAACCTGCGTGACCTCCAACTCCTCCTAGCATCGCTGCTCCCGGATCATGCACATCACCATGTACCAATTGATTTCTGAAATTTCTATCGTATTCCGTTGGTGCTATGCGATCTTTGCTGAATTTTTCTAATGGCCGATAACCCATTGTCGATAACCCTAGCGGTTTATAATAGGATTGATCTAAGAACTTATCTAGCGGCATTTTACTTTGACTTTCGATGATTCTTAAGGCAAAATAGTATCCAATGTCACTGTACTTGTATTTCTTCTCAGGGGAGAGTTTGTAATTGAGTATCTGTTGAAACATTTTGTCAGGGTAATCACCTCTTATATAAAACTCGCGCGCCACTCTCAAAGGATATGTTTCGGATTGAGCAAGGCTGTAGACATCATATCTTGGAACTCCTTTAGAGATCGTTTTGGTGTAGAATGGAATCCAAGGCGTTAGACCTGCCTGATGCGCCAGTATTTCTCTCATTGTGAGTTGCATATAACTCGTAGTATCAACCCATTCAGATAGATAGTCACACAATCTATAGTCTAAATTAAAGCTTCCCTCGTCATTAAGTTTCATTAATCCAGCCACTGATCCAGCAATCTTTGTGATAGAGGCCAGGTCATATAGGTCACTTTTTAAAACTGCTTTTTCGGTTGAATAAGTATGATATCCATAAGCTTCATTTTGAACTACAATTCCATCTTTTGCAAACCAAATTTGGCACCCGGGATAAGCCATTTCTGAAATTCCTTTTTTAGCGATAGAATCTATTTTTTTCAAATCGAATGAGCTTATGCCAACTTCTTCAGGAATGCCATAGGCCAGTCTAATTTTGTTCGTCTGACTTACACCTTCACTCGTGAAAATGTCGTCAATATTCCTATTTAATTCTCCCTTAATTGGCCGGCCGCCAAATAATGCTTGAATGCTCAAGTCATCAGAATAATCATTCGAATTATGACCGATTATTGCTGCGTTTAAGTTAATATCTGTAGATAGAAATCGAAGTGCTTTTGCATTACCATTCCACACCAGCGCTGTGGTTTTCCCAGCAGACACTCTGTCGATTATTGACTGGCAATGTTCACTCATTTCAAAGCGCTTTCGCTCAATTTTTTCAAGGCTAGGTTCTGCAATGATTAATGCTAAATTGAATTCGTCAGCATGCTCATTATAGCGCTGAAAGTCTGCCTCAAGATTGGCGTAGGTTAATTGAAAGACCTCAGAAGGAGCATATCTAAGTATAAGAGATTCGAGTTGGTCGTTGTTCTCATTTCCAATTTTAATAAGCGCAATTTTTAATGTATCCAGACCTTCAATTGGAATTAAACCTTTTGAGTTCCTCACCATGACCAAGGCTTCGGAAAACACTTGACGATATTTTAGCTCCAATGATCTTTGAATTCTCAAGGAGTCCTGAGAACTGCGAATTTTCTTTTTTCTCTTGAGCCATAATTTTGACTGAAGTACTTGCTTGCATCGGGTATCAATATCTTCTTCTGTGATCGCTCCTTGATCGAGCAGAGACTCAATTCGATTTATATTTAAATCTAGATCATTATCTATAATAAAGAGGTCGTTTCCTGCCAAGAAAGCATCAGTAACTCGGTCTTCAATATTGGTCATTCCTCCACAAGTCAAATCTACCCATAAGAGGCCATTGAATCCCATTTGCGACCTAATCATATCAATGATTATGGGAGATGCCGAAGCAATCGTATTGAGTGTGCTATCCAAACCTGGAGCGAAGGAGTTTGAAATCATTATTGATTGAACACCGCTATTGATTGCAGATTTGAACGGAATGAGATCTGCATTATTCAATGCTCTTCTTTTGGAGTAAATTATTGGAGGTGAAGATTCATAAGCTCGATTTGTGCTTCCTAAGCCCGGGAAACTAACAGCAACGGTAAGAATACCCGCCATTTTAAAGCCTTCGATTATTGGTAGCGCATTATCGAATACCGATGCCGCATTATTACCAAGTGACCAGTTACTGGTGTAAGGAGAATCATCGCTTGATTCTATATCTAGCGCTGGACCAATAACAAAATCAAATCCTTTTGCTTGAAAGGATTCGCCTAAGGAATAAGCATATTCTTTAACTAACTGCTTGTCTTTTATAGCTGCCAATTGAAAAGGAGAAGCAATACTGTAGGCATCATTTAAACCTTTGTTATGAATGAGGTCCAATCCAAAAATCAATGGAATATCTGATTTTACAATCTCCTCATTTGACTGATCTTTCAAATCATTTAAGAGATAACCTGATGGCTGAATTTTACTGTTCTCTGGACTTTTCTTCAAAATGAAGAATTGACCTATTTTTTCTTTTACTGACATCTTGGATAGAAGACTATCTGCTGCGTCAAGCGTTATGGGCGAAAAAGGTTCGTCTTTATCTGGAAAGGCAGACTTGTCGTTTCCTGAAAAGAAAAGAAGCGTAACAAGCACACCAAGGATTACTACAAACTTTCGCTTAAGGATCATATACTTATTGTTCAGCGTGAAGGTAAGCGAGACTGTGGGTTTAATATAGAAATGGCAGAAGACTTATCCTCAAGCATGTGTTACAAAAGAATTACTGATTTTCATCTTACTTTTGAGGTATGATACGTTTCCTATTTAAGCAGAATCAACCACGTAGATTTGATTATAAACCGAGGTTTTATAATGAGAGGAAAGAGCAGTTAAACGCTCGAGTTGAGGCGATCAGAAAGGAAGTTGAAGCGGAGTCTGGAGTGAGCAGTGAAGAAGCATTAAGAAGCAGAATGGGTCACGCTTGGAAAAGCAGCTCAAGCCGAAAGTCAAGACTGCAATCCAATAAAAAAGTCTTGATCATAGCAGCACTTCTTTCGGTGATTGCATATCTATTGTTATTCAATTGATCGATTCCATATTAACTGTATCGGCCTTTTTATTGCTAATTATCCAGCTTGTTTTCCAGATGGTCATTCGCAAAGGGTTAAAGAAGCTTCCTATTGATAGAGCAAGGGCGGGTGACAGTTCTATTCCCATCAGTGTTATAATAGCGGCTAAAAATGAAGCGGCTAACCTTCAAAAGAACCTAGGGTTTATTCAGAATCAGAATTATCAAGATTTTGAAATCGTGCTGGTTAATGATAATTCATCGGATGAAACGCATAGCGTAATGACTGATTTCGCTGCACGTGATGAACGAATTCGTGTTTTGAGTCTTGATGATTCCTTGAGTGGTAAAAAGGAAGCCTTAAAAGCTGGAATTGATGCAGCGAATTATGAGCGATTGGTTTTTACAGATGCGGATTGTCAAGTTGAGGCTGAATGGCTCAGTGGGTTTGCCGATGCATTTGATCGTGGAGGTGACTTTGTAATAGGTTATGGCGCATATCGATTAAACGATTCATGGTTTTCGAGTATGTATTCTTTTGATGCTTTTCGATCCGCAATGCTTTACTTTTCTGCAGCGGCTAATGGTCTTCCTTATATGTGCGTTGGCAGATCAATGGGCTATACAAGAAGCTTGTTTCAGAATTCTGAAGGATTTGCTTCATACGCCCATATTGAAAGTGGTAGTGATGATCTTTTTCTTCAATCGGTTAAAGATTCAGCTCACATTGAAATGATCCCAGCGGCAGTAAGTTATTCTGAACCTCCAACCTCATTCGGAAGATGGTTGATTCAACGTAAAAGACACCTAGGAGCTGGAATACATTATCCGAAATCAGTTCTAGCACTATTAATTATTTATGAAGGTTCCAATATTCTTCTTCCTATCATTTTAGTATTGCTGTTGATGAGTGAAAATCAGTTTTTATCGCTGTTTTCAATAGCCATTATTCTTCGAGTTACTCTGTTTTACTTAAATACAGAGACATTCAGTAGATTGGTTAAATCAAATGATGATTTATCTCAACTTTGGTGGACTGAATATCCGATGTCTTGGTTGAATGCATTAATTTCGATGAATATCGGATTGAAGAAGAAAGAAGCATGGACGACAAGACGGTAAGGACATCAGCGCAGCGAGATTTAGAGCTTGTGAAACAAGCTATGAAAGGAGATCAGCACGCCTATGCTGAGTTGCTTAAGGCCTACCGCGAGAGTATATATTACATGATGATGAAGATGGTTAGAAACGCAGATGATGCGGATGATTTAACCATTGAAGCCTTTGGTAAAGCATTTAAACGTCTTGAGTCTTTTAATTCGGATTATGCTTTCAGTACTTGGTTGTTTCGTATTGCATCCAATAATGCTATTGACTTTATTCGGAAAAAGAAGAAGGCTTCGATATATTCTATTGATGAGGATTTCAATGATGATGAGTCCAAAGGAGTTTTTGAGGTGAAATCTGGTGACTTAAATCCTGAACAAGAGTTGATGAAAGATCAACGCATTAAGGAGATGCACCGAATAATAAACCTACTCAAACCAAAGTACAAACAGCTTATAGAAATGCGATACTTAAAGGAGTTGAGTTATGATGAAATCGCCTCAGAAATGGACTTACCAGTTGGAACTGTTAAAGCACAATTGTTCAGGGCTCGAGAATTGATGCACGAAATCATGAAACATTCAGCCAATAATTTTTAGTCAAGTGTCAGAAGGTAAACAGCTAATTGCTAAATATTTCCCGGATTTCACTGAAGCTCAACTTAATCTCTTGGAATCATACGTTAATGCATTACTAGAAACCAATAAGGTCATTAACCTAATCTCTCGCAAGAATCAAGAGGAGGTTTGGGTAAACCATATTTTGCATTCATTGTCTATAGTCAAGATGGTAAAATTTTTACCGAATCAGTACGTGTTAGATTTTGGAACTGGTGGCGGATTACCGGGAATTCCTCTTGCAATTGCATTTCCTGAAACAAACTTTTTATTGGTGGACTCAATAGGTAAAAAAGTAAATGCAGTTGAGGGTATCATTCAAAGAATAGGTCTCAAGAACGTGAAAACAAAGCACACTAGAGTAGAGGATTTGTCAATGAAGTTTGATTACGCGGTGAGTCGAGCAGTTACTTCTTTATCAACGATGAATGATTGGGTTAAAGGAAAGCTGAAAAAAGGAATTGGGGGTGATGTTCCTAATGGATTGATTTATATCAAAGGAGGAGATTTTGACCAAGAACTTCAAGACTTGAAACGTCCGTATCGCATTTGGGAAATGTCAGAGTGGTTTGAACCGGAGTTTTTTGAGACCAAGAAAGTAGTCTGGATTGACCTTTAGTTTAAAATGAAAAAAGTGAGTTCTTTTAGCAGTTCAATGGAGCTCACAGAATTTGAATTGACGCCTTTAGCTCGAGCATCCGTTTCTCTCAGTTTTTCTATTATTAAAGCGGTTTTTCGTTGATTAAACTGAGTGGCCGCTTCTGCCACTTTTTTCAATTGAAATGGAGAGCCTAATGATGCAAGTTGGTTTTTTGTTTCTGCACTTCCCTGTGACTTAATATGATGAAAGATCATCAGCTTGCTAAAGTGGCTGAACATGTTGGATAAAACCAACACTAAAGGAGTGTTGCCATCATTCCTCCCTATGTGATAGGCTATTGTATAGCTACGCTCAACATCTCTAGTCGAAAGTGCGTTGATATAGTCGAAAGCACTGAACTCTTTGCTTATTCCAATGTGTTTTTTTACTTCATTCTCACCAATCTCTTGGGATAAAGGAATACTAATCGTCAACTTTCTTAGTTCACCCTCAATCTTTTCAAGGTCATTTCCTAGATACTCAGCCATTAAAAAAGAAGCGTGAGGCGTAATGCGATACTTTAATTCTTTGGCGAAGCTTTCTATGACATTTGGTAGTTCATTCTCCCAGTGCTTACTTGAATTGAATACGACACCATTCTTCTTAGCGGCTTTTACCCACTTTAAGCGCTCGTCTACTTTTTTGTACTTAAAGTCAATGACAAGCACGGTACTCGAGACAGGATCTTCAAAGTAACTTTCTAAATCCGTCCATTTTCCTTTGAAATCTTGAGCCTCCCTAATAATTACTACTTGACGTTCGGCCATCATAGGAAATCGCTTCAAGGTTTCCAATAGCTCACTTTGGTTTAAATCTCGACCATAGAATATATTGAGATTGAAATCTCGTTCGTGTTCTTCTATGGCATTGCTTTCGATAAACTTACTTATGCGGTCAATGTAAAACGGTTCTTCACCATGGAGCAGGTAAACAGGCGAAAACTCCCTCTTTCGAAGTTTTGATAATATATCATTATACTCTCTTACATTCGCCATTGACTCTAAGAATCTGCTTTTGATTGATCCGAAAAAATATCCTCCATTAAACCTTCCAATGTTCGATGCCAAAGTTAGAAGCATTGATGATCAGATTCAAATCTTTGATGTCTTTCGTGAAAAATACGTTTCGTTGACTCCTGAAGAATGGGTTCGTCAACATTTTTCGCATTATTTAGTTGAACACTTAGGTCATCCTAAAACGCATATCCAGTTGGAGTATCAACTTAAATACGCTCGTGTGAAAAAGAGGCCAGATATTGGAGTAATAAATAATGATTCCCAATTAGAGATATTGATTGAGTGTAAAGCACCATCAATTGCACTCAATGAAGACGTATTTTTACAGTTGACGAGTTATTTTTCAGTTGATTCATCGAAATACATCGTTCTCACGAATGGTTTGCAGCATATTTTCGCTGCATTCGAACCTTCGACTGGGAAATTCGTCTACTTACAGGAATTACCTGCTTATAAATGAATTGGAGAATAATCATATTGCTTTTGGCTTTTAGCAGTTCTGCTTTAGCCCAAAGAATTACTCCGGCTAAAGTTCCATTAAGTTATGCTTGGGCTTTAGAGGTAAATCCTGCCGCAGATTTGGCACACGTCTTTGTAAATCTGGCGATTGATAGAGAGGTATACAATGGATGGGAAATCATTGACGCGCGAGGTCGCACTGTTTCGCAAGGAGTAATAGTTGAACCTAACTTTCGCATTCCAACCTCGTCTTTATCTAAAGGATCTTACTTTTTAAAGTTGTCTGGATATGATTCTGATAACCTTATTCCTGTGATTAAATGAGGCTAAAGTCTTCTGTTTTTTACATTCTATTTATTCTAGCATCGACTGCGTTCACTCAGTCTGTGAATGCTGATTATTTAGATGGTTGGGTTAATATTAAGATCAATCAAGAGCTACGCTCAGCCTGTTTTAATGATAGAATCGAGAACCAAGAATTGAATCGACTTTTTGAACGATTTGAAGTTGATTTGATCGCAAAGAAATTCCCACACACAGAGCCTTTCATTAAGTCAAGAGCGGCTATTACGGATAAACAAGATAAAAGAGTCGATTTAAGCTTGATTTATAAAGTACATTTTAAGGCTGGTGTTGATCCCAAAAAGGTGTCAAGTATTTTGAATCATTCGGGTTTAGTAGTTTATGCTGAACCGTGGTATATTGATAAACCAATAGAGATTCCAAATGACGCACTTATAGGCGATATGTGGCATTTGCCTGTGATCAATGCATTTGATGCTTGGGATATTGAGACAGGTTCATCAGACGTCACCATAGCAATTGTAGATTCAGGGGTTGATTGGGATCACCCTGACCTTGTTGATGCCATCAAAATCAATCAGGCCGAGCTAAATGGTATTGCAGGGGTTGACGATGATAACAATGGTTATGTTGACGACATCAGAGGCTGGAATTTTTATAATGATAATAATGATCCGGATGAATTAGGGTTTTCTCACGGAACGCATGTGGCTGGTTTGGCTGGAGCAACAGCAAATAATAATTATGGTGTTGCCGGAACTGGCCGCGGATGTAAAATTTTGGCGGTTAAAACGGGTGATAAACTTCAAATCCCTTTTGGTTATGAAGGCGTTGTTTACGCTGCTGACAATGGAGCAGATGTGATAAATTGCTCTTGGGGAGGTTTTGGTCGCTCAGAGACAGCTCATGACGTAATGAAGTATGCAACCTACAATAAGGATGCGGTAGTATTTGGAGGAGCGGGCAACGATAATCGTCAGAATCGGTTTTATCCAGCATCATATCCAGAGGTTATGAGCGTAAGCGCTTCAGACTCTACAAATCAAAAAGCAGATTTTTCGAATTTTAACTATGACATTGACATGATTGCTCCAGGGGCAGTCATCTTCAGTTTGAAAAATGGAGAGTTTGGTTATGATAGTGGTACGAGCATGTCTGCTCCCATAATTGCTGGTGCAGCTGGCCTTATACGAAGTAAATTCCCAACGCTTTCTGCGCTGCAAGTGATGGAACAGTTGCGCGTTAGTGCAGATCCAACGATTTATGAGATTGAATTTAATAAGGCATTCGAGGGAAAGCTTGGAACTGGATTACTCGATATGAAAAAGGCTCTAGAAGGCATTAATTCTCCAGCCTTGAGGGTCACAGATCATGTGTTAACAGATAACGATGATGACATTTTTTCTATAGGCGAAGAGTTCACCCTTGGAGTTGAACTCTTTAACTATCTCAATTCAATCTCTGATTTGCAAGTTGAAATCACGTCACTATCAGAAAATGTTCAAATAGTAGACGGAACATGGAATGTTGCATCTATTCCTACGAGTAGTCAAACGGAAAATTTTAATACACCATTTAAATTGATGGTCACATCTGCAGAAGAATTTGATCAGGAAGTAATCGTTAAGCTCATAGCTTCTAGTCTTCCAAATAATTATGTTTTCGAACACTTCTTTAGCATTAATGTCAATCCTTCATACGTCAATGTTAGAGTAAACAATGTGAAAACAACGGTCAGTAAGAACGGACTATTTGGATACACGGATTACTTTCAGACGAATGGACTTGGATTTCGATTAGATACTTTAGGAAGTTTACTTTATGAAGGTGGGTTGCTCATTGGTCATAATTCTGACAGCAAGATTCAGGTTGCAGACCGAGTGAGAAATGGAGAGCTCTTTGATCGAGATTTTTGGGAAAAGGATGTGATAAGTAGACAAGACATCATAGGAGATGAGGCTTTTTATGCATTTGGTTCGTTCACGGATACTTCTGCTAATCAAGATGAAATTGGTTTAGTTGTTGAGCAGAGAGTTCTAGCCTACAACAAAACAGGTCATGAGAATTATGTGATTTTGGAGTACGAAGTAGAGAATATTTCAGACCAGGATTTAACAGGAGTAGCCATTGGGTTGTTTGCGGATTGGGATGTCACCGATCCGTCATTGAATAAAGGAGCAACTGCATATGGTAAAAGGCTTGGCTATGTTTATTCTCTTGGAGAAGACGGAGTTGCTGCTGGTATTCAAGCTTTAAGTGCAAATGTTTTTAATACTTACATGATTGATAATGTAGGTGGAGGATATGGAGGCGTTGATATTTTCGATGAAGAAGGTTTTACTTCTCAAGATAAATACACAGCAATGACAGAGGAAAGGCTTGAAGCTG
>Ga0209425_10006113_pt1 | contig 11618 bp, 14 predicted proteins | sample COG_05_FD_184749 | JGI IMG/M metagenome (GOLD analysis project Ga0209425, IMG submission 184749) | Pelagic Microbial community sample from North Sea - COGITO 998_met_05 (SPAdes) (version 2) | ecosystem: Environmental > Aquatic > Marine > Neritic zone/Coastal water | place: Helgoland, sampling... | reverse complement strand
TCATCAATTGTTCCGTCAGCCCACCATCCAGCATTATTTTTAATCCAGGATGGGATTGTAAAGTCACCAACAGAAATTAAGCCAACCATCCATGGATGTAATTCACAATAATAAGAGTATGAACCAGCAGTACAGGGGGAATGTATTTCAAATCATTAGACGATGAGACGTTAAATCAAATATTATTGGAATTAAATGCAAATTTAGAATATGAAAAAGAATTGTCAACAATTCGAGATTGGTTTATTGGGTCAGCGATCATTATTCTTTTAATAGATATTTACATAATTTACGGAAGATTCAGAATAGCTGCATAATAATCATAAAAAAAATTTAAAAATAAAAAATTGCGATCTTATTGATGTGAAAAAGTTAAACACTCAAGTAATTTTTTTTAAATTTAATTTTTAACAAAAAGATAATTCTATGGAGTTTAGAGTCAGAGACATCTCGCGGTGTTAGCTGGAAGAGCCCAATGCTCACATAAACTAGTTAATGCATTACAGAGTCTCCAAAAATATGGAGACTGACTTTTTTTTCAGAGAATACTAAAAAATAGCATTGATAATGAAAATTAATTAATTAAATTTTAATTAAAATAATATGCCATTAGATAAAATTAAAGAAATTAAAGAGTATGCAGAAACTCACAAATCTTCAGTCCTACATATTCAAAAGAATCCTGTTGCATGCATTATAGACAATAATTCCAAAAACAGATTAAAATTCGAATCATTAGAAAATCAATCAGAAATTAAGGCAAGCTTAAGGGGATTTATAAACAAACATGAAGAAATAGGATTAGTAATGGGATGTAAATTTAAAATTCAAATTAATCAAGAATTGCTTGAATATACATTATATCCATCCATAGAGTTTATTGAATCAGTAATTTTTAATGAAGTGATATTCATCATAGATAATAAAATGAATCAAATTTTTTCTTGTAAAATTTTAACTGATCAATTTGTTAAGACTAAATCAGAATTTGATAAATTTAAAAAATTATCCAAAAATTAAATTGTTGAAAGAAGTTTCTTTTTCTTTTCTTGAAATTCTTTAGCAGTAATTACTCCAGCATCCTTTAGTCTTGCTAAACTTTCTAAGAGTTCAAGATTCTCTTTTTTAGAAACTTTTAATGATTTTCCAACTTTCACAGTTTTTTGAATTTTAGATTTAGCTGTGGTTTTTAATTTTGAACCTAAATCATGACGCTTGTCAGAAATTTTTTCAGAAATTTGGAATCCCTTCTTTTTAGCCTGACTTACAATTTCTTGAGATTTCTGTTTAGTTACATCATCAATTAACTTATGTTTTTTAGCCATTTGGCTAATTTCCAGAGTCTTTTTTTTGGCTAACCGAGTCTGATACTTTAGATCCTTTATAATTTCATTTTTACTTTTTTGTTCAAATCGTCTTGTATATTCCTGGATAAGTAAGATAGGAAATGGAGAATACTCCACATCAGAATAGTATCTAATAATTGTCTCATCAGATAATTTTTTTAGATATTCTTTAAAGGATGCTTCAGATTTAAGTGCCATATTCTAAATCAAATTAATCATCATAAAAAGATTATACTTGATTGATTAAATGTCAAAAAGTTAGTAGTTAACTTGACCAAATGGGTTGAGTTTTTAGCCATTTGATTAAATCCACATATAGACTACTTTTTTGCATGTTTAATACACCAATTTCTAAATTAGTTGAGGATTTAACAGTCTTTGAATAATTTTCACATTTTGCAAAAATTACTTTATCTAAAAACATTTCATTATTCATTTCTTTTTTAGCCAATTCTTCAGATTCAGTCATTGCAAAACTTGCAAACAATACACCATCTACCCAATAGGCATTTGCTGATTCCAATGAAGACATCATACCAATAAGATCATCAAGACTAAGTTGTATCATGTCACGAACATAGATTTTATCATATGGTTTGTGAATAAATTCAGTCATGAAGTTGTCTACTTATAGAGATTAATGAATATTTGCAAATTTTATAATAGTATTTTTTTAGATAATGTATATGTCTGAATCTTCAAGTGATCCCACAGATCATGAATTATTTGTAACAGAATTTCCAAAAGGTAATTTTGGAATTGTAGATTATCTACAAGGTCGCGTGCATTTTGCATTAATGGACCAAATGAAATTAATGCACAAATCAGGAATGAATCAAGAACAGATTAAAGAAGCAATAATAAAAACAGTGACAGAAATTGTAGAGAATTTTGAGCCAAAAAAAGAATCAGAAAGTTCTTGATTGCAATTTACTAGATTCCATCATCAAAATTTTATGACATTTGCAGTAACAATTTGTATGTGGTAAATCATTATCATTTCTATATTTGCATTCTTTTGTATGTTCAATATCAATGGGATTTTGCATCTACATACATTAAAAAATCAATAAAATAAAGTTATGAAAACAAGGATTCATTTCAGAATAAGTAATCAAAAAGATTACTCATCTGAAATTAACCAGGATGAGCCTATAGCATCTTCCCAGTTAGTTGAGGTGGTGTTATCATTCATGAATAGAGTAAATCAAATTTGCATTTAAAAGAGATGAATGATTGATCAGTAGCAATGTTATGAATGATTTGATAGTGATTCTTTATATCAATTTTAAATGATTATCGATAATTGTCCATAAATAATGAATAAGATATTTTAGATTTCATTATTTTTTTTGTTATGGGCAGTTCTTTCAAAATAATATTCTTGTTTTTTCAAATCCTTTTCAGAAATAATTCTACATTTTCTCATTGGAACAAGTCGCGATATTTGTTCATAAGTAGTCATATCTCTAACATCAGAGGCATAGGCAATTTGCAATAAAGGAGGTTTTTCCTCAATCATAGGTTTTGCTTGCTCATAACCCCCACTTTGTATCATTCCAGTTCTAAATAGACCAATATGTTTAGAGCTTTTAGAGATTTGAGGATCTTCGTAACAACAAATAGAAAATTCGCCATTATCTTTTTCAATAATTGTTAATCGAGTAAACTTGTCACTCCATTCTTCTATTTCTTGTGCAATAGTTGTTGCTTCTTTTTTATCTTCAAAAACAGTAGAGACTACAAGTCTATCTTTTTCATAAGCCCATGATATTCCATAAAAATTATCATGCCAATCAATTTCAAATGACATAACTTTGATCAAAAATATCACAAATTAATGCTTTGCATTGAAAAATAATTAAAAGGTGAATAAGCCCAGGGCAAAATCCCGTTTGGTTTCCTTTTGAGCGTTGCACTCAGGGGGTTAAGGTGGACTTATTCCTAATACCATACCTAGGAAGTTATCATAATTAAGTATAATTTTTTTTGTGTAATTTTTACAGATCATGATAAAATAATTACAGATCAAAATAAAATAATTACAACTTTTTGTCTGAATTTCATAAATTGAATTAAATTAAAAATAATTACAAAACAGAATATTCTTTTTTTGATTCAACTAGATCTAGCAACAAGTTTTTTGGAAATGGATCAAATAGAGATTGTTCCAAAATAATTTTCACATCATATCTTAAAGCCCAAGAATAGAGCAGTGTCGATATTTCTGATTGTGAAATTAAATCATTTTCAAACTTGTCAATTAATGATTGATAATGAGATTGTTCAGATTCAGATAATTTTAATTTTACAAAATTATACATGTACTCAAATGTGTTAATCATGGGGGCTTTTTTTACAGGGGAGGACAATGCATCATATGCAATTTTTTGAAATTTCTTTGAAATAATTGCAAAATCATCTTGAATTCTAAAAAGCAGTCCAAGTTCAGCTGTTAATTTTTCATCATGACATAAAAATAGCAGCATATTTTTTGAATAAAATTCAAATAATTTTTCTATAGATTGTTGTTTTAAGGATTCTCTTAAATTTGCCAAAACAAAAATCCTAGTGAGAAAATGCTCTCTGATTGAAATATTAGATAATCTTTTTTCATCCTCCTTTACCATATTTGGAAATTCTGCAGATACTCCTTCAGAAAACATTCCAGAAGTTTTTTGATAACCAGAATCTGTACCTAATTTATGATATAATCTAACATCAGTTATTCCACAAGTTGGAGAATCACGTTTGAAGATAAAACCATCAAGAACTTCAGTTGAAGCTACAAACTTTTTAGTAAAATTATGCATTTCATCTGTTAAATTTCTGTCACTAGAAGGCTGATAGAGATTTTTTTTTCCATCAATTTTGACTAATCTAATTGGTTTTCTAGGAGTTCCCAGCCCAATTCCAACTTCAGGGCAAATATCTACAAAATCCACATACTTTTTCATATTTCTGACAAAATTATTATTAATTCTACTTCCATCATATCTGCACATATCAAATTCCAAGCATTTGCTGATACCAATAATCGGTCGTGAAAAATCAGACATGTAAAAATTCCAACATTATGGAATATAACTAAAAAGATAGTATTTTGATAGTGCTAATGAATAACTAAATGAAAATAATTATCAGTCAATTTAAAAAATTCAATATTTTTTCTTCAATTAACCCAGATTCGTAATCATCAGATGTGAACAAAATAGTCTCCATATCAAATAATTTTGCAACATCCAAATTTTCTTGTTTATCATCAATAAATAAGATATTTTGAGAAGATATTTGGTCACAGACATGTTCATAAATTTCAGGGTTAGGTTTGGACATTTGTAACAAATTTGAATAAAAGTGATAGTCAAACTCCTTTAACAGATGTTTTTGAACATTAGTGGAAGTTTCAGGAGTTAAATTTGACAGTATTCCTATTGAATGACCGTGGTTCTGAAGAGATTTTGCAAATGTTAAGAATTCAGTATTAATGCTTGATTTTTTTAAAAAAGTTTTACTAATAATTTTTTTATCAATATCATTATTTGAACCAAGAACTATATCCCAAAATTCGCTTTCATTGATTTTAGACTCAAACAAGCTACAAAGATTATCATTAAATTTTGATTTTATTTCATTAAATGGTTTACCCATTTGTGATGAGATTTCATCATATAACCAATCATCATTCCAATTTATTAAAACACCACCAAGATCAAATAAAACAGTCTTCACAAAAATTTTTAAATTTATTATTAATTAAAGAATTTAAAAGAAATAATCATTTAGCACTATGAATTAAGATTATTTTTCAGTTAATTTTTGCAATAACTTGTCAATCTCATGTAAAGCTAGTTTATCTCTACCGATAACATCAAATTTCTGCAAAATAGATTCAAACAAATCCTCTTCTTCAATTTGCTCATGTACAAACCATTCAAGGAAAATACTAGTTCTATGATCATTTTCATTTTGAGCAGTGTCAATAATTTTATCAATAGATTTTGTTACTTTTTGCTCATTTTGTAACGATGTCTTAAACACTTGTTCTAAAGATTTCATATTTTGTTTAGGTTTCTCAATTGAAGGTATTACAGTATGAATTTTAAGATCATTGAGGTATTGAATGATCTTAAGCATGTGATCTCGCTCTTCAGTTGAGTGATGTTGAAAAAAGGATGAAGCACCGTCATATCCATTGACTTTACACCAAGATGATATGTACAGATAATAATTTGAGGCATTTGCTTCCATGGCTATTTGATCATGAAGTAAATTCAATATTTTTTTAGAAATTTTCACACTTCATCTTAAATTTAATTGAATTTAAGGAATTCTAAATGAAAATAAAAAAATAAAATGAATATTCAGTAAAGGTATGGAACTAATGGAAATAGCAGTACCTGCATTAATCATTTCAGCTGTAGGAATTATGGTAGGTACAAGAATTTGGATAATGTTTAGAAAATAACTAAAAAGTAATAATATCAAATTACCACTATGTTGTTTTAGAAAAACAAGTAAAATATAACAAAAAATATACTATAAGATACAGAATGGATAATGCAAAAATTGCTTTGATTTCAGGATTTGTTACAGTGGTAGTATTGTCTATTTCATTACTGTTTGTGTAAGAATTTTTAAAATACAAATAAAAATTCCAGTACATTTGTTTACTAGTAATTAATGGAAATACTATGAGAAAAACGTTAGGAGATTATAATATTGAAAAATCATCATCTTCAGATGTAAATAATATCAATTGGTCACAAAAAAAATCTAGTGAGGATAAAAAACCTAAAAAGAAAAAAATTGTTAAAAATAGTCAAATTCCTCCAGGAACAAATATTATTTATAAAAAAACAGAGGATGAGAAAATAGTTTCTAAAAAAATAGTAAAAATAACTAACGAGCAAAATTCTGATAAATCTAAAGAAACAACTGGTAAAAGATTTGAAAATAAAGATTCATCATTAGGACAAGTTAAAGAAAGATCATATAAGAGGCCTGGAAGGTAGACATCAAAAATTAGGTAATACTGAAACAGTTTTAATAAATAAAAAAATTTGAAGGATCAAAGAAAATGTCAAGAATCAAAGATAAATTCGAAGAGTTAGAAAAACGAAATGAAAAAGCATTAATTTCATATATCATGTTAGGATTTCCAAATGAAAAATCTACAATGTCCACAATTAGAGGATTAGTCAAAGGTGGAGTAGACATAATAGAAATAGGATTCCCATTTTCAGATCCTTTAGCTGATGGTCCAGTAATTCAAAATGCAAGTACAATTTCACTTCAAAAAGGCACAAACGTTTCAAAATTTTTTAGCACCGTAAAAAAAATTCGTAAAGAAACAGAAATTCCACTTGTATTAATGACATATACCAATATCTTACATCGTATGGGATATGAAAAATTCATCAAAGATGCAAAGAATGCAGGAATAGATGGATTTATCCTTCCAGATATGTCATTTGAAGAATCAAAGGATTACATAGATGCTGCAAAGAATAATGCAGATACAATATTTTTAATTTCACCAAATACAACTAAAACTAGAATTGATAAAATTTCTAAAATCTCTACAGGCTTTCTTTACCTAGTTGCAGTATTTGGAACTACAGGAGTAAAAACAAGTATCAAAAATTATACATTAAAAGCAATCAAAAATGTAAAAAAACAAACCAAAGGTAAAATTCCTGTTGGAATTGGGTTTGGAGTTTCAACTCCTGAAGATGTAAAAAAATACATCAAAGCTGGGGCAGATGCAGTAATTGTAGGAAGTGCATATCTGAAATTAATTGAGAAAACAAAACCAACACAACTAGAAGCAAAAATTACATCATTTACAAAGAGTCTAAAAAAACAAACTGTTATTGAATAATTATCTACTAGTTACACCATACAAAACATACAAAAACTAGATGTTTATTTCAATAATGTGCAGACGAAGTTTATTTTTGTCACTGGAGGAGTTATGTCTGGCCTTGGAAAAGGAGTAACAACTTCATCGATTGCCAAATTATTACAATTATCAGATCAAAAAGTATCATGTATCAAAATTGATCCGTATCTAAATTATGATGCAGGGACTATGAATCCTGTAGCACATGGAGAAGTTTTCGTTACTGATGATGGAGGAGAATGTGACATGGATATTGGAAATTATGAAAGATTTCTCAATCAAGATATATCAAAAGATCACAACATTACCACTGCTCAAGTCTATTCATCAGTAATAGAGGCTGAACGTAAAGGAGAATATCTAGGAGCATGTGTACAAATAATTCCACATGTAACTGATGAAATCAAAAACAGGATTAGAAAAGTTGCCGAAGATGAAGAATTAGACTTCTTAATTGTAGAATGTGGTGGAACAGTAGGAGATATTGAATCACTTCCATTTTTAGAGGCATTAAGACAAATGAGAGTAGAAGAAGGACCACAAGGAGTTATTTTTGTTCATGTTACATTAGCACCTTCATTAGACGTAGTAGGAGAGCAAAAAACAAAACCAACACAACATAGTGTTCAGGAATTAAGAAGAATAGGAATTCAAGCAGACTTTTTGGCAGTTAGATGTACAAAGCAATTAGAGGAAAAAACTAAGAAAAAAATTGCCATGTTTACTAATGTAACAACTAGCGATGTATTGTCGTGTCATGACGCAAAATCAATTTTTGAAGTTCCTCAGATGCTTTATGATCAAGGAATAATGGATTCAATATTTACAAAATTTGGAATAGTAGGAATGGTTAATGCATCAGCAAACTGGGACAAATGGAACGAAATAGCACAAAACATGGTAAATCATGAGGAACAACAAGTCAGAATTGCAATGGTTGGAAAATACGTTACACTAGCAGACAGTTATGTTAGTGTGAATCACGCATTGAAACATGCTGGAGCATCAATTGGAAAATCAATCAAAATTGATTGGATAGATTCAGAATCAATAACAGATTATAATCAACTATCAGATTATGATGGAATTTTAGTTCCAGGAGGATTTGGAACAAGAGGATCAGAAGGAATTATTCAAACTGCAAATTATGCCAGAGAGAAAAACATACCATATCTAGGAATATGTTTTGGATTTCAATTGGCAGCAATAGCATTTGGCAGAAGTGTTCTAAGTTTAGAGGATGCAAATTCCACAGAAATTAATGCAAATACAAAAAATCCAATTGTAGACTTGCTACCTGAACAAAAAGATGTATCAGATATGGGCGGTTCGCTAAGATTAGGTGCAAATGAAGTAATCATAAAATCAAATACAAATGCTCATAGAATTTACAATTCAGAGTCAATCAGTAAGCGTCATAGACATAGATATGAAATCAATAAAGAGTACATTCCAGAGTTTGAGAAAAACGGATTGATATTTTCAGCAGATAGTGACAACGGTAAAAGAATGGAAATGCTAGAAATTCCAGAGCACAAATTCTACTTAGGAGTACAATTCCATCCCGAGTTTAACAGCAGACCAGGATTCCCTGAAGAAGCATTTTCGGCATTTATCAAAGCAGCGTCAAATTAAGAATTATTCAATTTTTGAAATTTCATAAATTTTTTGCCGTGCGTCTCTAATTGAGACTTTCTTTTTTACATAACCCTTCTTGAGTAAGTGGCTCAATGCCAATCTAACAGTCCTATCAGGAAGTAGTGTTTTGTTTGCCAAGTCCTTTTGTGTTAATTCACCCTCGTACTCTAATGTTTTTAGTAATAATTTGGAGCTAGGTGGCATACTCAATAGATCTTCAGCAAGATGAACTTTTTTTGCCAATGCAGAGATTCCAGTAGTATCTTTTTTTAATCGAATAATCTTTGCAGGAGGAATAAATTTGGAGCACTCAACTGTCTTTTTCACTTTGTATCTATCCAGTCCGTCCAAGACAACTTCACAATGCAATCTAGCAGAGATATCATCAATTTCAATAAAACTTGAATTTGAAACAATTATCGGTCTTCTTGTTACATCAAGTGAGTTTACTGAAATAATTTCAAAGACAGCAGAATCTTGAAACAATACAGGCCCTCCAACAGACATCGAATATGCAGAAGAACCAATAGGAGTAGAAACAATTATTCCGTCACCATTATCATGCCATACCTCATCACCATTAACACGCAAAGTATGTTCCATCAACATTGCACTTTTTGAAGAAAATACTGCAACATCATTTAAAACCGGATAAACATTTTTTCCATCAATTTTAACACCAAGTCTTGGAACTTCTTCAATACTGAAATTTTGTTTTTTTAAAATTTCAACATAAGAAGAAAACTCTTTTAATTCTATTTGAGCTAAAAATCCACTTGATTCACCTTCATTAATTCCCAATACAGGAGATGTCGCATCAAAAGTTCTATGGAAATAGTTTCTAACTCCCTTATCCCCACCTAAAACAATAATACAATCAGCATGTTTATTTTTGGATTTTGTAATAGTAAATGAATCAATATCACATGAATTCAATATTTTTTTGATGGTTTTAGAGGCAATTTCAGAAGTTCCAGAACCATAAATACCAATTTGCATTAGTCTTCAAATTTCTAATCAACAATAAAAGAATAATGAATATTCATTCTATAGAATTAGTCATTATTGAAGATATTTTGTTCCTAGAAATATAGAGATCAAATCAGGGGATTTTAGATAATTATTGTTACATTTTGATAATTGAAAGTATTGAAATTTTAAGTTTAATTATGGCTAAAATTAAAAATTATATTGGAAAAAATCAAAAAATACGAACTAATGATTCATACTTTAGGTAAAAAATCTACATTTCAAATTTTAGATTTGCTGAGTTCTGAGAATTTTAATTATAACTTTAATCAAATTAAAAAAAATCTCAAAATAACATCAAGTAATACATCTAGTGGCTTAAGACAATTATCATATTATGGATTAATTATAAATAAAAAAACAGACTCAAGTTCAATTTACACTCTATCCCCAGTAGGTAAAATAGTCCATTCAGATTTGATGAAAATATTTGAAACTATTGATAATTCAAGTACTTTAGAAAATATTACAATAAATTCTATCATAAAAATATTATCAAAATTAGGACAAAGAGAATATAATTACATTATAGAAAAATTAAAAATTGAATATGATACTACTTTAGAACAATGTCAACATGAGTCACAGGAGTTAAAGGAAGTATTATTTGGAATTTATGGAAATGCATCAATGGCAATTATAAATGACATTGAGGAAGAAATTCAAAAAAATTTGTCATCAACAGAAGCATTAACTAAACTGATTAATGATGTATGAGAATAAACAATCAACTAATCAAAAATACAAAATTTTTTTATCATGTTCAGTAATAATTTTATTTTTTTTCGTTGTAGATGTAATGGAGTTAAACGAGGAACCAATTTTACACGGTCATGTTTATCTAACTGATTTTTCATTACTATTAACATCCATAGGTTTAGTAATCATTACTGCAATAGGGGTAATTTTTTACAAAAATTCTGAACGTAGCCTACCTTGGATATTATTTTTAATGGTAGCTATTTTTTGGACAATTGGAGAAATTGTATGGAGTCAAGATTTTCAATATGAAGCAGAGGATCCATTATCATATCTTTCAGAGATTTTCTGGCTGTCAGCATATATTTTTTTGATTGGATTTGAAATAACCTATCTCAAACCATTTAAAAAATTAATTACAAAAAAAATTCTTGCTATTTCAGTAATTCTGTCTATCGCACCTACAATTTATGTAATAATGATGTTAATTGACGCAGATTCAGTTAATTTTGAAGAATCATTAATGATGCTGTATTGTGTTTTGGATACAGTCGTCTTGATTCCTGCCATTATTGGAGTAATTTTGTTTTTCAGAGGTCAAGTTTCAGGAATATGGAGTTTAATGATAATTGGAATTATCATAGATTCAATTGCAAATATCTGGTATGGATTTAACATTTCAGAAAGCCTGTACAGTATTGGAGACTATGTGGATGCATTGTATGTTTGTGCATATGTTGTCTTTACGTTTGGAGTATGGAACAATATCAAACTATTTGATAAATCTAGAATGTCTGCTTCAGCAAAAAATACAAAACATTATTTTACTAAAAATTTTCTTTTTTATTCAATTTTTTAATAATATTATCCATCTCCTTAAATCTGTAAAGAACCTCAAAAGCAGTATTATCTTGAGGGCTAAAGATTTTTCCATGTAATTGTTTTTCACCTGTATTTTCTGTTAAACCAGTAAGCGGATTTCTAATTGTTGAATTTTTAAT
>Ga0209425_10006107_pt1 | contig 11623 bp, 11 predicted proteins | sample COG_05_FD_184749 | JGI IMG/M metagenome (GOLD analysis project Ga0209425, IMG submission 184749) | Pelagic Microbial community sample from North Sea - COGITO 998_met_05 (SPAdes) (version 2) | ecosystem: Environmental > Aquatic > Marine > Neritic zone/Coastal water | place: Helgoland, sampling... | reverse complement strand
TACTATTTGAGGCACAAGCTAATAGTTTATTTTTTGATTTCAGGAGCTCAAAGTTTTTAATCAAAAAATCGTTTTTTTCTATACTTTTTAAGAGGTCAATGGTAATCTCTTGTTTTCTTTGCCATATGTTATCAAAGCACTCGTTTGGTAGACCTTTTTGCTCATTTAACAAACTTAACTTTTTTCTAGTTGGCAAACCATCATAAATTTTTAGATGCTCCTCAGTAGTGATTGTGTATCTTTCATCAACTTCTGATAGCGCCATGTTGAGGGCTTTATAGTGAACTTCCTTCGAGTCTATTAATACACCATCAAGATCAAAAATTATAAGGTCATACATATTATTGCTATAATATTAACAGCGTATGACTATATTCATTTCACATAGAGGAAACTTACTAGGTAAGGATTTAAACCTAGAAAATAACCCAACCCAGGTAGAAACCGTTATTAAAAAAGGATACGACTGCGAAATAGATTTGCATAAGGTGGGCAAAAAACTTTACCTCGGACATGATAAGCCCCAATACGAGATATCAATTAATTGGCTACTTGAGCATAGTAATAGATTGTGGATTCATACTAAAAACTTTGACGCCCTGAATCTTCTAAACAGCAATCATAAAGAGTTAAATTATTTTTGGCACCAAGAAGATGATTTCACCCTAACCAGTAATAATTTTATTTGGACGTTTCCAGAAAAACAAACTTTTCATAATTCAATCATTGTAAAGCTTGAATATGAAGCAGGTTATTTAAAAAATAATATTTTTTATGGTATTTGTTCTGATTACATAGAAAGTTACAGAAATGAAATTTAGCTTTGGGATAATCACTTCCCCAAAAAGTTCACACTACCTTAAGAAAGTTATCAAAAGTATATTGAAGCAAAACATACCAAAAGATATGTTCGAAATAATTGTAGTTGGAAGCAATAAGACTTTTAATTCAGAGAATATTCATAATGTAGATTTTGATGAAGATAAAAAGATAGGTTGGATAACAAGAAAAAAAAATTTAATAACTTCAAATTCTAATTATGAAAATATTGTTTATATACATGACTATGTAGCATTATCCAAAGGTTGGTACAAAGCATACCAAGAGTTTGGAAACGATTTTGATATCTGCATGAATCCGATTCTAAATTATGACGATACTAGGTACAGAGATTGGACTTTGTGGACAGATAATGGTAATAAATTAGACAATACACTCAGTATTAGGGATTCTGAATGTTTAATTCCATATGGTGTTACACACCTCTCAAAATTTATGTATATTTCAGGAGCCTACTGGGTAGCAAAAAAGAAAGTGATGGAAGAGTTTCCGTTAAACGAAAAACTTTCATGGGGTGAAGGAGAAGACGTAGAGTGGTCAAAAAGGGTTAGAAAAAACTATGAATTTAAACTTAATGCAAACGCAAAGGTTAAGCTACTGAAATATAAACCTCCCTTGTTTTTGCAACCTAATGAAATAAAGTTAAAACAGATACTAGAAATAACAAATCAAATATTATCTTAAGAAGTATTGACAGTAGGATTGATAATAAATGAATAAAATTAAAAAAATTATTACAGACATTTTATATGTATCAAAATTAACCAATATAAACAATAAAAAAAGGTTAATACTTTCATCCGTAGTTTTATCTCAAATAGTAGTATTTGCAGATGTTGCACTGATAGTTATTTTTTCTGCAATAATTACTAATCAGTTAAGTGAGATTCAATCTTTCTATAAATATATAAATTTTATTTTAGAAAATAAGTTTTTATTATTTCCAATAATTGGAATTAGATACTTATGTAATTACTTTCAGAGTATGATTTTGAAAACCCTAGAGCAAAATGTATGGAAAAATTTGAGAATATATTTTATGTCCGAGATGCTAAGCAGAAGAAGTTACTCAACAGGCGATGCTTATTTTTATATAAATACTTTAGCAATGCACACTAGCTACTTTTATTCGAACTTTGCAAATCTTGCAAATAGTTTTTTACAGATTCTTGCGTACACGACTTATTTAATTATCGTGGATATTCAAATAGTGGGTATTTTTGCAGTAGGACTATTAATTATTGCAATACCTATTAACAAAGGATTAGTCTGGGCAAAAAATGCCCTTGATATGGCGTTTAAAAATGATTTAGAATCTAACAAAGAACTGGAAAGAATCGTAGATAACTTTTTATTAATTAAAATATTAAAAAAAGAAAAATTAGAAATTCAAAATTATACAAATAAATTATCTAGAGCTATTTTCTTTTCGTTAAAGAACCATAAGTATGGAATTATCAACTCATTCATTCCGACACTATTTATATTTTTAATATTAAGCACCACAATAGTTTTTACAAATCTCCTAAAGTTTATTACCTTAGATTTTTTGGCAATCACACTAAGACTATTTCAGTCCATAAGTCTTCTTACAAAGTCATTAACTAATGTTAATAATTCACATGTTCATGTTGAAAAAATATTTACTTTGGAGAGCAATAAAGAAGCACTAAATAGTCATAACTACCTCAAAACAGAAAATGAATTTATTGAATTTAAAAATGTAAATTTTCGTTATTTAAATAGTGAAGTGAGTATTTTTGAAGATGTTGATTTGGTTTTTACTAAAAATCAACACACTGTAATTACAGGTCCGAATGGATCTGGAAAAAGTACTCTACTCGGACTAATTGCGGGAATATTTTATCCTGACTCAGGTACCGTGTCAACATTTACAAATAAACTTGGATATATTGGGGCTACCCCATTAATTTTTGAAGGGACCTTGTTAGATAATATTATGTACGGAAATAATTTAAAAGTTAACGACACTACTATTTTAAACCTGCTCAGAGAACTTGAAACTTTTAAAGAAAATACACACTATGATTTAGGATTAAGAATTTCAAATAAGACACTTTCTTCCGGGCAAATGCAAAAAATTGCATTTGTAAGAGCATTAGTTTCAGATGCAGAGGTATTGTTGCTTGACGAAGCGACATCAAATCTTGATTTGACTTCAAAAGATAAAGTATTTAATTTGTTATCAAAAAATAATATAACAATTATAAATTCGACACATATCCCAGAAAGTTTTAAATATGACAAAAAATATAATATAAAAATTAGTAATGAAAAAAGATCTCTCGAGGAAATTAAATAAAATAGTATGGACAAACTTCTTATTTTTAATACTAAATATAAAAAACATGGCGGAGAAGATTCAAATATCCAAGATGAACTGAAGTTTTATAAAAATTATTATGATGTTAGTTATTTTGAAGTAAAGAATAGTAAGTTCAACTTATACTCAATCTTATCCCTACTTGTTAGTAACAATTTTGAAATTAATCGTAAATTGTCAAAAGAGCTTAAGACGTTTAAGCCAAAATATGTGTATGTTCACAACACCTGGTTCAATGCTGGCTTAGGTGTTTTTAGAATATTTTCAAATCAGAATATAGTTCCAATAGTAAAAATTCATAATTTTAGATTTGAATGTGGAAGATATTTCTTAATAAAAAACCACATCAAATCAAAAGGTAATTGTAATATGTGCTCAAAAGAATATAACTCTAATTTATTTTTTAATAAATATTTTAAAAATTCGTATATTAAGTCATTTTTCTTAATTCTGTATTCAAAAAGATACTTTCAAATATTAAAAGATTCAAATATCAAGATAGTCTGCTTAAATAATTTTCAAAAACAATATTTAATTAAACTTGGAATAAGTAAGACAAAAATACATATACTTGAAAACCCAATCTCTATTCCATCTAAACTTCCCTTTTACAACTATGGGAGTAAATATGTCGTATATGCGGGAATTCTTGAGGACAGCAAAGGAGTTTATGAATTATGTAACTCTTGGAAGAAGGTCAACAGTGATATGAACCTATATATTGTTGGAACTGGAAGTCAAAAAAATATTCTAGAAAATAAATATAATTTTCCTAATATAAAATTTCTTGGATTTCTTTCAAATAAAGAAACTATCGAGTTAATAAAAAATGCAAGGGCAGTAGTAACAGCAACAAAAATGTATGAAGTGCAGCCAAGACTTCTAAATGAAGCATCCGCTAATTCAATTCCTTCAATTTATCCATCTTTTGGAGGAATGGATGAATACTTTCCAAAAGATTATGAACTAAATTTTGAACAACACAATTATGATTCATTATCTAAAAAGATAGAAATCTTGAGCGATGAAAAAAAACTGCAAAAAATTAGTGCTGAAGTATCTAAATTTATAATAGAAAAACTTTCACCTAATAGTATTAGAAAAAAATTCGAGATTATTTCTAATCTTTAAATTAATCTATAAATATGATCTCAGTAATTATGCCAGTTTTCAACTGTGAAAATGATGTACCCAACGCAATCCAGAGTATATTGAAACAAACTTATGAAGATTTTGAGTTTCTCATTTTAAATGATGGCTCATCAGATAGTACCGGTGATATTTTAGAAAGCTATCGAAAAATTGATGAGAGAGTGAAAATCTTCAATAATAAATCTAATATTGGCCTGACCAAATCATTAAACATCCTAATTAATAAAGCGAGAGGAGAATATCTTGCTAGACAGGATAGTGATGATATTTCTCACCCAAAGCGATTTGAACAACAGCTCGAATATATGAGTATGAAGAAACTACCCATATCCACCACAAGAGCAAAGATAAAAAATTCTAATAAAAAAATACCTGGGTTAACTTACTTCTTACCTCATGAACTATCAATAAAATTTAAAAATCCATATATTCATGGCAGTTTAGTGATAGAGACTTCTTTAATGAGAAAAATTGGAGGTTATGATGAAGATTTTTACTATGCACAAGATTATAAGTTATTTTCTGATATATTAAAAAGTAATCAAAAAATTGGAATGATGAAAGAGTGTTTGTATGTTTTAAACACTCAAAATAACTTATCTACTATTTATAAAAATGAGCAAAATATTTTTGCAAAGGCCGTGAGAAGAAATACTAGACCTTTTCGCTCAGTCTAGACTCAATACATTTGACTAATAATCTCTCTATATCAACTTTGTTGGACCAGTTAAGTTCCAAGTTTATTTTTTTTGGATCTGAAACAATAATTTCAGGATCATTTTTTCGAAGAATACTTTTATCGATATTTAAATAATTTTCCCAATCAAGATCTAAATAATTGAAGATAAAGCTAACTATGTATCTAATACTTGTTCCAACACCTGATCCCAGGACATAGTCTGAACTTTCTCCATAATTTGTAACTAAATAAAGAGCTTCTGCAATATCTTCAGCATAAGACCAATCTCTCACATAATCTAAAGAGCCCAACGTTAAACTATTCGAGTCACCTTTACGTATTTTTATTGCCTCTAAGATTATTTTCATGATGAGATAATCATTTGACCTATATTCTGATTCGTGATTGAACATAATTCCACTGTAGAAGTTTAAGTTACTCTCCTTAGATATTCTCTTTATTTTTTTATGGTTCTCTAATTTGCCTAAAGCGTATGGAGAATTTCCTTTCATAGGTGAATTTTCATTTAAAGGTAGATTGCTGGGTGCAAACATTTCAGATGAGGACGCATGAAAAATCCTACAATTGTTGTTAATTTTAGATACTGATTTTAGTATGTAATCAAAATTTTCAGTAATAGTGAATCTAGTCTTAGGATATTTGATTGATTGATAAACAGAACTAGGGCCAGATAAATGATAAATCTGATCTGGAGCAATATCTAATATTAATTTTTCAACCTCTTTAAAATTATCAGTGTTTACTAATTTTAAATTTGAATGGTCTTGAGGATATTTAGTAATAGTCTGTAACCTATCAAAAAAAACTTTTTCTTTTGTATTCCTTCCTACCCCAAAAATACTATAATTTTCAGACTTTTCCAATAAAAGTTTTGTTAAGAATATTCCATCTTGTCCAGTAATTCCGGTTATTATTATTTTTTTCATATAATTTTTTATATTTTAATACAATAGAAGCATATCATTTTATTCTAGAGGTACTGTGAAAGTCTATTTAAATAATATTAATGAAAACTGGGTAGTTGATAGGTTCAGAAATGATTGGATTAAAAATAATCTTGAAATCCATGCTGAATCGATTAAGGAGTGTCAAGTTATTTGGATTATATCCCCGTGGACCTGGAAGAATACGCCAAAAAAATATTTGAAACAAAAAAATGTTTTATGTTCTATCTACCATTTAGATTTTGAGAAAAAAAATTCCTCTGAAAAAAAAGAGTTTTTTAAAAGGGATAAATATGTAGATAGGTATCACGTGATTTCAAAGTACACATATAAAGAGTTAAGAAATTTAACAGAGAAGCCAATTATGTACTTACCTTTTTGGATTGACGAAAAAGTATTTTTTCCTATTAAGGATAAAAACAAAATCAAACAAAAATGGAAAGTTAATAAAAAAGATTATTTAATTGGTAGCTTTCAAAGAGACTCTGAGGGGAAAAACCCTAAATTACCTAAACTCATAAAAGGACCAGATATCTTTTTTGATATCGTGAAAGACATTTATTCGAATAGAAAAGAAGTAAGAGTTATTCTTACTGGAAAAAGAAGGGATTATTTAATAAATCGTCTAAAAGAAGATAATATTCCATTTAATTATTATGAAAATATTTCAATGCAAGAAATTAATGAGCTTTATAATATTCTAGATATGTACATTGTCTCATCAAGATTAGAAGGTGGACCACAGTCAATTCTTGAATCTGCAATAACCAAGACTCCAATAATTTCGACAGATGTAGGAATTGCATCAGAAATACTTAGTGAGGAATCTTTATTTGGTTTCGATAAGTCTTATAGAAAAGCAATACCTAATGTCGATTATGCCTATACAAAAGTACAAAATTACAAAATTAATACTTTGATTGAAAAATATAATGATATGTTGGTAAATTTTAATGAAAATTAGTATTGGATCTAGAGTCATCAAGGGACCTTGGGGTGGTGGAAACTTATTTGTTATTAATTTGACAAAATATTTAGCTTCCAAGGGACATAAGGTTGTTTTTGATTTAACTCACAAAGATATAGATATTATTCTCCTGACAGACCCGAGACCAAAGTCTGACTCTACATCAAAATTTAATCATAAAGATATAGTCAATTATAAAAAATTTGTTAATCCGAATGTAAAGGTTGTTCAGAGGATTAATGAGTGCGATGAGAGAAAAAATACTTCTGGAATAAATAATTTTTACTTAGAAGCATCAGAGTCAGCAAATATAGTGGTTTTTGTTAGTAGTTGGTTGGAGTCTATTTATTTGAAAATGGGTTTAGATCCAAATAAATCAAAAGTTATAATGTCTGGTTCGAATGAACAAATTTTTACAAATTACAGTAAAAATAAAAATAAAAATAAAAATAAATATAAATTGGTGACGCATCATTGGAGTGCACATCAAAATAAAGGATTTGACATTTACTACAAGATTGACAAAATGTTAAAAGATAACTACTGGAAAGATATTATAGAATTTACATATATAGGGAATGTTCCAAAAAATCATGAATTTCAAAATACAAATATTATACAGCCCTTAGATGGTAAAAATCTTGCTGCAGAACTCAATTTACACAATGTATATGTCACAGGTTCTATAAACGAACCCTCAGGTAATCATCATATTGAGGCAGCATTATGCGGTTTACCAATGGTTTATAGAGAAAGTGGTGGATTACCTGAGTACTGTTTTGGTTATGGTGAAAGTTTTGATGAAAATTTTGAATCAAGTCTAAAAAAGTTAATAGAAAATTATGAATTTTACGCTAAAAATTTACAAAAATATCCATTTAAGTCAGATAAAATGTGTCAAGAGTTTATGAATCTTTTTAATGATTTACTTAGTCAAGAAAATCTTGGTAAAGATTTAGAGATACCATTAATACCATCAATCATATTTAGGAGTAGACAGAAAGTATTAGACATCTATTACTTTTCAATCAAAGAACGATTTAAGAATATATTAGGATATACCAAAACCCTAGTAACACTAAGAAGGGGTACTGATGGATAAAAAATTTTTAAATGACATCCCATTCTTGACACTACAGTATGTAAAAAGTCTTGAAAAACAGGATAGATTTCAGTACTACCCATTCAAAGAAAATTTAAGTTTTTATGGTACCAACTTAAACCTAGGGTTTAGTTGTTATGCATTAAAAATTTATTATATGACTTTAGAATATAAGAATTTAAGTGAAAAAGAATTAACAAGTTGGGGTACTTTCATAAAATCATTTCATTCAAGTACAAATATAGACCAATTATTTATAGATCCTATTTACCTCAAATACTACAGTAAGAAATTGTCAAGAGAATCTATTAGGAGTAGTTCTAAAATAATACAAAATTTTTTATTCAACTCTAGTCTTGAAACAAAAAATAAAAGACTATTAAAGGGTCTAAATGCGGAATCAAAACAATCCATTGCAACTCTCTATGAACTTGGTGTTAAAGAACTCCCCAGGGTTTACTCTTTTAACAATTACGATAAAGAAGTTATTGGGTATCTAGAACAACTTAACTGGGAATTTCCATGGTCAGCTGGAGCGCAATTTTCTTCATACTGTGTGTATTCTAAAACTCAAGATTTAGAACTTGAGGAAAAACTTTTAAAATTTATTAATAATAAAGTTGATAAAAACACAGGATCTTATTTTACAAAACACCCAAAGAACAATAGAGAGATAATCAATGGTGCAATGAAAGTAATTACAGGTTTAGATTGGCTTGGTGTCGATATCCACTATCCTGAAAAACTTATTGATTTTTGCATAGACAACAAGCCAACCTTAGAGGGGTGTGATGTTGTTGATTATGTTTATGTACTTTACAAATGTTCATTACAAACAACATATAAAAAACTTGATATCAATAACGTATTTTATGAATTGCTTGAAGAGCTTTTAAAACTTTTCCATAAAAGTAGTGGTGGTTTTTCATATTTTCAAAACAAATCACAAGATTATTATTACGGGGTACCTTTAGGTAAGGGAAAAAATCAGGCAGATCTTCATGGTACGATTTTATGTTTATGGGCTTTAATCATGATATTAGAAAATACTGAATTGAATACAGAAAACTTCAATGTTATTAAACCTTAAGTTTCTCTTGCTTTAGAATGTTTAAATGTTGATATCTATTTTACAAAATAAGGTTTTTAAATACTCATTAACACTATTTTTAATTTCGTCTTTAATGTTCGTCAGAACTTTCATGGGTATCTATATCTTTGGTTTCAGGTTGGGTGAGTTTGCTATGGGACTAACTTTTTTAATTTTATTGATTACACTCATCAATTACAAAAAGCTTATTTATACGAATTACCTAAGTAAAGAGTTTTTTGTAACCCTTATATTAATTTGTGTTTTTTTTATAGTAAACGCAATCATTGCACAAAGTAGCTTTCTTTCACCGTATACATACAAAACATCTTCATATATTTGGACAGTTGGAATGTTATTTTTAGGTGCTAACTTTTTCAAACATAACTACTTCAATCCCAATGTGTTACGAGGTTTATATTTTATTTTAATATTTATTTACATATATGGAACTTATGGAATTCCACAAACTTTAATAGACTATATTTTGAAATATTCAGATAAGTTTGAACCACATAAGGGATCGGATATACTTATAATTTTTGTGGGTATTTTCTTTATAAATAACAGATATTTTAAAAACAAGAGAGTCGTACTTGAAATTTTTACACTGTTTTCATGTCTGTATTTACCATTATTTGGCTTTAAGAGTAGGGGTGCTTTTATAGCCTTTCTAATATTTGTAGTTACTGAATTTTACTATCTCAGAAAAGAATTCATCAGTAATTATAAGCGTAATCTTTTACTTTTTGTGTTCAGTTTCATTGTTCTATTTCAATCAGTGTTCATTATAAATGGTTCTTCATTTCTTGAATTTAACAAAGCAGAAGAAAATGTTAAAAATTTGGTTGAATATAGAGCTGATCCGGATGAAGAAGAATTTCGCATACTCTTTTTAGAAGAAGATTATTGGACAAAAGAGATGAGATTTAAATCTTCTGATAATAATTTAAATTGGAGATTACAGATTTGGCAAGATGTTTATTTTAGCCTAATTTACAGAGATCAAATTCTTACTGGTTATGGTTACAGTTTTAAAATTCCTGCGATGGAGATTATAAGTAGACAAGGACTTGATGGGTTAAATGAAAATGTTCACAATTATTTAGTCACAATTTACGCAAGGGGAGGATTAGTCCACCTGTCATTATTTGGTTTCTTTTATTATTTTTTAATCAGAGATTTAAAAAGAGCAAATAACTCTCTATATTTTTTGCCATTATTAATCGCTATTTTATTTACTGCTTTATTCGATGTCGCTATGGAAAATTCTCACTATCCTTTACTTTTTTATTTTTTAATTGGAATGAGTATTCATAAAAATCGTTTATTTAAAAATATTTAACTTGTACAATTTATAAAGATACATGAAAGCTTTAATAACAGGAGTTACCGGCCAAGATGGATACTATCTGTCTAAATTGTTACTTGAAAAAGGTTATGAAGTTCATGGACTAATTAGGAGATCATCTACTTTCAATACTTCTAGGATTGATAGCTTAATTTCTCAATATGGTGAAAAAAATAAGTTCAAACTTCATTATTCTGACCTACTAGACCCAGCATCAATATACGCATTAATTGAAAAAATACATCCAGATGAAATATATAACTTAGGGGCGCAATCACATGTAGCTGTTTCATTTAAAAACCCACTATTCTCTGTTCAAACAAGTGTTACGGGTTCTCTTGCAATTTTAGATTCAATCAAAAATATTGACAGAAACATAAAATATTACCAGGCATCGTCTTCAGAAATGTATGGAGGGGCTAGTAAAACTCTATTAAATGAAAACACAGTTTTCGAACCAAAAAGCCCATATGCTGTGGGTAAAGTTTTTGCACACGAAATAACAAAAGTTTATAGAGAATCCTATGATATTTTTGCAGTGAATGGAATTTTATTTAATCACGAATCTCCATTAAGAGGAGAAACTTTCGTAACTCGAAAAATAACTAGAGCAGTTGGAAGAATTCATAATGGTATACAAAAAAAACTTTCATTAGGAAATTTAGATGCTTTCAGAGACTGGGGTTTTGCAGGTGATTATGTTAAAGGAATGCATCTAATGCTTCAATATAAAGATCCTGAAGATTGGGTTTTAGCTACAGGAGAAACTCACACTGTTAAGGAATTTGCTGAAAAAGCATTTTCTATTGTAGGTTTAAATTTTGAAGATTACATTGAAATTGATGAAAAATTCCAAAGACCTAATGAAGTACATCATTTACTTGGGGATTCAAGCAAAGCTAAGTCAGCTTTAGGCTGGAAGCTTGAAACTTCTTTTGAAGAATTAGTTAGAATGATGGTCAATTCAGATATTGAATTAGCAAATAAAGAAAAGATTCTTATCAAAGAAGGTTTATTAGAACCAACTTGGTCTAACCCGTTAATTAAGTAACGTTTTTTTTAAACCAATCATAAGCTTTAACCAATCCATCATCTAAACTAACTTTAGACTTCCACCCTAGATTGTTTATTTT
>Ga0209425_10006103_pt1 | contig 11626 bp, 7 predicted proteins | sample COG_05_FD_184749 | JGI IMG/M metagenome (GOLD analysis project Ga0209425, IMG submission 184749) | Pelagic Microbial community sample from North Sea - COGITO 998_met_05 (SPAdes) (version 2) | ecosystem: Environmental > Aquatic > Marine > Neritic zone/Coastal water | place: Helgoland, sampling... | reverse complement strand
CAGGTGATAAAGTCACTCGTTGGAAAGTTGGTGATGAAGTGGTTGTACATTGCAATCAAGATGATGGAGACGATGAAGAATGTAATGGCGGAGATCCAATGTTTTCTTCTAGTCAACGTATTTGGGGTTACGAAACTCCGGATGGGTCGTTCGCACAGTTTACAAGGGTTCAAGCGCAACAGTTAATGCAACGGCCAAAGCACTTAACATGGGAAGAAAGTGCTTGTTACACGCTTACTTTAGCGACAGCTTATAGAATGCTTTTTGGCCACGCGCCTCACGACCTTAAGCCTGGACAAAACGTATTAATTTGGGGGGCATCAGGCGGGCTTGGCTCGTATGCGGTGCAGTTGGCTAAAGTTGTTGGCGCTAACGCTATTGGAGTAATCAGCGACGAAAGTAAACGTGACTTTGTAATGGACCTGGGTGCGAAAGGGGTAATAAACCGTAAAGATTTTAAATGCTGGGGGCAGATGCCAACTGTGAATACTCCAGAATATGGGGCGTGGTTCAAAGAGGCGCGGAAATTTGGTGCGGCGATTTGGGATATTACCGGGAAAGGAAATAACCCAGACTTAGTATTTGAACATCCTGGTGAAACCACATTTCCGGTCTCTACGCTTGTCTGCAAGAAAGGTGGCATGGTGGTGATCTGTGCGGGGACTACGGGGTATAATCTCACACTTGATGTTAGATACATGTGGATGCATCAAAAACGGCTTCAGGGCTCGCATTTTGCGAACCTTAAGCAAGCTGCGTCTGCAAATCGCCTGATGTGTGAAAACCGGCTGAAGCCATGTCTTTCAGAAGTTTTTGGTTGGGACGAATTGCCTGAGGCTCACATGAAAATGCGCAGAAATGAGCATTTACCTGGAAATATGTCTGTAATGGTTCAGGCGCCACGTCCCGGACTACGGACCTTGTCAGAAACGCTGCTAGAAATGAACTAGACAATAAATTTAAATCTTTTTAAACAGTTAATCACGCATTTTGTGCTCAGGTGACAACTTTATTTTTGAAATGTTGCATAAATTGAAATAGCCCCAAAATGATCATCTTAGAGACCTTAATTGGACTAGTCCAAGCAAGTTTCTTTGGCTACACCAAGGTATGGTAGTTCCACAAATTAATTTTTCTGATGATCAGGCGGAAGCCTTCGACGCAGTCGCTGAGATTCTTAGGTCTTCAGGGATTGACCTAGAAGATAACTTGTTGACTCCATTGTCTGATGGACAAAGCAGTGTTGCGGCTGTGATAGGTAAGGCAGGGTCAGGCAAAACACTTCTGCTTGCGCAACTTTACCATGCCCTCAGAGAAACAAATATGAAAATTGTGTCTGGTGATTATGAGGCTCGTTCTAAAAAAAACCAACGCACATTAGCAATTTTAGCGCCTACCAATAAAGCGGCGAGTGTGCTCCGCAATCGAGGTGTCCCTGCCACTACGATTCATCGGATTTTATACACACCAATGTACGACCCGGAGTATGAAAAAATTGCTGAATGGTTGACAGGGGGTGCCGCGCGGCCGGAAGTTCAGGGAGTAACAGAAGTAGCTCTGGATAGGGCGTACAAATTTTACCTTTCCAATGCCTCTATACCTGGCGCATTGGCTGCGGCTGGACTACGTGGCTCAGATTTTATCACTGGGTGGAAACGTCGTGAAGATCCTCTAGATGTTGGGTTTGTCGATGAAAGTTCGATGCTCGATGCGAAGCAATTGGAGGATTTACAGGAAATATTCCCAACCCTAATTCTATTTGGTGACCCAGCACAATTAGCGCCCGTCACTCAATCAGGTATGATGGTGTTTGATGATCTTCCTGAGAGACGTCGCCTCCTACTTAATCGAGTTCATCGTCAAACACAGGACAATCCAATCTTAGATTTGGCCCATGCGCTAGGTGATCCTGAAATAGAATTTTCAGATTTTGAGCGTATGGTAGAGGACGCCGCGGGCAAGGATGAACGCGTATTAATTGGCCAACGGGTACAATCGGATTTAATGGCTCGTTCGCCAGTTCTTGTCTGGCGGAATGCCACACGCATACGGCTCATTCAAGCCTTCCGGGGCGCTTTTGGAGCTCCATTAGAGGAGTTGTTACCGGGTGAACCTCTGGTCTGTGATGGTATTGAACTGCCAGTAAAACATAGGAAAAAACGCCTTGATTTGGAGGCGCGCGGTCTAATAAAGGGTGCGCAAGTTCTATATCTTGGTCCTGGGCGTAAACCTGGCTTCTCGAGGTTACACGTGATTGGTGCAGAACAACCTCAGCTAAGTGCTGCAAGTATAGTTAAAATCGAAATGCCCAACGAGGAGGAGCCGTTCATTCCTTTTGCCGCGCGGATGGGCGCCACATTCTTGCATGGTGCGGCAGTCACAATTCATAAGGCGCAGGGTTCGCAATGGGATACTGTTCAAGTGTTTGCTCCTGATATTTATGCTGCAGCACGAATGAACCGGACTGAGTCAGGGATACAGCTGTGGAAACGTTTGGCCTATGTCGCGATAACGCGCGCAGAAAATCGGCTGATTTGGGTGGTGAGAAATCGTTTGGCACGTCCAACTGCAAAGCTAACGGTGAGCGATCTTGTAGATACCCCAGATAATTTTGAGCTCACAATCGAACCGGTTGAAGAGTAAAAGGGCAGTATATTTTGAGGAATGCTGGAGGTTATAGTTTAGCTTCCACCGCATCCCAAATTAATCCAGCCGCATTAATTCCGTCGAAGCGCTTTAACTCATTCAGGCCCGTAGGTGATGTCACGTTTATTTCGGTTAAATAATTCCCAATAATATCAATCCCAACAAATATTTGGCCCTTATCACGCAAGGTAGGTCCAATTATGGAACATATTTCTTGATCCCTTTTGGTTAGACCAACCTTTTCAGGGCGTCCTCCGACATGCATATTTGAACGGGTTTCGCCGTCAGCAGGAATTCTGTTAATTGCCCCAACGGCCTCTCCGTTTACCAAAATGACACGCTTGTCACCATCCCGTACGTCTGGCAAAAACTTTTGAATAATTAATGGCTCAGTGCTAATTTTACAGAACAACTCATGCAGCGATGCAATGTTTTGGTCATCTGTCTTTAGTCGAAAAACTCCAGCCCCGCCGTTACCATAAAGCGGTTTCACAATCACATCACCATGAATGGACCTAAAGGATTTTAAGACATCCAAGTCTCGTGCGATAGTAGTTGGTGGAATGATCTCTGGAAATTGCAGGATCAACAGTTTTTCTGGAAAATTGCGCACCCAGAATGGATTATTTACCACCAAAGTGTCTGGTTTTAAAAAATCAAGTAGATGGGTCGTCGTTATGTAACCCATGTCAAATGGTGGATCTTGACGTAGCCATACCACGTCGAATTTGTGCAAATCTAAGCGTTGCGGCTCACCTAAATCGACATGATTTCCAACTTCATTTCTTAAGAACATCTTTTGTCCAGTAGCAGTTACCCTGCTATTCTCAAAAGTAAGCATATCTGGGGTGTGGTAATAAATATCATGTCCGCGGTTTTGGGCCTCAAGCGCCAATTGAAATGTGCTATCGCCCGTGATGTCCACGCCCTGAATGGGATCCATTTGGAATGATATTTTTTTTGGCATGTCTGGAAACCTAATATCTATTTGTTTCTAGATGCCACTCAGGTTGAACGCTGGCAATAGATAGAATTCCTAGACATTGTATTTCTGCAGTTTGTTTTCCGTCATGGTTATTAATTAATTTTGTTCCTCCGCTGAATTTTCAATGCAATCTGGTAAATATCGCGCCTTGGCAGTCCAAAAGCACCTGCCACGGCATCTGCTGCGTCTTTGACCCTGAGAGTTTGCATTGCTGACTGGAGCTCAGCTTCTAAATCAAGCTCATTGATTTGAACCTCCTTACCAGCCGCAATCAATACAACAATTTCTCCTCTCGCAGGTTTTTTCTCATAGTAGCTGAGTAACTTTTCCACGCCCCCAATTTGAACATTTTCGAACTTTTTTGTTAACTCGCGGCACACGGCTACTTGGCGTTCACTGCCACCAACGGATTTAATATCGGCCAATAATGCATTTAATCTCTTAGGAGACTCGTACAATACTATCGTTGTAGGAAGTGACATTAGCTCAACAAGTTGTTTTCGACGACCTATTGTTTGGGGTGGCAGGAATCCCGCAAAATGAAATTGATCGGTTGGCAATCCTGCTATCGTAAGTGCTGCAATGCAGGCGGTTGGCAATCCTGCTATCGTAAGTGCTGCAATGCAGGCGGGTGGTCCAGGCGCAGAAAATACAGCTATTTCAGACCGACGGGCGTCATGGACTAATTGATAACCAGGGTCAGCAATTAAGGGAGTTCCGGCATCTGAGACATAAGCGACGGAGCGTCCCTCTGATATATGATTAAGTAACTGCTCACGATGACTAGCCTTACTGTGGTCATGATAGGCTTTGATGCGTCTGCCTTTCAGTGGTATACTGTGTATGTCCAATAGTTTGCGGCAAGTTCGTGTATCTTCAGCGGCTAACACGTCGGCAGAAGCTAAAATGTCTAATGCTCGCAAAGTTATGTCGCGCGCAGAGCCCAAAGGTGTTGCCACAAGGTATAAGCCAGCTTCTAACTTCAACAATTTGTGATTCAACACTAGACCCCCTGATACTATGTAATAACATGGACATAACACTGGACTAGTAACCTTTGAAGGGGCCATTTGAACATGTTTTCTCAAGTTTTCTTATTTTTGCCGATACGCCAAAGCTTGCTGGCTCTTTGTAGTTTGATTTTAATTTCAGCCTGTGGAAACTCCTTCAGTGGATCTGATGATAGTTTGCGAAAAGTAAAAGTTGCAGTTTTGTTGCCCCTTGGGTCCAAGGACCCAGGTGTCCGTAAACTGGCGAAGTCGGCAGAACGTGCCGCCCGGATGGCCATGTGGGATCTCCGCACTAATGTTGCAATGCAAATGAGTGTCTATGACACAGAAGGTTCTGAACTTCAGGCCGCTGAGATGGCGACCCTAGCCGTTGATGAAGGTGCGCAAGTAATAATTGGCCCACTGTTTGCAGGTGCGTCCAATGCTGCAGGGCTCGCTGTAGCTAAAAAGTCTATTAGTGTTTTGTCATTGTCGAATAACGCAGAAATTGCGGGTGGCAACGTGTACGTGTTGGGGCATACATTTCAAAATACCGCTGACAGGCTAGTAAACTATGCGGTTAGGCAAGGTAAAAGGCGCGCCCTAATTGTGCACGCTAACAATGTTTCAGGCTATGCAGGTTCTGATGCTGTTGAGCGCGCTCTGATAAAAAATGGGACTGCCGAAGTGGGAAAGGAAAATTATGATTTTACACAGCAGGATGTAGTTGACGCTATGACCCGCGTGGCTATCCGAAATGAGTTGGTTGGCGCTGACATAGTGTTCTTAACAGCAGATTACGACGGTGCGTTACCGCTGATTGCACAGTTGTTGCCGGAAGCTGGTGTAAACCCTGCCACAGTTCAGTACGCTGGTGTCGCCCAGTGGAATGCCTTGCCTTCTGCATTTAATTTGCCTGGTATCCAAGGGGGGTGGTTTGCTTTGCCTAGCCCAATTCGCACACAGCAGTTTGAAGAGAGGTTCCAGACAATTTATCAAACCACTCCGCATCCAATAGCTGCTATCGCCTACGATGGAGTGGCCGCTGTGGGGGCGTCAATTTCTACTGGAAACAGAAATGCACTTAACACCAGGGGTTTGACCTTATCCAGCGGTTTTCAGGGTGCTGCTGGGATTTTTAGACTTCGTAAGGATGGAACTGTTGAACGTGGGTTAGCGATAGCGAAAATAGAAGGAGACCAAGTAATTATTCTTGATGCTGCTCCACGCACATTTAATAATTTTGGTTTCTAAGGTTGAAAAAATTGGATAATCTTCACTCTGGTGAACTCGTTTGCCCCGCGGTAAAGATTTTTGATCGAGAAACGCTTGGTATTAAAATAGATGACGCGGTTAAAGAAGTTTCGGATGCTACAAAACTTCGGGCTATATTAGTAAAAATTTTAGGTGAAGCTCGAGCAGTTGGGATGTCTGAAATTGCTGGGGCATTTATGAAGGCGCCGCTCAGGGCCCGGTCTACAATTGCTAGTTATTGCTACTTAACTGATTGTGTTGTTGAAGCCGCTTACAATGCTGTGCTTCGACACCTTCATCCCGCGCAATCTTCGACAACTGGAGAACGTTTAGTTTTAATTGCTGTTGGTGGTTATGGTCGGGGCGAAATGGCACCGTTCTCCGATGTGGATCTGCTTTTTACTGTTCCCTATAAAATAACTGGATGGGCTGAAAGTGTTGTAGAAAGTCTCCTTTATGTACTTTGGGATCTTAAGTTAAAAGTTGGGCACGCCGTACGGACTGTTAACGACTGCATGCGGCTTGCCGGCGAAGATTATACCATTCGCACTTCGTTGGTTGAAATGCGTTTCCTGTTTGGAGACAGGATGGTTTACAAAGGCTTGCAAGAACAACTGCGGGAAAATCTTTTCAAAGGAACAGTTCAAGATTTTACTGAAGCCAAGATGGCGGAACGCGGGGCTCGACATCTCAAGCAGGGTGGTCAGCGTTATGTGGTTGAGCCGAACGTAAAAGAGGGTAAGGGCGGTTTGCGTGATTTACAATCTCTTTTCTGGATTGAGAAATACAGAAATGGTGTATTTCATGCGGAGCAATTGGTTGAGGCGGGTGTTTTTACAGAGAGTGAATTTGGAACATTTATTGCCGCCGAAGATTTTTTGTGGTGTGTGCGCTGTCATCTGCACTTAATTGCCAATCGTGGAATGGATCAGCTAACTTTTGACTTGCAGGTGGAGATCGCTGAAGTCATGGGCTATTCGGACCTTCGAGGACGTCGTGCAGTCGAGCATTTCATGCAAGATTATTTTACCCATGCGACAAAAGTTGGAGAACTATCTCGAATATTTTTAACAGCCATGGAGGCGGTAAGTGTTAAAAGAGAACTGAATTTTCTAAAGGTCCTAAAACGCAAGCCAAGAATAGGTGAAGGCTATATTTTGGTACAAAACCGCCTGGCAATAGCTGATCCAGAAGTATTTCTAAAAAATAACCTGAATTTACTTCGATTATTTGAGGAAGGTTTACGAACAAAACTTTTAATACATCCTGATGCTATGAGGCTCGTATCTGCAAACCTCTATCTAATAGACCAAAATATGCGAAATTCAGATGAGGCGGTAAGAATATTTCGTGATTTACTTTTAAAACATGGAAATCCAGAGCGGGCTTTGCGGCGTATGAACGAGCTAGGAGTTTTGGCAGCTTTTATACCAGAATTTAAACCAATCGTCGCAATGATGCAGTTCAATATGTATCACTCATTCACTGTAGATGAGCATACGATTCAGACAATTGGCCACCTTGCTGCAATCGAACGTGGAGAGTTGGTTGAAGAGTTACCGGTCGCTAGTGCTATTTTGGGAAGTGGTTTGAACCGGAAAGTTATTTATATAGCACTTCTGCTGCATGATATTGGTAAAGGCCAGATTGAAGACCACTCTGTACTGGGTGCAAAGATTGCCCGTGATGTTGCTCCGCGATTAGGGCTTAACCCTCGTGAATCAGAGAACGTTGAGTGGCTTGTTCGACATCATTTACTAATGTCAGATATGGCGCAAAAGCGTGATATAGCTGACCCGCGCACAGTTCGTGACTTTGCTAAGGCGGTACAGTCGGTGAAGCGTCTGGACTTACTTACTGTTTTAACCGTTTGTGATATTTCAGGAGTTGGTCCAGGTGTTTGGAATAATTGGAAAGCTGTATTAATTCGTGCCCTCTACAGGCAAACAAAAAAGGCACTTGAGACTGGTCTGGAAGACCTTAACAGAGAAAACCGTGGCTCAGAGGCTAAGAAAAACTTACGAAAAGTGCTAAAAGATTGGCCAAAAAATTCGATCAAATATGAGACAAGCAGGCATTATCCACCATATTGGCAAGGGCTGCATGTGACAGCGCATCAAATCTTTGCTCGGCTCTTACTTGATATCCCAGACGATGAAATTCGTATGGATTTGCAACCAGACAAAGATCGTGATGCCACGCGAATTTGTTTTGCCATGGCGGATCACCCCGGTGTATTCAGTCGTTTTACTGGAGCCCTTGCTTTGAGCGGTGCCAACGTCGTTGATGCGCGCACGTTTACCTCGAAAGATGGGTTTGCGACGGCAGTTTTTTGGGTACAGGATTCCGAAGGACATCCCTATTTGTCAGATCGCCTAAGTCGGCTAAAAAAGATGATCGATGATACACTGCAAGGTAAAGTTATTACCCGTGACGCCATCAAATCCCGCGATAAAATCAAAAAACGTGAAAAGGCCTTCCGCGTACCAACATCCATTAGTTTTGATAACAATGGATCAGAAATATACACAATTATAGAAGTAGATACTCGAGATCGTCTGGGACTACTTTACGATCTCACCAGAACATTGGCTGCAGCGAATGTAAATATTTCAAGTGCCGTGATTGCAACTTACGGCGAGCAAGCGGTGGACACTTTCTATGTCAAAGATATGTTTGGACTAAAACTCTATTCAAAGTCTAAACAGGATAGCCTAGAAATGAAACTTAGAAGTTCTATCTCTGAGGCAGCGTTAAGGGCACTTTCATGAGCATGATGCGCGGATTCTTTACTGTTGGTTTCTGGACACTAATCTCTCGGGTTCTTGGATTTTTTAGGGATATTTTTATAGCTGGTGTCTTGGGCGCTTCTCCTGTTGCCGAGGCTTTCGTAGTTGCGTTTTCTCTTCCTAATTTGTTTAGAAGGTTTTTTGCAGAAGGTGCCTTCAACATGGCGTTTGTGCCAATGTTTTCGAAAAAACTTGAGTCTGGAGATGCGCCCTTAGTTTTTGCAAAAGATGCATTGTCGATGTTGGGGCTGGTTCTTATTGCGCTGAATGTAATTGCGCTGATGGCAATGCCATACTTGGTATGGCTTATGGCTAGTGGATTTTCTGGTGATGAAAGATTCGACCTTACAGTTATCTTTGGCCGCATTGCTTTTCCTTATATTTTATTTATTTCCCTTGCTGCTTTGATATCTGGGGTACTAAATTCTGCTGGAAAATTTATTGCCGCGGCGGCCGCACCTATACTTCTGAACTCATGTTTCATTGCCGCACTTTTCGTGGCGAGTTGGATGGGGTGGAATATTGGGTTGGCACTCGCCTGGAGTGTTCCATTGGCTGGTATAGCGCAGCTTTCATTTGTCTGGGTCGCTGCATACCGAGCGGGATTTTCTCTTGTTCCTCGTATGCCACGCATGACCCCCGAGCTACGCAGGTTAGCTTTAATTGCGGCCCCAGTAGCCTTGGCCGGTGGGGTGGTCCAAATAAATTTACTAGTGGGTAGACAGATAGCAAGTTACTTTGAGGGAGCAAACGCCTGGCTTTATTATGCTGACCGGCTCTACCAACTTCCGCTAGGTGTAGTGGGAATTGCCGTTGGAATTGTACTACTACCTGACCTTTCAAGGAGGCTACGTGTGGGGGATGCAAGTGGTGGGAGACAGGCATTTAATCGGGCAGCAGAGTTCTCACTTCTACTAACGATACCAGCCGCAGTTGCGCTATTAGTGATCCCCACTACATTAGTGTCAGTGTTATTTGAGCGTGGTGCTTTTACTTCAGCTGATACCTCTGCGACTGCCTTAGCTACTGCAATATACGGCTTAGGCCTGCCAGCATTTGTTTTACAAAAACTTTACCAACCATTATTTTTTGCCCGCGAAGACACCAAATCACCTTTCTATTTTGCCTTAGTGGCTCTGGCTGTAAATGCCGTGGTTGCATTATGCTTACGTCCCTACTTCGGTTTTTTGTCAGCTGCCTACGGGGCAACTTTCGCTGGTTGGGCCATGTTGGTGTGCCTATGGTGGGGGAGCCGCAAATTTGGTGAAGCTGCGCATTTAGAGCCAACCCTTCGAGCAAAAGTGGGACGAATATTTTTAGCTAGTTTCATGATGGGCGCCGTAGTTTGGGGTATAACGGCTTTGATGAGCCCTGTGTTACAAATGTCTGGCTATCGTGTGCCAGCTTTACTCATTATTTTAGTGGTGGGGCTTGGCAGTTATGTTCTTGCTGGCCGTATTACTGGTGCTTTTACGGTGGGTGAGTTACGAAGAAAATTGCGTGATTAGCGTCTGCCACTTCTAAATTTATTGATAATCAGACGTACGCCACTAGGATGGATGATCGCAGCGGACGCAAAGCCGGTAATGGCGGCGCTTAGTTCTGCTACCCAGAGTGCTGGTCCACTTTGAAATAATGCAAAAGTTATGTTGATTGTCATTAAAATAGCAAGCAAGCGAAATGCCAAAAATTGCTGACTCAATATTCCGACTGTCCTGCTAAATAGTACAAAAGTGAACGCTCCTATAAGGCCATAAGCTGCTGGGAACCCACCAAACAGTGGAAAGGTATCATCTGTAAAAAAAGCGTAACCAAGGGCAGCAAATATTGCAGAATTAAAAAATATTAAAATAATTGCAAAATTGCCTAAAACTTCACCGACAAATTTGCCCATTGCTAATGTAAAGACGCAAGCAAAAACAGCCTGCATTAAGGAGCCGTGTACAAAGGGGTAAGCTATTAACCTCACGAAAAGTTCAGGTACCCAGATGCCTGCCGTTAACGCGCGTTGAAAAACTTCAGGTAAAAATGCAACGCGCCTGATGAAGGAAACGCGTGCGTCAGATCCACCCCACAAATTGGCTTCGGAGCCGGCTATGTAGCACTCGCCCAGAACTACCATTAAAACTAATATAATTACTGCGGCAGGCAATTGGTTTATGGCTGGAGCTATTGGGTCTGGCATGGCTTGCTTCCTTGACGGCTTCAGCCTTGCTGATTATGCGATACTACAAGTGAATTCTAGAGCTGAGGCCAAAATGACCCAAAATTTTATCCCACGTGTTTTTTCGGGTATCCAGCCATCTGGTGGGCTCACACTTGGTAATTACCTTGGAGCAATTAAGCGCTTTGTTGATATGCAAGAGGATGGTCATTTTGAGACGGTGTACTGTATGGTAGATCTTCACGCGATCACTGTTTGGCAAAATCCTGAAGATTTGCGTCGCAATACCCGTGAACTTTGCGCAGGTTTTATTGCTGCCGGCATTGATCCTGAGAAATCCATTTTGTTTAATCAGAGCCAAGTACCCGAGCATGCGCAGCTTGCTTGGGTATTTAATTGTGTGGCACGAATGGGCTGGATGAAACGAATGACTCAGTGGAAGGATAAGGCTGGAAAGAATACTGAGAATGCTTCGCTGGGTCTGTTTGGTTACCCTGCTTTGATGGCAGCTGATATTTTAATTTATCATGCCACCCACGTACCTGTGGGTGAAGATCAAAAGCAGCACCTTGAACTAACACGCGACATTGCAATCAAATTTAATAATGACTTTGGTATAGATTTTTTTCCAATTACTGAACCTGTTATTGAAGGTGTTGCCACTAGGGTTATGAGCTTACGGGATGGGTCAAAGAAAATGTCAAAATCAGATCCGAGCGACATGAGCCGTTTAAATATGACAGATGGGGCAGACGCCATCGTAAAAAAAATTAAGAAAGCGAAGACTGACGCAGACCCA
>Ga0209425_10006101_pt1 | contig 11627 bp, 13 predicted proteins | sample COG_05_FD_184749 | JGI IMG/M metagenome (GOLD analysis project Ga0209425, IMG submission 184749) | Pelagic Microbial community sample from North Sea - COGITO 998_met_05 (SPAdes) (version 2) | ecosystem: Environmental > Aquatic > Marine > Neritic zone/Coastal water | place: Helgoland, sampling... | reverse complement strand
TGCTCTGTATATTTGTATTTGTCTTTGAGTATAAAGTTTAGATCCATTGCAATACTACGTAGCTCTGTGTTAATATCAATAGCAAGATATTCTGGAAAGCCTAGGTCCTCAAAGTATTCCCATACGTAGTTAACAGGAGTACGGATATCCTTACCACTGTGTTCTCTGCACTTCGCTGTCCACTTTTCACTATAACGGAAACGTTGGTTTCCCCATTCTACTACACTGCCGCCAGTAGTCTTACTAACTTCCGCGGTCGCTAATTGCATAATATTATTAAACGCCATCTTAGGCTCCTATTGAATAAACGTTGATTGAATTCTGTCGTAGTTACTTAGTTTGTTCAAGACTTGAGTTTTGTCATCATAAACAAGTTGCGCTAACTTAATACTCCCAGTAGTTAATCTACAATCATTATGTAAATACCCTTTGCTGACAAAATAGGATAGATTATCTTTGTAATATTTTTTACTACGGGCGTACTGTTCCTCGCCATTGATATCATTAAATTTAACTACAAAATCTGCACTATAATGTAAGTTAGGAACAAAGTCATGGTGATGATCGTCGTTGTCATTTGCCAAACTCTCTAAATTCTTACCTACATCGGCATATAACGTATACACTCCTCCGAATACTACGTCGTTAGTAAACAAACTATAATCCTCTTCAGTAAATGTTTCTGTTTTAGGCAAATCAAAATACACTACCCGAATCTTTGCATTTCCTCCACTGCCTTCACATCTATGCACGGTTTGGTTAATGTGACTTAGGCTTTGTCTAAGCGCATTTCCTTGTGGGCCTGCAAAGATAGGATTATCCTGCCAAGTATCAAGTTTGCCATGGTGTAGTTCAAATATACTATGCAAATAGTTTAATGTGTCTTGGTCAGATATGTCAGTTATATTTCTATCAAACATGTTAGCATTAACACTGTTGCAAAAAGATATTTGTTCGTTTAAAAAATTAAGCGTAGATTTACTGTTCCAGTTATCGTTAAGATTATACATAGCCCAAGGTTCGCTAATAGGATCTTGCCGATGCTGGGCATGTAATATTCTGTTAATCCATTTGTGTAAGAACGGACTATCGATTAAACTAAATTCTAAATCTAATACATCACTATAGTCAGATTTATTACTTAATCTAACTACTAGTTTTTTATATCTTTTTAAGATGGTAGTACTCACGCTTGCCGCCGGGCCTTGCGTCCCCATGTTCAATTATTTCAAACTTAGTTGCGAATGCATCTAGCATATTCGCAGTATGCGTTTGGTTATTAGGGCGATTTTCTAATTTTTGTGTTTCATGTATAACAATGCCGCCTTCTACCAACAGTGATGCATATCCATCCACAATCTCTTGCTCTGTTAGTCCACCAAAATCACGTAACTGAATACTAACTGCTAAACTTAATACAACATCAAACTGCTTAGGAGATTTTAATGCAGCATTTTTTTCTAAGAAAGTGTTGAAGTCCATCTTTGCCCACTTAACATTACTAGGCTTATTGTTTGCGGTCGGAAGTGACACATGCGGTTCAACTCCAACAATATTCTTTGCCATTGGTGCAACTAGCATACTTATATATCCATCATTGCAACCAATATCAACTACGTTATGGTCTGGGGTGATAACTTTAGAGAATTGCATACGCTCAACTCTATTGATTGCGTCATCCATTCCGTATCGTTTCTGATATTTCTTCCACTCGTTAATAATTTTGTCGCTTGGTTTAGTAAATGCTGTCATAGTCTTCCATACCTCTCTTGGGATTAATTTTTTAAGATCTTGAAACTTGTCTTTATCGACAAGTTTTGCTAATAATTCTGATTCGTAACACTCCCTGGGATTAGTAAGGGCATTAACTAATGCTTGTCTAAAATGGTCTTTGTTGTAGTTATCGTATAAGGATTTTAGTCTTTCACTTATGCCTTCTTGGGCCTTGCTTCCCACAGGATTAGCAAGTTCAAAGTCTATTAAACTTAATTCTCCATCCTGTATACAAAAGTTACTAAGAGGAAATTTTACATATTCCTTGCTTTTACTATTAGGATCCATGCCTGGATAAAAATATTGTATGTTGGTTGCTTCCAACGTGTCCGCAATTGTATGAGCTTGATCTACATACAATTGTAAATTATGTTCGGGCCATGTGTCAAATAAACTTTCACCCACTGTGGTCATACGCAACCCTAAATGATCATCATCGTAAGATTCTAGTAGTTGTGGAAAATGTAACTTACCTTTGAGTCTTTCTAAACAAGTTGTCTCACGCAACCAACAGAGTTTGTAACTTCCTCTTGCTGGCTTAATGCTTTTTTTACGTAGATTAAATACTTTTATAGCCGAATCTTCACCAATAAAGACTGCACTACTCTTGCCTATTGCATATTTCACGACTTGATTTCTTTAACTTTCCACATACGACCACTGCCGTTAAATTCTCCAATAATATTAACACTATGTCTACGATGTTCTGGCTTAATACGTGGCGTTACACTGTGTATACTTCCTAATACATTTAGGAACATGCAAAAGGTATTAGCAACATAAGGCACTTGTTTAACTGGGTGATGAATACTATCGTCTACTTGTCTACCCAAGCTCTTGTTTACTTGTTGTATCTCACCAGTGCATTCGTGGATAGTAAAATTACCGCCTGTGCTTTCATCTTCTGGAAGTCGCATGTATAACAAGCCTGCGTAGATTTCCACAGGATTATCAATGTGTGGTGTCCGACTGGTGCCTGTTTCGTCTACTGGTTCGTGCACAACAAACTGGCAATCTGTTACATAACTACCAGTGTTGTCAATATCACGCACCGTTACAGGCTTGCTATACATGTCATCGAGATATTCTGGATATAGTTCCTCAATCCAGGGCTCGAATAAGTTTATACACTCTCTAAAATAGTCAGCACTGGTGTGATATTCAAAAAAATCTTGCCATATCTGTGGGATTACTTTATCTACTAGTGCTGGGTTACTTTTATAACGATAGGTTATACCACCGTCATGTGGCTGAGTGCCGCAAATTAGTTGCTCGGGAAAGGTGGCCTGCAACTCTTGGTATATGCTATCAGGCAGTGCCTGATCCACACATACATGAGGATAAGGTTTTTTAAAAACTGTATTAACATTTTGTAGTACACTTATCTTACCATTCATTTATTTGTCCTTCGCATATATTTATAATATGCGTAGTTTATATAAATTTAAAGTTCATACTAATAACTATACGAAGTTTATCTGAAAAGTTTTTTGTTACATAGTGAGGCAGTGTGCTATCAAACATAGCAAAGTGCCCTACTTTAGGTGTAATCTCATGGAGTTCTGTATTATAAGGATTGGTTTTATATTGGAAAACAAAGTCTCCACTATCTGGAGGACACTGGACCCAAAACGCACTGCTTACATGAGCACCAGCAGCATAAGCATTTTCAGTTTCATGTGAATGTAAGTTTGTAGATTCGCCTTTACCGTGTACAACTGCCCATGCGGCTGTATTAGGATCGTCTTCAGTCATAGTACTATCCCAACACCAGGCAATGTCGTTACCGAATGCATCTTTCCATGCCTTTATTTGTAACTGAGCTAGCTCTTGTATTTCACTATCGAAGTCTATTCTTATGTCTTCATAACGAATACTGTGGACACTATTGCTCATATTCTTCTTAGCGTAGTACTTTTGTAGTACCTTTAGAGCAATAGACTGGGTGTCTACTGTTTCAAAACACCCAGTCAAATATTGTACTCGATATAAGTCTACTTTTTGCACTTACATCATCTTTAGTGGTAACTTATCATAATCTACCTGATAATATCCTAACTCATGCATCTCTACTGCGTCAGCATATTTTGTATCAAGTAGTTCTTGAGCTATAACACCTTTTTCCGAGTTATTGCTCCAAACATAGTTGTATGTGTACAGATTAATATCTTCAATCTTGCCTGCAAACTCAATGTTTTCTTTTAGTCTAATGTCGCTCCACTTAAAGGCTTTCTTGAATGCTTTGCCAGTATCCTTGGCTGCTTTTTTACTCCAGTCTGCGGCGTCTTTAGCTGCTTTAGCAGCCTCCGCGGCAGCTTGGTCTGCGACACGTTGAGCGGCTGCGGCAGCATCATTGATTGCTTTTGTTGCTTGGTTAATTGTGTTGCTACACTGATTAATTGCACTGTTACAAGCGTTAATAGTCTGGTTAGCAGTATTTTGCAAACTCTTTGCGCTAAATGCCTGTTGTGTCCAGTTTGCTACCTCATTACCCCAGTGTGCAACTTCGTTAGCGGCCTGAGTGCATGCTTTTGCTGCATCATCACATGCCTGGGCTGTTTGATTAACAGCCGACTTCGCACCTTCGTATGTCTGGTTAGCAACTTTCTCTGCATCCTTGGCAACTTTTTCTGCTTGTTTAGCTGCTTTGATTGCTTCGTCTTGTGCTTTATCAATTCCATCTGTAACATGGTCCATTGCTTCGTCAATGGTGCCGCCTGCATCTAGGATTGCATTAGCACCGTCAACTAGTGGGCCAATATCCACATCAACATTTACATCAACATCTAAGCCAACTAATAATGCAGCTTGTCCATCAATACCAAAGGATACAGTATCATCTTCAAATGTAGCATGAGCTGAACCTTGTGCACCAATCTGTGCACCAATGCTTACTTCTGTGCCTGCGCTTACTTCCGCACCACCAAAGTGAGCAGTTCCTTCAGCACCAGCACCAACGTTAGCGCCTGCAATAGCACCGCCTCCTACGTCAACACCGTGTTCGCCAACACTGGCATGTGCGCCTGCTTCTGCATATGCTTCTGCGTGTACACTGGCATCACCGTCTGCACCAGCATCAACACTGATGTCTCCTAGTGGGGTGTCTAGTCCAACTTCAGCATCAACACTTCCGCTTACACCAGCTTCTGCACTTGCACTTGCTCCAATGTCTGCGGCTACAGTTGCATCACTTCCGTCCCAGCCTGCGCTACCTTGTGCATGTGCCTCGGCTTCTGCTTTTGCATGAGCCTCTGCTTCAGCACTTGCGTCTGCATGGGCTGTTCCAATTGGGCCTAGGTCTTGCTCAGCATGAGCTTCAGCGCCTGCACTTGCACTAGCCTCTGCACTTGCATGAACTTCAGCACCAGCAGCAATGCTAGTATCTGTTACTTCGTATCCAGCACTCGCTCCAGCTTCTGCACCAGCACTAGCTTGTGCTTCATAACTAGCACCTGCTTGGTCGTTTCCCACTTGTTGTGCAACTGCGGTAGCAACGTGAGCACCTGCGGTTACTGTATACTGTGGTTTACTTACTTGTTGCACCATAGCCTGTGATTGTGCTACTTGTGCTTGAGCAGCAGCATATTCATCAGCGGCGTCTGCTTCTGCCTTTACTGCGGCATCATGATCAGCTTGTGCTTTAGCAGCGTCTGCTTCTGCCTTTTGCTGACTAGAAATTGCCTGACTCTGTTTTGTTTGTGCTGATTGTTTGTTTTGGTTAGCTGACTGTTCTTGTAGTTCAGCCTGATGTTTTTGATTTTCTGCTTGGGATTTTTTTTGCTGTTCCTGACTTCGTTGTGCCTCAGCATTTGCTTTATCTTGTTCTGCACTCATTTGTTTATTCCTTTTGATTTAACTTGTTGCTCCGCATCATATTCATGCGGATTTTTTTCTTTTTGCTTCTGAATGTCTCTCTTGGTTACATGCTTTAGATCTTCCCACCAGGGGTTGGTATCGAAATGCTGTGATCTAGTACCGTATACGTCTCCAATAAGACTTTTGCCAACTTCCTTGCGGAAGCCTTTTAAATGATCCATGTACTTGCCCAGTACACTGTTGATAAACACATGCCCCGACTGGCCTGGGCCACCTAAGTCACAGTGTCCGCTGCTAGCAAACTCTTGTACTAGTTCGCCAAATATAAAACTATCATGATTTTCTTCATGATTAAAGATGTCATCACTTTCATATATCCAACGCCAACGAGTCATAAATTTATCAAAGTCCGGATGGTGTCTGTTAAACATCATCCAACCACATTCTGGCCAGGTCTTGCGTCCCAGATGTGTAGTAAGTTGTGTTTCACTTGGAGCAATTTCCTGTAAAAACTCCATGGACATGGGCGTGTGTGTTCTAACATCTCCGTCACACCAAATCATTACGTCTGCATCAGTATGTTTAGCAAAGTGCCAGAGCGCAAACGTTTTATTTGCAAAGCGACTTGCATCCCATAAGAAACTTTTCTTTGTCTTGTCTTTGTTCCAGCCGTGAGCATGTGGATTGTCTTTGTGTTTCTCTTGCCATGCTTTAAGATCTGGCAATGTACTACGTTGGTCCAATACTTCTATATTATCTGCATTATATGTGTTGGGTTCGTGATCCTCTGCATATATGCTTAACTTTACTTCAGTGGGCCAATTTTGCAAAAAGCCTTGCACAAAGTGTTCCCCATACTTCTTATAACCCGTGGGGTGCCAGGTACTAAATACTGATAATGTACGCATATTATTATTTAGTAAATATGTGACCGTAGATATAGTATTACTAACTATTCCTAAAGTTATATTTTTAAGGATGTATAATGAAATTTACTCCTCTTACAAACTACATTGGCTCTGAAGTAGAAGGCGTTGATCTAGCAAATACTTCTGATAGTGAAAGACAAAAGATAAAACATGCTTTGTTAGATCGAGGAGTATTATTTTTTAGAAAACAATCTTTAGATGCTCAAGATCAGAGTAATTTTGTTAGTGCTTTTGCTAATTCAACCTCTCATCAGTCTTGGATGCGTTCAGCAGGACCTAATGTTTATAAAGTAGAGGGAAAACCTTCTGAGTCTTATAACTACTCAAGTGGGTTTGTGCACTGGCATCAAGACTCAACATTCTTTACACACTATCCTCATGGATCTTTGCTTTCCGCACAACACCTGCCTGAGATCGGCGGAGACACTCTTTGGTCTTCTACATGTGCGGCGTTTGAGGCTTTTCCTGAGCCTGTAAAGCAAATGTTGTTATCTTTAGAGGCGTTACATGATATGACAGCGTCTAAAATATATAGACTAAATCCTTTCATGAATACAACTGAAGATAACATTGAGTCAAATACCAAAGCTGTGTTTAAGCATCTGCCTGTTACACATCCTGTTGTATTAAAGCATCCATGTACTTCTAAGCCTTGCTTATTTGTTAATCGAGTATGGACTTCTAAGATTATAGGTATAGACCTTGATCTATCAGAAAGCATCTTAAAACTATGCTATGATTGGATTGCTAAACCCCGTTTTCAAGTTAGATGGAAATGGCATCTTGGAGATGTCGCACTCTATGATAATATATCTACTGCTCACATTGCAGTACACGATTATAGGGATTCACGTCTACTACACAGATCAGATTTTAGATACAACTAACTATAATATGTAAACGAACACAAAAAATCATTTAACAGAGGCCTATAATGAAAATAGCACACTTTCCTAATTTTTTACCTACCAATCAGGATATGGTATACCCGCAATTACTTAATGCAATTCAGAGTACAGATGAACTAGTAGAAGGCGGTACCATAGAAGCGGATGCTGACGTTGCACTTATTTGGAGTGTGCTCTGGTTTGGCAAGATGAGTGGAAATAAGAGAGTATGGGATCATTACCGTGCACAAGGTAAGCCAGTCGTAGTGATAGAAGTCGGCGGATTAATACGCAATGGTACCTGGAAGCTGGGCATTAATGGTGTTAATCGTGATGCTGACTTTGCACTAGATGTGGGTGTAAATCCTGATAGGGTCAAAAAACTGGGTGTTCAGACTAAGCCATGGGTGATAGAGGACAAACCTTACATACTAGTGTGTGGACAACATGCTCATAGTTTGCAATGGGAAGATATGCCTGATATGGATACATACTTCCACGAAACTGTCACAGAAATAAGAGAGTTTAGTGATAAGCCTATTGTGCTAAGAGCCCATCCTAGATACAGAGAACGCATACACTTTCCTATCGCAGACGAGCAATGGTATAAAGACCAAGGGTGTGAATGGCAGATCGCTAAAAAAGTACAGCAAACCTATGACAGTTTTGATCTAGAAGATCAACTGAAGGAAACTAATCTTACTGTAAGTTATTGTAGTAATGCAGGTGTAAACAGTATTATACAAGGCATACCTGCTGTAGTAAGCAAACACAGCCTGGCTTGGGAAATGACTAGCAGTTATAAAGAGACTATGTTTGCACGTCGAGAAGAGTGGCTAATCGATATGTGTAATATAGAATGGTTGCCTGACGAAATAGATCAGCAATGGTTACGTATACGATCTAAGCTCTAGTATTATGCCTGTAGTCATATATAGTAGCATCCAACCACATGGTTAATAGACCTTGGTCTGTTAAGTAATTTTTAGACATTACAATATCCATAGCACTTTCACTAAGTAAACCTAGGTCTGCTAAATCTCCCCAATTAGTTGACTTATCTAGGGGCTTGCTATTTTTATATACCACGCATTCAATACCATCAATTAAATTAGGCTTACGAAAGTATGCATCTTTTATATCAAATCCTGCAATTGCAAGAAAGTACATTAATTGTGGTAGAGTAAACGTAAAGTATTGATTATTATAGCAATAACTCTCAAAACGCCCATAGTTTACATTAACTGTACTAGGCACATACAAGTACAACATACCAGCTGGATCTAGTATACGATTAATTTCAAATAACATGTCAAGTGGTGAATATGCACACTGTAGACTGTCGTGACACCAAACAATGTCTTGAGACTCATCGTTAATAACACTAAGATCAGCATTGAAGTCATGCCCAATACGTCTTACATTTTTCTGGTTTAAATCAGGAGGACGGTGTTTGTCCAATGCAATGCATTTGATGTTTAATGGCGTAGGGTTGTCAGGATCTTGGTCTGTTAAGTTCGCCCAATAGTTAATATCAAGCTGATCTTTACCTGACCCTATGTCACATACTGTTTTTATGCTTTTTATAAACTCTAAATGATCTGCAAATCGCTCTAGTGTTTCTCTACTATGAGCGTGACTTTCTTCTGCGCTTGCAAACATTAACTAAGAACTCCTATTAATGCCCACTGCCTAGCGTTCTGCCAAGTTTGATCAAACAATTCTAGGTTATGGAATATCTTATTAATACTTTTTATTGTTGGTCGTTTAACTGCACTTAGTGCTTCTATATGTGCTTCATTTAGATACTCGTCCGCAGTACTAAACATTTTTTGAACATCTCTATAACGCTTCCAACCAGCAGCACTTACTTGTTTTTCTCGCATGCTTTTGAGTAGACTTAATTTTTCAATATTAAACTGTTCTTTATGTTGCTCTACTTCTGACAAAAGATTGTATGCGGAATTATTTACTGTTAAATTACTAAACTTGGACATCTTCCATCCCTGCTGTGCGCAATCTGACAATATGGCCAAGCATAAAGTTTTTACTTTCCAAACCCTTCATAATACCTAGCCACTTGTTACGTATCAGTGCTACTTCATTAATAATAGTCTCAAAGTCTACTACCTCATCCTCGCCATCCACATACTTTTCAGCATCACGTGAACTAAGAGCACGTTGATAGTTTTCTAAATATTTGGTAAAATGTTTACGTCTTATCTTACGTAATTGTATATTAAGATGATTAAGTACTGCTTCGATCTCTTGTAGTTGGCCGAATCGTATCTCTGTGCTTGCTGGAAGTTCTTTAATACTTTTTTCTACAAGACCATGAACACTTACCTCTTTACGTGCACTTTCTAGTTCGTTTTCAAAGTGCTCTATAAAGTCTGGAATCTTACTTAAATCGTTAGATACTATAGTATACCAATTTGCCATATCACTATTATATATGTTTTATGTGATTTGTCAATCACCAGTCGCCATCATCTTCGTCAAAATCATTTTCTTCCTCAAGCCCACCACTATATTCAACAGCTTGCTTGAGATACTTGTCTGCGCCTGCAAGAGCACTGATAGTTTCTTCAGGCAAACCGGTATCTATAAGTGCACCAATCCAGTGGTCAGCGGCCTGCTGTTTATCTTTAATATACTCTTTAAGGATTAGCCATGATTCTACTAGAATTTCATCCTCTTCCATATTCGTTTTATTCCTCAATAGCTTCTGAATCTTGTTCTTCTTGGACAGACTCCTCTGCAGGATTATTTAGCAAACCATTTGAAATATCTGACATGATAACTTCAAGTTTATCACCAGTCCAGCCCTTGCGGAACTCCAGCATTTCATCGCCAGCATGTGTTGTGTACTTGAGGCGGTTGCCCTGTTTAGTTAATAAGCCTTGTTTCTCAAACATATCAAGCAATCCACTATACGGATCCATTCCTGATTCATATGGAATTTTAACTTGGACGCCTTCAAACGGCTTTGAATATCTGGTCTTCATAACCTTACATGCTGCCCTAATTCCCATGACATCGGACACCTTATTGCCGTCCGTGTCTTCCTTAAGTTTAAGTTTGCGCATGGCAACAACAATACTTGATGCATAGATAAAACCCTGTCCGCCGCTGATTTTATCATCTGGGTCAAACATATCTTGCGATGCGTATGTGTGATTAGTGGCAACAATTCCCACGTTATAACTGCCTATCATGTTAACTGTATTACGCACTAGTGCTGTAAGTGCTTTGGGTTTTCGTCCTAAGTCACCTTTCATATCACCAGCTTCAAACTGATTAACATCAGTAGGTGTCATCATCATTCCTAAACTATCAAGTACAAACAGCACCTTAGGGCGTTCCTCTTCTGGCATCGCTCTATAATCTTTCATGAAGGTACTAATGGTCTTCGCAACATCATCAATCATACTCATGCTTAGTTTAAGTAGTTTACTCTCATCAGTATCAACACCTAGTGCTTTCAACCATGATTCATCAAGTGCGTTCTCTGAATCAATTAATACTACAAAGATACCTTGAGCTTGGGCATTCTTTACAATGTTACCGCTAGCAAAGTAGCTCTTACCTGCTCCTGATTCCCCAGCAAACACTGTAACTTTGCCCATAGGAACGCCTTTATGGAAGTCTCCACTAATAAGATAGTTAAGTGCAAGTGATCCTGTGCTAATCCAATCAGTAGGATCGTGGAACCCAATACTAAGTCCGTCAATACTCTTAGTAATATCTTTTCTAAATTTACTTACGTCAAATGCTTTTGCCATAATATTTCCTTATTTGTTATGTTATGTAGTGTAGTGTAGCATATTTTTCATGGAATATGCAAGTTAATTTTCTGTCATAATCATCTAAATTTAAATTAAGATAGAGGTTTGACATTTCATTCAAAAATAGTTCTTTATCAAAAATGGTACTTTGATCAAATAAATGCATACTGTATAAAGTTTTTCCTATGGGGTAGTACTCATTTACTTCGTCAATTAAAATTTTACTATAGTCTTTGTGTAATTTTCTTGTATCAAATCCGCAAGCAACCATCTCCTCATAGGTTGGCCACTCAGCGCCAGCAACTTGATTGTAATTAATTCTGTCTTCGTCACTACGTAAATCATTTTTATTAGCTTTTTTGAGAGAATATGCTAACTTTCTAAATTTATTATAATGAATTAATTTGACAATTTCGCAAGGATCCCAGTCTGAT
>Ga0209425_10006098_pt1 | contig 11630 bp, 11 predicted proteins | sample COG_05_FD_184749 | JGI IMG/M metagenome (GOLD analysis project Ga0209425, IMG submission 184749) | Pelagic Microbial community sample from North Sea - COGITO 998_met_05 (SPAdes) (version 2) | ecosystem: Environmental > Aquatic > Marine > Neritic zone/Coastal water | place: Helgoland, sampling... | reverse complement strand
ACTACAACAACATCTAATTTGTAAATATCCCATAATTCTTTTGCTTCAGTTTCTGCTGTTCCAGTCATTCCAGCAAGTTTATGATACATCCTAAAGAAATTCTGAAGTGTTATGGTAGCATAGGTTTGAGATGCCGCTTCAACTTTAACATTTTCCTTGGCCTCTATTGCTTGATGAAGACCATCTGAATATCTTCTTCCATCCATAATTCTACCCGTCTGCTCATCTACAATTTTAACCTTATTATCCATTACAACATATTCAACATCTTTTTCGAATAATGAGTATGCTTTTAACAATTGATTAATTGAATGTATTCGCTCTGCTTTAATAGTGTAGTCAGACATTAATGAGTCTTTTAATTTAAGCTGCTCATCTGCAGAAGTATTTGACGACTCAATTTCAGCTATTTTCATTCCAATGTCTGGAAGGATATAAAATTCAGGGTCTTCCTCACCAGAAATTAAATCAATACCCTTTTCTGTAAGATCAATGGTATTATTCTTTTCATCAATTACAAAATAAAGAATCTCATCAGCCTTGGGCATTTCTTTAGCATTATCTTGCAAGTAAAAATTCTCTACTTTTTGAAGCTGAATTTTAATTCCTGGCTCACTTAAATACTTAATTATCGCTTTATTTTTTGGGAGACCTCTAAAAGATCTCAATAGAGCTAATCCTCCTTCTTCAATATTCTTTTTAGCGTCTTTTTTATTTAATTCTTCAGAGTCAGATTTAGCAATTTTACTTTTCGCTTCAGCTAAAAGAGATGTAACTAATTTCCTTTGAAAACTAACAAGTTTTTCAATTTTTGGTTTCAACTCTGAAAACTCATGTTCATCGCCCCTAGGAACAGGACCTGAAATAATAAGAGGTGTTCTTGCATCATCTACAAGTACAGAATCTACCTCATCAATAATGGCAAAATGATGTTTTCTTTGAACAATACTTTCCGGATCGCTTACCATGTTATCTCTTAAGTAATCGAATCCAAATTCATTATTTGTTCCAAAAGTAATATCGGCATTGTATGCATCAATTCTTTCTGGAGAGTGAGGTTGATGATTGTCAATACAGGCAACACTGAGGCCATGGAATTGGTAAATTGGTCCCATCCATTCAGCATCCCTTTTAGCCAAATAATTATTAACAGTTATTACATGAACTCCCTTACCGGCAAGAGCATTTAAGTAAACAGGAAGAGTTGCAACTAATGTCTTACCCTCACCTGTCATCATTTCAGCAATTTTACCTTTATGAAGAGCAGCTCCTCCCATTAACTGAACATCATAATGAATCATGTTCCAGATAACTTCAGATCCTGCTGCGTCCCATTTATTTTGCCAAACAGCATTATCACCATCGATAGAAATGTTATCATTAGTTTTAGACAACTCTTTATCCATGTCATTGGCAATAACATTTAAAGATCCGTTCTCAAAAAGCCTTCTAGCTGTCTCTTTAACAACTGCAAAAGCTTCTGGAAGAATTTCAAACAACACTTCTTCTAACTGTTCATCTTCTTTACTTTCGAGAGATTCGATTTCTTTAAAAATAGATTCCTTTTCATCAATAGGTGTACCATCCATCTTGACCTTCTCTCTTAAAGAAGTAATAGCTGAAATAATTTCTGAATTGTGTTTTTGAATTCTTGATTTAAAATCTGTAGTCTTATTTCTTAGTTCGTTATCAGAAATAGAAGCTATTTTTTCAAATTCAATGTTAACCAAATCAACTATAGGCAATAATTCTTTTAAATCTTTTTGATCTTTATCACCGAATAACTTTTTGAAAATTTTATCTAACATCTGTTAATTGTTTTTTTAAGGTTAACAAAAATAATCTATTAGTTAGTAATGTAGGGGTTTGTAGCCAATAATATAACTTCACAAATTATACCAAATGGAAATTTCTGCCACTATGACACAAAAAAAACAGACTTAAAAAAAGGGGGGAAGGTTCAGAACAAAAAGAACCTATTAAAGACAGAAATTAATACTCATCTTCATTAAAGAAAAAATCTTCTTTGGTTGGATAATCAGGCCAAATTTCTTCAATTCTATCATAACTTTCACCCTCATCTTCAAGAGCCTGTAAGTTTTCTACAACTTCTAATGGTGCTCCTGTTCTCATTGCAAAATCAATTAATTCATCTTTTGTTGCTGGCCAAGGGGCGTCTTCTAGATATGAAGCTAGTTCGAGTGTCCAATACATAGTAAATTGTTTTTTCTATTCTAAAGCGCAAAAATAATTTTTTTGTTGATACATCAAAGTAAAAAACCAACTTTATATTATTTTTTTGAATTCCAAGTAGTTTCAACAGCTCCCAAGTGATGAGATAATTTTCTTGAAAGCACAAATAAGAAATCTGAGAGTCTATTAAAATATTGAATAATTAAAGGATTAACCTCCTCATTATCGGACAGCTCTATAACTAACCTTTCACATCTTCTGCAAACTGTTCTGGCAAGATGACAATAAGAAACAGTAGCGTGCCCACCAGGTAAAATAAAATTTTTCATTGGTGGCAACTTTGCTTGAAATTCATCTATTCTAATTTCAATAACAGTTAAATCTGACTCTTTAATTGAGGGTATAGATAAATTTACTTTCTTATTTCCAATTGCTGCAAGATGAGAACCTATAGTGAAAATTTTATTTTGAATTTCAACAAGAAATGTAACATCATCTTCTGGGATCTCTTGGTCTTTCAAAAGACCAAGCCATGAATTTAATTCATCGGCTGTTCCATAAGCAGCAATCCTTAAATCATATTTTTTCACTCTATCTCCTCCTAACAAAGAGGTTTTTCCCTTGTCGCCTGTTTTTGTATATATTTTCATTGATGTTGTATAATAAATTGTTCTTCAATTGAATTTAAAACATTAAATAAATCTTCTTTTTTTTCTAATGTAACCAATTGGGTTCTAAATCTTTTGAAATCGGGAATTCCCTTGAAATAATTTGAATAATGTCGCCTCATTTCTAAAATACCTAATCGCTCTCCTTTCCATTTTATACTAAAATTTAAATGTTCTTGAACCGCATCCAATTTTTCTTTTAATGTTGGAGGATCTAGAATAATTCCATCATTAATGTAAGATTTAACTTGATTGAAAAACCATGGATTTCCAATACTTGCTCTTCCAATCATTAAACCATCGACACCAAATCTATTCTTATACTCCAATGCCTTTTGCGGAGATGTTATATCACCATTTCCAAATACAGGAATTTTCATTCTTGAATTGTTTTTCACATCAGCTATAAGCGACCAATCTGCCTCACCTTTATACATTTGAGCACGTGTTCTTCCATGAATAGAAATGGCTTTTATTCCTACGTCTTGCAAGCGTTCTGCAACCTCAACAATGTATTTAGAATTATCATCCCAACCTAAACGGGTTTTAACGGTAACTGGAAGTGAAGTTGATTTTACTATTTCTTTAGTTAATGATACCATCTTTGGAATATCTTGTAATATTCCAGCTCCAGCACCTTTTCCAGCTACTTTTTTAACTGGACATCCATAATTAATATCTATGATATCTGGATTAGCTGAATCACAAACTTCTGTAGCTTTTTTCATAGATTCAATTTCTGAACCAAAAATTTGAATTCCTACAGGCCTTTCATATTCGAAAATATCTAACTTCTGTACACTTTTAGCTGCATCTCTAATCAATCCCTCAGACGAAATAAATTCGGTATACATAACATCAGCTCCATGTTTTTTACAAAGTGCCCTAAATGGAGGATCACTAACATCTTCCATTGGTGCTAAAAGCAATGGAAATTCAGTTAATTTTATGTCTCCTATATATATCAAAAATGTAATTTTACGCATCAAAATTAATATATAAGGACATAAGCACTGCAATAAATATGAAAAATGGTACTTATTTTACTAAATCCCTTACTGAAAAATTATTTTATTTTTTCATTTTTTGTCTAATAGGAAAAATTATTTTTAGTGGGTTAAGCTATTACATTTCGATATGGGCTTTTCAAATTGATTTAACACAAATTGATAGTATTAATAACATTACTATTAGATCTTATAAAATTGCTGCATTATTAGATCAAATAGGCACTTTTCTAATTCCATCAATAATCTTTTGTTGGTTTTTCAATAAAAAGTATTATCAACTATTAAAATTTCACAAGCTAAAGCTTAGCACCATAATAGCACTTCCATTAATATTGATAATAATGGTGATTTCAAGTTCTTTTCTTCTAAAATTTAATCACAACATTGATTTTTCTTTTTTAGGAGATAAAACCATGACGCTAATAAAGACTAACCAAGAAAAAATGGATGAAATTCATCAATCATTTATAGGTACCACAAATAAAAGTTTATTATTTAATTTTTTTTTAATGGCCCTTGTTCCAGCAGTTTGTGAAGAGATTGCATTTAGAGGGATATTACAAAACTTGTTTATTAAATGGACTAATAATATTCACCTTGGGATATTAACTACTTCCATAATATTTGCCATTTTGCATTTTCAATTTTACAACATCATACCTTTACTAATCATAGGAATATTATTAGGATATACTCTAGCAATAACTAATAACATATGGTCTACCATTACGTTACACTTTGCATTCAATAGCTTAAGTATTATTTCCATATATTCTAAAAAAAGAGAAATGGATTTAGAAAATAAAATCACAATTGAAAATCCCTACCTTAATGCAATTATCGTTCTTATTTGTATCATTTTATTGATCATTTTTTGGAGAAAAAAAATCTTCTAAAACAGCTCAAACAAAATTATTTACTTTTTCTGTTTATCTTTTTGAACAGAATAGACAACCTTAAATGCTTCTGCTTCTTTTAGTTCATCTTGAATTTCTCTAACTAATCTCATTTTAGTTTTTTTATCAACCTTAAAAACATTGAAAAATTTAGAATCCCATACTTGAGCAAATTCTGGATTCTTCTTTAACTTATTCAAGTAGTTTCTTATTTCAGAATTATCATTTATTAAATCATCATCCAATTGTGTTTTGTAAAGAGGTTCTCCTTTTGCTGTGAATTCACCTGGCACTTTTCCAATCCAATAATATGCTGCTTTAACATTTTTTTCTAAATCAACCGTCTCTTTGATAGTGACTTTATCAATAAGAATTTTATTAGACTCCTTTTCCTTAAATACAGTTGTCACCATAAAAAAGAAAAGTAACATAAAAACAATATCTGGTAAGGCTGCAGTAGATATTGCAGGATCTTTTCTTTTCTTACCCTTTGAAAATTTTGACATAATATAAATTTTACTGAACTGACCTGTTCTTTTCTTTCATAATTCTTTTAGGATATACCTGACGAATTGCAGAAATTTTAGCTTTATCAGTTTCTACCTTTTTATTAAGCTTAGTAAATGGAACACCAAATTTTTCTAAGCATAATTCATTCCTTAAATCATTTAAGCCTAACATGATCTGATCTAAAACCTGCATGTAAATATCATAAGATGTAGCGTTATCTAACTGAATTGACACAGTCGCACTGTTTGGTAAGGCTGGGAAATCTCCAATTAACTTTACTGCTTCTAGTCTAGAAGACCAAATACCCCTTTCAATGTTGTAAAGAGGTGCATCAGGATATACTTTTAAAACTTCGTCTAACTTTACAAGTGTATCTTCACAGACTTTTCTAGTAACATCAATGTATTTTGGCCATCTTCTATCACCATCTTTATGTACATAAAATTCTTTTACAGCATCTTTAATGTCTTCTAGTTTAGCAAATTCCTCCTCAATAGCAATTTTATCAGTTTTCGTTGCTTGAATCTGAAGAACGTTTGTTTTGTTCAATAAAAATTCAATTTCAGATTTTTGAGGTAACCTTTCCTCATGTACCTGAGGAAGATTCATTGTTGTTGTAATTAAGAAGAAAATAAGAAGTAAAAAGGCAATGTCAGCCATTGAACCTGCATTTATTTCTTCTATTTCTTTTTTTGCCATAACTATTTATTATCTGAAATACTTAACTACTGTACCACCAATCCAGCCAATCAGAGCTACTAAAATTAGAATCCCTGTTGCATTAATAGCTGCACTAGCAATCTTCCAATTTTCTGGAGTGTGAATTTTTTCTTCTTCTAGAAGACCTACTTCAGAGTTAATCATCTCAGCAGGTACATCACTTGATGATCCAACGTAAACAATAACCATTAAAAGAGCAAAAATTCCAATACCTGCTAGAATACGTAAAGCTTTTTTTCCGTCAATTACAAGTAAATAAATGAATCCGCCTAAAACAATTAAAACTCCTAAAATTAAAATTGTGTTGGTAAATCCGATAACTAAAGAAACATCAGACCATAATGTTTTGCTTTTTTCAGATGCAATTTCTGAGGTTCTTGATGTTATGTGTTGACTAAGCTCAGAAGAGCTAAGCTCTTCATTTAGCTTTAAGTCTTTAGCTTCTTTAATTGCCCACTGTTCTTGCTGAGCATAACTCATTTCTGCAGGATTGTCATCTCCCATTACCATAACGGTAAACAAGACTCCTAAAAAAATGATAAGACCTGTTATTGATTTGAGTACAATATTTTGAACCTTAGTATCCATAATAATTATATAATTAGAATTAGAATTACTTTGAAGAAACTTCGTGCTTAACTAAAATATCAATCAAAGAAATAGAAGCATCTTCCATTTGATTAACTAATGAATCAATTTTAGAAACAATGTAATTATAAAAAATCTGTAAAATAATAGCAACAATTAAACCAGAAACAGTTGTAATAAGAGCAACCTTAATACCACCAGCCAATTCATCAGGCTTAGCTTCACCTTTTAATTCGATAATATCAAATGCTTGGATCATACCAATTACTGTCCCCATAAAACCAAGCATAGGTGCAAGAGCAATGAATAAACCTATCCATGAAAGACCTCTTTCTAAAAGCCCCATTTGAACGCCACCATAAGAAATAACAGATTTTTCTACCATTTCTACTCCTTCTGAACTTCTCTCTAATCCTTGGTAAAAAATACTTGCAACAGGACCTCTTGTATTTCTACAAACTTCTTTAGCTGCATCAACTCCGCCATTGGCAAGAGCATCTTCAATGCTATCTAATAAAGACTTTGTGTTTGTAGTAGCCAGATTTAAATAAATAATACGTTCGATTGACAATGCTAAACCTAAAATTAAAGCGATAAGTACAAATGACATAAACAATGGTCCACCTTCAATAAATTTCAACTTTAGAGATTGTGAAATTCCGGCAGTCTCAGCAACTTCATCAGCAGGCGCTTCCGCTACTTCTTCTACAGGTACTTCTTCTGGTGTTTCTTCTACGATTTCTTCAATAGGAGCTACAGTAGAGTCATTATCTAGTGAATCTTGAGCAGTTAATGTACTCATTGATAACATTCCGAATACTGCAATAAACGCAAATACTTTTTTCATAATTGTTGTTTCTTTGTGGTTTTAAATCTTTAAAAAATGAGGATTCCCTCTTATTGTAAATTAAATTGGTTCGAAAAATACAAAATTTTAACGTTGTAAATAAAAATTTATTTCAAGAATTATAATAAAGAGTGAATTTACAGGCTTTATTTTCAAATTTCACCAGAAATGTTTTCTTGAAAACTTTTCTTTAAATCTTTAATTGTTTTATTCTCAGCCAGTAGTAACATAAGCTTAGTAATTAACGCTTCTATTGTCATGTCCTTAGCGCCAACAACACCCAATTCTTTTAATTTAGCACTTGTTTCATACTTTCCCAACTGAACACTTCCTGCATTGCACTGTGTTAAGTTTACAATAAACTTTCCTTTAGAAATGTTATTTCCAATGATTTTCAAGAATTTTTTATCTGTAGGCGCATTGCCCGATCCAAATGTCAATAATACAACTGCACGCTGTTTTTCCAAATTGAATTGTTTTTCCAACATGTTAAAATCCATCCCTGGATATAAATAGATAACACCTATTGAATTGTCAAAATTTGAAAAATATTGCACATTACTTTCTACTGAAAGTAACGCAGAATAATTGTATTTTATATTTATTCCAGCATCGGCTAATGTGGGATAATTAAAAGATTTAAAAGCTTCAAAATCTTCAGAACTAACCTTAGTTGTTCGATTTGCTCTGTACAATTGATATTCAAAATAAATAGCAACTTCCCTAACAATAGGTTTGTTGTTTTTTGAAGAAGAAGCAATCTCAATAGCTGTTATTAAATTTTCTTTACCATCTGTCCTTATTGTTCCTATTGGAAGTTGAGAGCCTGTGAATATAATTGGCTTAGATAAATTTCTAAACATAAAGCTTAAAGCACTAGCGGAATAAGCCATAGTGTCTGAACCATGAAGAACAACAAAACCATCGTAATTATCATAATTTTTCCAAATAAAATCTCCTATTCGTTTCCAAGAAGAAAAATTCATGTTTGAAGAATCTATTGGGGTTTTAAATGAAACAGCATCAAGCGAACATTTAATTTTTTTCAACTCTGGAATCTCTTGAGTAATTTGATTGAAATCAAAAGGTTTTAACACAGCACTTGAAGGGTCTGTAATCATTCCGATAGTACCACCAGTATATATAATCAATATTTTAGCTCTACTCACTTTTTAAAATAAAAAATACAAAGGTATAATTACTAATAATCCATCCAAAATAAATGAATAATAGTAGTCAGGTCTAGTTTTATAAGAGAATAAAACAATTAATGCAGAAAATAAACAATGTAAAAACATAGAATATTGTTTCAAAATAATAAAGACTAATCCGGACAAAAGAATAATAGCTGTAGCAAATAAGCAAGAAAGTGGCTTGCCAAATAATTGTGGGATTGTTTTTTTTGATTGATTATCTAAATCCATATCTCTAATGTCGAATGGAATGGTAATTCCAAGAATGTATAAAAAACTACTTAATATATAAATCCAATTATTTAGGAATTCATTCCCGTAAAATAATTCTGGAAGAAAAACGGTAACAAACCCCCAACAAAATGCAATTAACAATACTTTAATAAATGGAATATCTCTAAGTGAGATGCCTAAAATTGGCCATCTATAAAAGAGAACTATAAAAGAAAAAGGAGCAAATATTAATAATCTATCTAAACTAATCCCGATAAATAAATAGGCGCAAATAAAAAGAGAAACTATAGAAATTATTGCTAATGAAATAATGTTTTTTGAAAGCCAATCATCTTTTATTTCAAAAGAATTTTGCTCTTTCCCCCTCATTATTCTTTGTAAATTATAACCAGAAAGAGTTGTTAAAAAAACAACAATCAAAAGCTTGCAATTCACTTGGTTGTAAATCATCATTGAATTTGCATAGGTTAAACCAACCGCACCAAAAGCTATCCAAAAATTACCATAAATTAACCAACGAAATAAAAATTGCATATCCCTGAAATCTAAAAAACTAAATGAACTTTAATTACCTGTAAAAAGCATTCATTAAACTTCTTAACTACAAAGATAAGTTGATTCTTGGAATCTTAAATAGATTATTTTTTAAAGCCATCCAAATAATTATCTGAAATTTTTGGAAAGTTCACAGAATCGCCAATAGCAAAAATTTTAGAATAGCATTCCTTTGCAAGAGCCTCTGCTCTAACTTGAATCATATCTGAATTCCATTCACTTTCTATACTAATGAAATCTTGTAAGTATGAATGAAGTATGTATTTTGTAGTTCCATTATTTTTAACAATAAAATCTTTTTTTACTCTTGGTATTTTGTTAGATAGGTCTTGATTAAGGGTATTGTGCATAATTACCAAATTACCAATATTATGAATTAATCTATTGTCTACGATTTCTTCATGGGTAGAGTTGTATTCTGCAAATTCCTTTTGTGAAGACTGTCCTACTGTGAGTTTTTTTGGAGCTATATGCTCAACATCAAAAAGCTTATGTTTGGTTCTATCTATATCAAATATCTTAATTGATGGTTCTTTCCCACCATTTCTGTAGGTTTCAATTTTATGAAATAGATACTTAAATAAATCATTATCTCTATCCTCATAAGAAAGATTGGTGAAGTTTTCTTTAAAGCCTTCGTAAGAATTTATTTCACCACGTAGGAAGCTATATAGCTCTTCTAAATTGCTTAAAAATTCGAATGCGTTTTCACTGCGGAAAATTTGACCAGCAAACCTAGCGTAAGGTATCTCTATCCTATTACCTTTATTGCCTCCAATCTTATAATTAATAAATTGAAAATTTTCCAATGCATTAAAGATTTCTACTAATTGTTTTTTAAATGAATCTCTTTTTTTCTTATCTAAAAGAGTCTTATCATTTTTTAGTAAGTTAGAAAATTTATTTAAAAAAGCAAATAAAATTGGGTAAGTTAACTCACTTCCAAATAACCTTAATCCAGAGGCAGATAAAAATAACTTATCAAATTTTTTTGTCTCTTGCTTCCTTTCAAAAATTTCTAAGTCATCACATAGATAATCGATAAACCCTTCCCTATTACCTTTATGCATGATGCTGTGAAATACAGAATATTCTTCTATAGCTTCGAGCAGTGCTTCAGCATCCATTAAATTTTTTAATGATTTATAAAGGGCTTTCTTTTGGATATGCTTACCATGAACATAATAAAAATGCTTAAGCATAATGACTAATTTACTATGAGAGTTTTTTATTACCTCATCCCACCTATCATAAATATCATCTCTTTTAGACTCTGGTGTTTTTCTAAATAAATGATTTTTAAGAAGATCCCCAGGCTCTAACTCTTTACCCCTAGCATTAGTTGTTTCAAATAAATAGAAAGCTCTTTCGTAGGTTTCTACAACTAAGACTATCAACTTAATTCTTTTTATAACCCTATACAAAGAATTCATTTCTTGCTCGTCATATTGATTTACATAATCTTCATGGGATTTTAGGCTTTTTTTGAGAACTCTATTAATGGAATTCACAGTACTGCCATGCATTTTTTCATCTAAATCATCTTTTGTTGGGAAAATTTGATCCCAGTCTTTGTCACTAATGTATTTTAAGAATTCTCTAATTTTTTTAGTTCCTAAGAATTTGGGTGATCTTTTTTTGTTATCGTCATAGAAATTAAGAAAATCTCTATCAACATCACGGACCTCATCATGACATTCTAGTTTTCTAAATCTATTCCTTATGGCTATAGATAACAAATAGAGACTTGTAAGTCTCTGCTGACCATCAACTACTTCAAAGTGCTGTTCATTATTATCAGGAGCTTTTAGTATTATTGATCCTATAAAGAAGTCTTGCCTGGCACCTTCTATATCTTTTTTTAAGTAATACTCAATATCCTCCCACAAGTCATCTACATGACCTTGATTCCAATCAAAACCTCTTTGATAGTCTGGAACTAAAAATTTACCAAATCTTCCATCATCAAATAATTCGCGTAATTGTAAAAAAGCTGGTTCTATATTTGAAGAATCATTCATGTATTTATTATCAAATAGTTATATTTTTCTAAAAAATAAAATAATACCAGAAATTGAGCTTATTAAAGCTAAGATTGAAAATACTTTTAGTAATAAATTATTTATGTTATCTCTGTCTTGATAGTCCATTATATGCAAAGCCCAAAGTAAATCCCATGCCCTCCATGAATCAGATCTAAGTGCTGCAATATCACC
>Ga0209425_10006097_pt1 | contig 11634 bp, 11 predicted proteins | sample COG_05_FD_184749 | JGI IMG/M metagenome (GOLD analysis project Ga0209425, IMG submission 184749) | Pelagic Microbial community sample from North Sea - COGITO 998_met_05 (SPAdes) (version 2) | ecosystem: Environmental > Aquatic > Marine > Neritic zone/Coastal water | place: Helgoland, sampling... | reverse complement strand
TGTTAGAGGCTAAGTTTGTAAACTTAGAACAGGGAACCGGTGTAGTTCATTGCGCCCCTAGTCACGGTCCAGATGATTTCAATTTATGTTTAAAAAACAATATACCTTCTCTTTATACCGTTGATAACACTGGTCTTTATACTTCGGAAATACCTTATTTCACAAATACACATATTTTCAAAGCAGACCCAGTTGTCATAGAAAAGTTAAAGGAACAAAAAAAATTGCTCAAGAATGATAAACTTAATCATAGCTACCCACATTCATGGAGATCTAAGGCTCCTTTAATTTATAGAGCTACTCCACAATGGTTCATTTCTATGCAAAAAAATGATCTTAGAAAAAAAGCAATTAAAGCAATTCATGAAACAACATTTTATCCTAAAAAAGGAAAGGACAGGTTGCTATCGATGGTTGAAGGCAGACCAGATTGGTGTGTATCAAGACAAAGAGTGTGGGGAGTGCCATTACCAATTTTTATAAATAAAAAAACAAAAGAGCCACTAAGGGATCAAAAAGTAATAGATCGAATAGCCTCTATTTATGAAAAACAAGGCTCTGACTGTTGGTTTACGGATGACCCTGAGGTTTTTTTAGGAAAAGATTATAATCCAGATGAATACGAAAAACTAAATGATATCGTAGAGGTTTGGTTTGACAGCGGGTCAACGCATAGCTTTGTTCTAGAAAAAAGAAAAGATTTGAAATGGCCTGCTGATATGTATCTTGAAGGCTCAGATCAACATAGAGGATGGTTTCACTCATCTTTATTAGAGTCATGCGGTACGAGAGGTAAAGCCCCGTTCAAAAGTATTTTATCTCATGGTTTTGTCGTAGACGGAAAAGGTATGAAAATGTCAAAATCAACCGGTAATGTTATTTCACCTGAAGACATTTTAAAAAATTATGGAGCAGATATACTAAGAGTCTGGGTTGCTGCTTCTGATTATAATGAAGACTTGAGAATTGATAAAAGTATTTTATCTCAACACGCAGAGTCTTATAGAAAAATAAGAAATACTTTTAGATTTATACTTGGGAATTTAAAAGATGATTTTCAAAAACAAGATTTTAAAAAAATTAAAGTAAATGAATTTAATGAATTAGAACAGTATATACTTCATAAACTTTATAAAATAAGTCAATCGCTTGAAGAAAATTTAGAAAATTACAACTTTCACAGATTATATAAGGAGTTGTTAAATTTCTGCACTTTAGATCTTTCATCATTTTATTTTGATATTAGAAAAGATGTTCTGTACTGTGATAGTCTAGAGTCTAAAAAAAGAAAAAATTGTGTAACGGTTTTAAATATAATTTTTGAAAGCTTACTTAAATGGTTCGCGCCAATTTTAGTTTTTACAGCTGATGAAATTTATACCTTAGTAAATAAAAATAGAGAAAACATTCATGAAAACCATTTCGTACAAATTCCAAATAGTTGGCAAAATGACGATCTAGACGCTAAATGGTCAAAATTATTTAAGATTAAACAACAGGCGAATATAGCTATTGAAGAAAAAAGATCAGTTAAAGAGATAGGCTCAAGTTTAGAAGCTGAAATTAAATTAACTGTAAATGAGAAAATTTTTAATCTTTTTGATGGAATAGATTTAGCTGAATATTTTATTACATCAAAAGCTGAAAAAATTAGATTTGATGGCCAAACAGATATTAAGATTGATGTTAAAAAAATTAACGGCAAAAAGTGTCCCAGATGTTGGAAAATAGTAGAGAAAAAATGCAATAGGTGTGAAGAAGCAACCAAGTGACTACTATGATATTATTAAGTAAAAAAATTAAAAATAATGTGAATTTTTCTAAAAAAAATTTTTTTTTATCAACAATAATAATTGTTGTTACTTTTTCATTAGATAGAATATCAAAAATTAAAATTATCAAAGAGTATGAGGGTCATACTCATTTTATTAATGATTTTATAAATTTAGATTTAATTTGGAACACAGGAATAGGTTTTGGATTACTAAGTACAAATTCATTTATAATTTATAATTTAATATCTTTTGTTACAGCCTTGGTGATAATTGTGCTTTTATACTTTATTGTTATATCAAAAATAATAGAAAAATTATTATTTTCCTTAATTGCGGGAGGAGCAATAGGAAATTTATACGATAGAGTGTTGTTTAATGCTGTGCCAGATTTTATTGATATTCATTATAAAGGTATTCATTGGTTTACATTTAATGTTGCAGATGTATTTATAACATTTGGCATAATTTTATTATTATTTAAAGATTTTAAAAAAAATGACTAATTTAACAAAGTTTTTTTTCCCATTTCTGCTTTTAACAGTTGTAAGCTGCGGAACCTTTTCTGAAGTAGGTAAAGTTATGAGAAATGAAAAAATAAACACTACTGACGAATTTTTAGTAAAAAAAAAGGAACCTTTAAAATTACCGCCAGATTTTTCAAAAATACCTGAACCGGGAAGTTTAGAGCAGCTAAAAAAAGATGATTTTGAAAAAGAGCAAATTGAAAAAGTTTTACGGATTGAAAAAGAGAAGATAAAAGATAATAAAAGCAGTAGAACAATAGAAGAGTCGATTTTAAAAAAAATTGGTAAGTGAAAAAACAAAACATTTTACATAAAAATTATTTTAAAAAAAAATATTCAAATAAAAATTTTTATTCAAAATATTTTAATAATATATTTAATGAAATTAAAAAAAACTGCGATGTATCGCAAAATACGTATCACGTCTTAAGTAAAAAATTTAGCTTTAAATTTAAATTACAAGACTTAAAAAAATTTAATAAATTTGAAAAGATTGTTTTAATTGGTATGGGGGGATCAATATTGGGTTCAAAAGCTATTTATTCTTTTTTAAAAAAAAAAATAAAAAAGAAGGTAATATTTTTTGATAATTTAGATAAAGATAAGTTAAATAATTTTAAAAGTAAAAACAATAAAGAAAATTGCCTATTTATTGTAATTTCAAAATCTGGAAATACTATTGAAACAATTTCAAATTTTATCGATCTAAAAATTTTAAAGAACAATGCAAAAAATATTATTATTATTTCTGAAAAAAATGAAAATATTTTATATTCAATTGCAAAAAAATATAATTTATTTTTTATTGAACACAAAAAATATCTAGGTGGAAGATATTCAGTACTATCTGAAGCGGGTGTTGTTCCATCTTATTTTATGGGGATAAATATTAAAAATTTAAGAATTAATTTACAAAAATATTTTGGTAACAAAGAAAAATCGTTTTTAAAACAAAGCTCAATATCATTAAGTCAAATTATTAAAAAAAATTTTTACAAGAACTTAATATTTTTAAATTACTCACCGAAATTGGAAGAATTTCTTTTTTGGTGCCAACAACTAATAGCTGAGAGTCTTGGAAAAAAAGGCAAAGGACTGCTGCCAACTATTTCTAACTCTCCAAAGGATCATCATAGTGTTCTACAGCTTTATTTAGATGGGCCAAAAGATAAAATTTTTTACCTATTTTCTGAAAATGTAAGAAAAAGTAATAAAATTAAAACAAATATAATTACTAAAAAGTTAGATTATCTTAACAATAAAGATCTCGACGACATTAAAATTGCACAAAAAAATGCTATTAAAAAAGTTTTAATTAAAAATAAAATACCATTTAGGGAATTTAAAATTAATTCGTTTGACGAAAAAACACTCGGTGAACTTTTTTCATATTTTATCTTAGAAACGTCAATATCAGGAAGATTGGTAAATATTAATCCTTTTAACCAACCAGCTGTTGAACAAGTAAAAATTTTTACAAAAAAATTATTAAGTTAAAAAGTTTGCAAATAAAATTTTTGATCTTCCATAAGTTTTGATTAAAAAAACAGATAAGAATTTATCTAAATTATCATTAGTTTTTTTTTCTCTATGTATAATTACTATACTTTTTTTACTGTAGTTTTTTTTGATTTTTATTAATTCAAAGATATTTATAAAACTATCATCTTTAAAAGGCGGATCTAAAAATAGTAAATCAAACTTATCTATTTTTTCATTTTTTATAGCTGAAAAAATATCATTCTCAATTAATTCAGTTTTATCTTGAATAGAAAAATTTTTAATATTTTTTTTAAGAATATTAATTGTAAATTTATTATTTTCAATAAATGTAACTTTTTTTGCTCCTCGAGAAAGAGCTTCAATACCAAAAGATCCTATGCCGGAATATAAATCCAGAATTTTAGAATTAATAATATCTATGTTAATTTTTTTAGAATGAACGATTATATTAAAAATATTCTCTTTAACTGAGTCTTTTAATGGTCTGGTAACGGAAGATTTTATAAATTCAATAGGCCTCCCTTTAAATTTACCACCAATTATTCTCATTTTTTGTTTATTACCCTCCAGCCTATATCTTTTCTAAAGAAACCATTTTTCCAATTAATTTTTCGTAAAATTTTGAATATTCCTTTTCTAATATTTAAAAAGTCATTACCTAACCCGGATACATTTAAAACTCGACCACCAGTTGATATTAAAGAATTATTTTTATATTTTGTGCCAGCATGAAAAATAAAAAAATTTTTTTTCAATCTAATTTTATTTAAATTTTTAATTATAATATTTTTTTTGTAATTAGATGGATAACCTTTTGAACATAAAACAACCGTCATGCATTTTTGTTTATTCCATTTAATTTTGATTTTATTTAACTGATTTTTTGTAGCATGTAGAATAATTTTTAATAAATCAGTATTTAATCTTGGTAAGATTGCTTGACATTCAGGATCTCCCATTCTTACATTAAATTCTATAAGATAAGGGTTATTATTTTTTATCATTAATCCTACATATAGAAAACCAGTGTAAGGTTTTTTTTTTCTTTTTAATGCTAAAAGAGTAGGTTCCACTATTCTATTTATAATTTTTTTTTCCAATTCTTTGTCGATTAATTTAGCCGGAGAGTAAGCCCCCATGCCTCCCGTATTTGAACCTCTATCTTTTTCTCCAACTTTTTTATGGTCTTGAGCTGTTCCAAAGAATCTATAATTTTTTTTGTCAACAATTAAAAAATAACTAGCCTCTTCACCTTTTAAAAAACTCTCAAGAATTAATTTTTTTGATGTTTTAAATTTGCCATTAAAAATATCATTTGAAACTTTAAGAATTTGTTTTTTATTTCTACAAATTGTTACCCCTTTGCCAGCAGCGAGACCGTCAGCTTTAACCACTATTGGTAACGAATTTTTTTTAACAAAAGCAATTACATCAGCTTTATTATTGCAAATTTTGTAAGCTGCTGTTGGAATATTATTTTTACTACATAGCTGTTTCATGAAAGCTTTTGAACCTTCTAATTTAGCAGCAAATTTACTCGGACCAAATACTGCCATTTTTTTTTTTAATAAATAATCAGATAACCCCTTTACAAGCGGCTCTTCAGGACCAACTATTACTAAGTTAATATTTTGCGATCGTAAAACTTTCAATAATTTGGGAAAATTATTTATATCTACGTCGATATTTGTAGCAATTTTTGATGTACCAGCATTCCCAGGTATACAAACAATTTTTTTTACTACATTTGAAACAATTATTTTTTTAGAAATTGCGTGTTCTCTTCCCCCGCTACCAATTAAAGCTATATTCATATTTAATGATATATTATGTATAATTTAAAGATGAACAAAAAAAAAGCTAAACTTCTTTTTAAACACAACTCATTCGATATTATTGAAGAAGGAGATTATGTTCTATGCGCAATATCTGAAAAGGAAATAAAATTAAATGATTTAAATTATTGGAACGTAGATCTTCAAGAAGCATATTTCTCTCCAATTGAAGCAAATAAAAGATTTAAAAGTTTAAAAAAAAAATTATAATTTCCATCTATTATGAGTCCAGATCCATTGTTCTGGGTTTCTTATAAGCATGGACTCAAACTGAGAATTTAAATATTTAGTAAATTCAATTTTATCCTTGAATTTATTATGCTCAATTTGTTTGTAAAATTTTATAGTAAAATCGTTATTTTTTTCTCTTCTAATAAAGACAGGTACTATATTTAATTTGAATTTCAATGCTAATTGGGCTGGCAGTGTAGTTGTTAGAGATGGTTTATCAAACAAATTAATAATTTCTCCCTCGGTTACTCTTTGATCAATCATTAGAGCAATACTATGTCCTCTGCCTATATAATCTATTGCATCCCTAACGCCGGCTCTTCCTTTTTTTATTTGATTTTTACAAACATATTTTTTTCTAAGAAATTCCATAAATGGATTTAAAAAAAAATTATTAAGTGGTCTATATATTGTAGCTAATTTTATACTATGTTTTGATATAACCATGGACATCAGTTCAAAATTTGCAAAGTGGCCAGATACAAAAACTACAGGCTTATTTTTTGAAATGATGTTTTCTAAAATATATTCATTTTCAATAGTTAAAAATTTATTTTCTTTTCTAAATTTATGTAGAAAAATATATTCAATAAATGTTTTTCCATAGTTGGACCACATTTGGCTTATTATTTTATTTTTTTGTCCTTGATTTATTTTTGAATTAAAAGTTTCTAAATTTTGATTAATAACTGATCGAGACTTTAATCTTGGTCCAATAACTTGAAATATTTTAGAAAAAAAAAATTGACTTTTTTTTAAACCTAAAATTCTTCCAATTACAAAAAAAAAATAAATCATCAAGGACTGAAAAAAATATTTAATAACTTTTATCATAAACCGCCTTAATTGACTTTATAAATTTTTCTTTCTCTAATATTTCCAACTCAACTGGACAAGAATTTATTTCTGAAAAATTATATTTTTCAATACGTAAAAAATCTTTTTCAGTTGTTAATATTGTACAATCTGCATTTTTTGCTTTTTCTACTATTTTTATTATTTCATTTTTTTTAAAATTATAATGGTCAGGAAATGAAATAGAATGTTTAACTTTCAAATTATTACTTCTTAGTAAATCAAAAAAGTTATCTGCATTACCAATACCCGCAAATGCAAGGATGTTCTTGTCTTTATATTTTTGTATATTTATAAGATTATATCTAGAGTAAAATATTTTTAACTTTTGGTTTATTCCATATAATTTATTTTCAAAATTTACGTTTTTTTTTCCATTTATCAAAACCATCTCTGCTCTTTGTAATGCATTTAAGCTTTCTCTTAATGGACCTGAGGGAAAAAGCCGTCCATTTCCAATCAATTGGTTGCCATGAAAACAAAGTACGCTCATGTTTTTTTTAATTTTAAAGTCTTGAAAACCATCATCAAGTATTACCAGATCAAATTTATTATCTGCAGACAGTATTGCATCTTTTCTGTTTTTTTTCGTGATTAAAGGTATGTTATTTTTTTTGATTAATAAATGTTCATCATTATGTTCATCATAAAATTTTTTTATAATGACAGGCTTTTTCTCTATTTTCTGAAGTTCTTTGGCAATAAGTATAGATAAAGGCGTTTTGCCTGTGCCACCTATATAAATATTACCTATGCAAAGAACGGGTAGATTAAATTTTTTTTCATTAGATATTTTCTTTTTAAACCAAATTAACATTAATAAAAAAAAAGAAAAAGGTAACAATATAAGAGAAATAAAACTTTCTTTTTTTTGCCAAAAATCTGGTTTATTTAATTTCATATTTGAGTAAATTATTAATTTGTAAACAAGTTTTTTTTAAAATTTCCAGACCTATCAATTCGATAAATTTTTGTGTTTCTAGAAAATCTTTTTTTTCTGTCGTAAAATCATTGATCAAATTATTAGTTAATTCATTAACTGATGAAATTTGTTTACTTATATTTTTTTCGTTAAGAAATTTGTAAACATCTTCGAAATTAAAAATATAAGGGCCATGATAAACTTTACACCCTAATTGTGCTGCCAAAATAGGGTTCTGCCCACCGTCATTTTTAAGATTTTTAAGCAAAGATTTTCCAATAAAAACACTCTTTGCGTGCTTGAAGTATTCAGGCAAAACGCCAAATGAGTTAACGATTAGAACTTCAGTATTTTTCAAAATTTTTTCACTTTTATTTATAATTTGAGCATTTAATTTATAACTCAAACAAAGCTGGCTTATTTCTGTTGTTCTGCCAATATGTCTTGGAATAATAATTGTTAAAATATCTTTTATTTTTTTTTTTATTTCAATGTGGGTTTTTAAACAAAATTCTTCTTCATTTTTATGTGTACTAGCCGCGCACCAAAATTTTATATTTTTTAACGTATCTTCATTTTCGATTAATAATTTTTCAATATTTATTTTGCTAGAAAATTTTAAATTTCCAAAGTGAAATATATTTTTTCCACCTAGTTTTTCAAAATATTCTTTTGATTTTAAGTTCGATGTTAATATTAAATTAAATTTACTAAAAATCTTTAATGCAGTTTTGCGAAAAATCATCCATTTTTTGAATGAATTATTCGTCATTCTTCCATTTAAAATTCCAATTGGTATTTTGTTAGCTTTTAAATTTAAAATTAAATTAGGCCAAATTTCTGAGTCAATAAAAAATACAACATAGGGTTTCCAATTTAATATGAATTTTTCAATTAAAAAATTTATATCTAAAGGCAAATATTTATGAGTTATATTGTCAAAATACTTGAATTCTTTTTCAACAAATTTTCCAGAGGATAGAGTTACTGTAGTGATTAAAAAATTGAATTTTTTTTTATTATTTAATTCATTTATAATCGGAAAAATACTTTGAACTTCACCAATGCTTGCTGCATGGAACCAAATTATTTTTTTTTTATCATTAAAATTATTAGAAAATGATGATGGAAAAATTTTTTCTTTAAATCTTATATTGTCTTCTTTATTTAGCAATCTTCTTAAAAAAATTAAAACAACCAAAAAAGGGTAAAGAAGTATTGATATTAAGCGGTAGAGTAAAATCATCTCATTTGTTTTTCATAAAGAGATTTATATTCTTTACTATTATTTATTAAAAATTCGTGATTACCAGAATCTATTATTTGCCCCTCTTTAATAACAAAAATTTTATTAGCTTTATGAATCGTAGAAAGTCTATGTGCTATCACTAAAGTAGTTTTATTCTTGGTTAAATTAAGTATAGCGTTTTGAACAATTTCTTCAGAGTCGGCATCTAGTGAAGATGTTGCCTCATCTAAAAGTATTATAGGAGACTCTTTTAAAATAGCCCTTGCAATTGAAATTCTTTGTTTTTGACCTCCTGATAATCTTGTACCATTTTCTCCAATCAGTGTCTCAAATTTATAAGGTAATTTATCAATAAATTCATCAGCGGCAGCAAATTTACATGCTTTTAAAATTTCTTTGTCCGTAGCATTTGATTTAGCATAAGCTATGTTATTTTTAATCGTATCATCAAACAAAATTATATCTTGACTAACTAACGAAATATTTTTTCTTAATGAATTTAAATTTACTTTAGAAGTATCCTGATCATCAATTTTAATTAATCCCTGTTGAGGATCATAGAATCTTGGTAATAAATTTAGTATAGTACTTTTTCCTGCTCCACTATGACCAACAAGTGCAGCCATTGAGCCACCCTCAATATTTAAGCTAATATTTTTTATAGCTTTTGATTGATTGGTTACATAACTAAAACTAATATTTTTAAATTCTATTTCACTTTTATTAATCATTAAATTTGGCAAATTATCATCATTTTTAATTTTGGTAGGTACATCAATTATTTTAGCTACTCTGTTAAAAGAAACCCCGCCTTCGTAAGCAATCATATTGATGGTAGCCAAGGACCTTATAGGCTGATAGGCCAGCATCATTGCTGCTAAAAATGAAAAAAAACTATTTACGGTTAATTCCCCATTTGAGATAAGATTTCCAGAATAAAATATAAAGCCTGCAATCATTATACCTGTTAATGTCTCCATGATTGGCGTTGCTCTAATTTGAACACTCTGGATTTTAATATTTTTTTCAACCAGTTCATCAACTAAATCGTTTGCTTTTTGAATTTCTTCATTTTCTTTTTGATAAATTCTAATAATTTTTGACCCTTGAAATATTTCAGATAAAAAAGTTGTCAATCTTCCCGAAATTTCTCCAGCTTCATTAGCAACTTTTCCAATCCTTTTACCTAATCTTTTTGCTAAACCACCAGCTAATGGCATCATTATTAATGCAAATAAAGCCAACTTCCAATTCTGATAAAACATTAGAGATACTAAAGCTATTAAAGAAAAACTATCTTTCATTAAATTAAGCACGCCAGTACTCACTAAGTTTTGAATTCTGATAGTGTCAAACATTACGTTTGATATGTATTTACCAGAGTGTCTTCCTTCTAAAGTTTGTATATCTGAATTCAATATGTTGTAAGCAACTTTTTTTTTAAGTTCTCCTGACACTTCTTCACCTACTCTAATAATATTTACTCTTGCAAAATATAAAGATAAACCTTTTGCTGAAAAAGCTATAATTATAGCTAAAGGAATAAGCCATGCTAAAGTTTTATCTTGTTCGATAAAAATTTTTTTTACAGCTGGATCAAGCAACCAAGCTATGCCTGATGTACTGCTAGCAACAATAATTGAAAGAGTTAAAGCAACTAGAATACGTTTGATATGTTTTTTAACGTACTCTAAATACAATCTTTTTAATATTATTTTTAATTCATTAAATTCCATAGTATTTAAGTATTTAAAATTGATAGAAACAGTATAAATCCAGAGTAGTTGTTCAATTTAAATAATTTTAAACATTTTTTAGGATTATTTTTTTTAAAATTTATTATTTGAAATATTAAACTTAAAATAAATAACATCATTAAAATTGAAAACATGTTGATATTTATTTTTTCAAAAAATAAAATTGTTAACATTATAAATGTAATAAAATAAGAAGTACTCACAAATAGTTTTATATTTTTTTTAAATTTTATTGATGTTGATTTTAAACCTATTATTTCATCATCAGCCATGTCTTGAGCTCCATAAATCGTGTCATATCCCAATGTCCAAAATATGGCTGCTAAATACAATAATATTATTTCATACGAAATATTGTTATTCATGGCTGTCCAGGCCATTATTGCTCCCCAATTAAAAGTTAAACCTAAAAATAATTGAGGCCAATACGTAAATCTTTTCATAAATGGATAAGAAAAAGCTAAAAACATTGAACTTACACCTAGGAAAATAGTCAAAAGATTGAATTGGATTAAAATCAAAAAAGCTAAAGCACAAAGTATAAAAACATACACAAAAGAATTTCTAATTGATATTTTTCCTGCTGCTATAGGTCTTTTTTTTGTTCTAAAAACCTTTTTATCAAAATCTTTATCCACAATATCATTTACAATACAACCCGCGCTTCTCATTAAAACAGAACCAAAAAAAAATAATATTAAATAATAAAAAAATTGACCAAAGTCTTGATTAAAAGAATACCCAAGCGCCAAACCCCATGAGCAAGGCCAAAATAAAAGCATAAAACCAATTGGTTTATTTAATCGAGTTAATTCTATGAATATTTTTAAATGTGACATGAAATATTACTTGTAAATATCAAACAGTAACTTCATAATCAATTCGATTCGATATGGATATAGATTACACAGTTGCTGCACTAATGTTTCCGGCTATACCTTTAATGATGACAATGTACAGCAATAGATTTCATACTTTAAGTG
>Ga0209425_10006094_pt1 | contig 11638 bp, 9 predicted proteins | sample COG_05_FD_184749 | JGI IMG/M metagenome (GOLD analysis project Ga0209425, IMG submission 184749) | Pelagic Microbial community sample from North Sea - COGITO 998_met_05 (SPAdes) (version 2) | ecosystem: Environmental > Aquatic > Marine > Neritic zone/Coastal water | place: Helgoland, sampling... | reverse complement strand
TTCCCACAAATCAATGGTACATCTATTATAACATCTATTGGCTATGAAACATTACCTATGAGTCAAAAAGTCGATGGTCGCGATAATTATGATGGCATGACTCTCAATATTTCTTATATCTTTAGAAACCGCAATTAAGGATGGATGAGGTATTTTTACATGTTCATGCGTCTGCTATAAAAAATAACCAATTCTATTTATCTACTAACGAGAGCAATCATTTCATAAGATCTTTAAGGGGTTCAGTGGGTGATGAAGTATGGCTTTTGAATGGTGAGGGATTAGCTTTTCAGGCGCACGTTGAAAATATTGACAAACGAATAGTTAGTGGTAAAATTAAAAAAACTTTCAGTAATTACGGTGAAAATAATAAAAATATTCATCTGGTTATTGGTCTAATAAAAGGCAAGCGCATGGAAATAGCGGTAGAAAAATCTATCGAATTTGGTGTTAAGTCGATTCACCCAGTTGTTTTTGAGAGAAGTATTAAAAAAACATTAAATATCGAAAGATTGAATAAAATTATTGTGTCCTCAGCTAAGCAGTCTGGAAGAAGCTTTTTCCCAGAGCTTAAGAAGCCTGTTAAATTCTCTGACTGGATTGAAAAATATAAAAAAAATAAACAGTTTGTTTGTCATTTTTCAGGAAAGTTCTCACTAGATACTGTCGTTACTAGTGAAATTGATGATATAATGATAATTGTAGGCCCAGAAGGCGATTTTTCATCATCAGAATTATCTCTATTAAGTAAACATCAAATACCCATGGTTAATCTTGCTCCGAGAAGACTAAGAAGCGAGTCGGCTTGCATGTCAGCAATAATAGGAACCAGTAACATTATCGAAGCGTGATATGCAAGACTGCTTATTTTGCAAAATAATTAGTGGTGCTGTGCCAGTTGATATTATTCTTGAAAATGAAAACATTTTAGCTTTCAACGATATAGAGCCGCAGGCACCGGTTCATATATTAATTATTCCAAAAAAGCATATTATCTCATTAAATGAAATTACGGTTGATGATAAAAAGATTTGTGGAGATATTCTTTTAGCGGCAAAAGAAGTATCTAAAATAAGCAATATCAACGATAGTGGTTACAGAACAGTTTTTAACACCAATGAAGATGCCGGTCAAACCGTATTCCATATTCACCTACATCTAATTGGTGGAAGAAAAATGAAATGGCCACCTGGGTAAAGTTTAATAATTAATAACCTACCTTAGATTATCTTAATGGTAAGTTTTTTAAAATATTTTTAGATTAAAACCTATTTTATTTCTTAAATGTATATATCAGAACTAAATCTACACGGCTTTAAGTCTTTTGCTAAAAAAGAAAAAATTAAATTTGGCGAAGGAGTAACTGTTATTGTTGGACCTAATGGTTGCGGAAAAACTAATATTGTTGATGCAATTCGCTGGGTCTTAGGTGAACAAAAATATTCAGTCCTCCGTTCAGGAAAAATGGGGGATGTTATTTTTAATGGAGCGGATGGCTTAAAACCTCTTTCTGTGTGCGAAGCCTATTTAACAGTGCATAATAATCGTGGAAAGTTACCTATTGAATATACCGATATTGAAATCGGAAGAAGAGTTTATAGGGACGGTGAATCAGAATACTTTATAAACAAAACACCTTGCAGGCTAAAAGATATTCATGACCTTTTTGTAGATACGGGTATGGGTTCAGATGCCTATTCTGTCATTGAATTAAAAATGATTGAACAGATTTTATCTGAAACAGCGGACGATAGAAAACGCATGTTTGAAGAGGCTGCTGGAATAAATAAGTACAAACAGCAAAAGCAGTCTACACTCAGAAAGTTTGATGCCGTTCAAAGAGATCTCGATAGAGTCAATGACATAGTTCAAGAGGTAGAACAAAAGGCAAAAAGTTTAAGTTTACAGCTTAAAAGATTCAATCGACATGAAAAGCTAATCAAGGAATTATTTGATGTTGAAATTGAATTAGCATTTATTAAAATTCATGATTTTGAATCTGAATTAATTCCTCTAAGAAAAAGTGTTCTCGACTCACAGTCATTAAAAAATGAAAAAACTTCTGATACAACGCTACTTGAAAGCGAACTGGAAGGAGTTAAAAAAATCTACAGGCAGCAACAGGAAGAGCTACGCAATAAACTGCTCCATATTCAAGATCTAGAAAAAAGTGGAAGTGTTGCTCATAACAATGTTTTAATATGGAACGAACAGCATAGGTCTGCAGAATTGAATGCAAAAAGGTTAGCTGCGGAAATGAGTAGTAACAGGGAAAAGAAAAATAATCTTACTAAACTAATATCAGATCATGAGCAAGATGTTGGAGACCTTGAACCAAATATAAAAAGTCAGAAACTTATTTTTGAAGAGAAAAATAAAGAATTTGACCAAATTGAAATTAAGTATCGGTTCGCTCAGGACCAGATCAAATCTTTAGAGAAATCTAGATGGGATGCGCGAGAGGAAATTATGGGAGAGCGCTCTAGTCTAGATAGGTCGATGTCTTCTATTGATGAAAAATCAACAGTCTTAAAACATCTTAATGTTAAAAGAGAAAACTTTGAAAGCGACCAGACGCGCTTAACGCTAGATCAGAAGAAAATTGATAGTGAAGTTGATAGCTGCAATTCTAAAGTTGAAAAAATAAAACAGGAAATAGAGTCAAACCAAAAGAGTCTTGAAAAAAAAGAAACAGAATTTTCTCGATTTGAAATGAGAATACATAGCCAAAAAACAGAGCGTCAGTCATTAAGTTCGCAGCTTAGTTTTTTTAATGAATTGATAGAGCAGAGGCAGGGCTATCCAGAAGGTGCCAAGAAAATACTTTCAGATCAATCTAGTTATCCTGGATCAATAGGGGCAGTTGGAGAATTATTTCAAGTGGACACTAAATACGAAATAGCGTTTCAGAGCGCTTTAGGTGATTGGGCTAAATGCATAGTTGCAAAAGATAGGGATGCTGCAAAAAAAATTCATTCATCTGCAAAATCTGAACACTTAGGTAATTTTTCTATTATTCCATTAAAAGAATTAAAAAAAATGAAATATACTAAACCGAATGCTCCAACCAAAAATGGAATAATTGGATTAGCGATAGATTATTGTGGCGTATCAAAAGAGAATATTGGGATTGCACAGTTGTTAATTGGAAATTTGTTATTAGTTGAAGATATAAATGAAGTTGATTTGAATGAAGTTTTAGAAGGCTGGGATATTGTAGACTTAAAAGGATCTTATTCTGGTGCAAACTTATTGTTGAAATATCAAGATAAATCCAAAGAAACAAGCATTCTTGGGCGTGAAAAGAAAGCGCAAGACACCCAAAAGAAAATAGAGACACTAGATAAAAATATAATAAAAGATCAAAAATTATTCACAACACTTGAAAAAACAATTTCTACACTAAATACTGAAAAAAGCAAATTGGTGGATAAATATGAAATTAAAAAAAATGGACTAAACGATTTAAAGTCTAACCAAATAAAAAATCACTATAGATTATTGCAAAACAACAAATCAATTATGGAGTTAGATGGTGAGATCAAGCAAAACAACGCAGATCTTAACCAGTTAAACAAAAAAATCGAACTCGATAAGCCTTCAATTGAAAAAATAGATAAATTAATTAAACAAATTCAAAATGACCTTGATTTGCAATCTCAGGTTTTTTCTGATATTCAATCAACGCGAGAGAGCTCTCAACATAAAGCTCAAGAAGCTAGAATAGATCTATTGAATATGGAAAATCGTCTCAAAAGTATTTTATTTCAAAAAGATTCAGCTTCACAGTCGGTAACCGAGCTTGGAATAAGAGATAAAGATATAAAAAAAGAGGTTGTTGATCTTGGCGAGCTTAAGAAATCCTTAGATATTAAAATCATTAAAGAAGAAAATAATTTGAAAGCAATCAACGGAGAAATAATAAAAGAAAAATCTGTATTTGACCTAAAAGAGCAAACAGTTTCAGATACTTTTAATTCTATGGAAAATTTGCAGAGCAAAATAAATGAAGAAAAAGAATTAAAAGAAAACTTGTTAGAGCAGCAAAAAAATAATGAACTTAGAATTGTTGAGCTTGACCAAAGAATTGTCAATATCAAAGAAAGAATGATGGAGAAATATAATTCAAAAATTCCGAATGATTTAATTGTAGATAGAGATTTTGATGAACTTGAAAATGAAATTTATAAAATTAAAAAAGGTTTAGATAATATTGGTCCACTGAATATGGCTGCTCAGCAAGAGTTTGAAGAAGAACAGGATAGGCTCGATAATTTATTGGAGCAGCGAATTGATATTTTAAAATCCGAGGAAAATCTCAAAGAGACCATTGCTAAGATTGATGTAGTTGCAAGAGAAAAGTTTGAGTCAACTTTTGATGAAATTAATGGTAATTTTTCAAAATTATTTGGGCTTTTTTTTGAAGGCGGATCGGCGTCACTTTCGTTAAGTGGCGATGAAGATCCATTGGAATCGCAAATAATTATTCATGCGCAGCCCCCTGGCAAAAAAAATCAAAACCTCAGAATGCTTTCCGCTGGTGAAAAATCGTTAACGGCTATTGCGCTTTTATTTGCAATTTATCAATACAAGCCAAGTCCTTATTGTGTTTTGGATGAGGTTGATGCACCGCTAGATGATGTAAATATTCAAAAGTTCAAGAGAGTCTTAAGTGAGTTTGCTAACGATACTCAATTTATTGTTGTAACTCATAATAAGCTTACTATGGAAGCAGCTGATTATTTATATGGCGTAACGATGGAAAAGAAAGGTGTATCCAAACTTGTATCTGTAAAATTTAAAGAGGGTAATTAGTGGACTTTTTTTATTAAAGTTCTTTTCTATATCTCTTTGTTGTACATACTTCTGGAAACCATTCGTTTGATGTACTTGATGATTCGCATGCCCTTTTATTTGTATCGCTAGTTATATTGTAATCTTCGTCTTGGCAATACGGATCTTCTTTATTATTAATTCTAAATGTTTGTTCATTTGCTGCTAGATCAAAAGAAGCGCATGAATTTTTGATACATAAAGTTTCTCCAAGCTGAGTCCAGGTAAAGTTTTCTGTTCCTGCGTCAGGCCCTGTACGAGTTTCTACACCAGTACCGTCTTTTTTTAATTCCATTAAAAGAGTAAAACCTTTAGATTTTAAACCGCGATATTCTTCGTCGTCAACTTCTCCACTGCATTTCCCTGAAACCTCGTACTTACCCATTTCAATTAATTTCCATGTCCCTACAAATGGACCAGACTCTTCGTCTTTCTTGTCCTGGCAGCCTATAAAGATTAAAAGAAGAGCTAAAATTGTTTTTTTCATAAGAATAAACCTTTAAGTGTGTGTATTAAATTACACTAAACATTACGAAAAAACTCTATTTTTGAATCGTCCTTTGAATGAAATAAGAGTTAAATTTAAATATGAGCACAAAGCATCTCAGAAATTTTTGCATTATTGCCCATATTGATCATGGAAAATCTACGCTGGCAGATAGGCTATTAGAAGAAACTAAAACGCTATCTAAAAAGGATATGAAATCACAAGTTTTGGATAGTATGGACCTTGAGAGAGAGAGGGGTATAACTATAAAGAGCCATCCGATTCAAATGAAATATACAGATCCCAAGAAAAACGAATTTGTTTTTAATTTGATCGATACTCCTGGCCATGTGGATTTCACCTACGAGGTTTCGCGATCACTAGCAGCATGCGAAGGAACTTTGCTTTTAGTAGATGCAGTTCAAGGAGTTGAAGCTCAAACTGTTAGCAATGCATATCTTGCTATTGATAACGATTTAACCATTATACCGGTTGTAAATAAAGTGGATCTCCCAAGTGCTCGTATTGATGTAGTGAAAGATCAATTAATAGAATTAATAGGCTGTGAAAAAAGCGATATTATATCCGTTAGCGCTAAAACAGGTGAAGGAATTGAGGATATTTTTAATGCTATAATAAATAAAATTCCTCCCCCTGAGGATCGATCAGATAAGCCTTTACGAGCAATGATTTTTGATTCTGTGCATGATAACTATAAGGGCGCAATACCGTATATTAGAGTTTTTGATGGTGTAATTAGAGCAGGTGAAAAAGCTAAATTTTTTGCCCATAATAACGATTATGATATCACAGAGGTAGGACACTTTGTATTAAAACAAATGCCCGCAAAAGAATTAAGATCAGGAGATGTTGGCTATTTTTTAGCTAGCATACGTGATGTATCACATGTTCTTCCTGGGGATACAATAACAAACCAAAACGATAAAAATTTAGAGCCTTTGCCGGGCTTTAAAGATATTAAGCCAATGGTTTTTTCTGGTCTTTATCCATCAGACTCCGATGACTATGATCAACTGAGAATGGCTCTCGAAAAATTAAAACTTAATGACGCCTCTTTGATATTTGATCCTGAAACTAGTCAAGCCCTAGGCTTTGGTTTTAGATGCGGATTTCTTGGTTTACTGCATATGGAAATTATACAGGAGCGCCTTGAAAGAGAATTTGATATTTCCCTAGTTACAACTACCCCTAATGTAAGATATAGAATTGTTAATAAAGCTGGTGAAACTATTGAAGTTGATACTCCTGCAAAAATGCCTCCCTCTGGTGACATTAGTTCAATACTTGAGCCTTTTGTTTCTGCGGAAATAATTACGCCGAAAGAATACATTGGAGCGATAATGACTTTGTGTCAGAAAAAAAGAGGTATATATAAAAATACTGATTATTTGACATCTGATAAAGCACAAATTCACTACGATCTTCCTCTGGGAGAGATAATTTTTGATTTTTATGATAAATTGAAATCAACAACTAAAGGATATGCTTCGCTGGATTATCATTTAAAAGACTTTGTTCCAGGTGATTTAAAAAAGCTGGACATTCTAATTAACAATGAACCGGTAGACGCGCTGTCAATCATTACCCATTCAGATGATGCTTACCATAGAGGTGTAGCTTTTTGCAGTAAACTGAAAGAGCTTATCCCGAGACAAATGTTTGATGTTCCCATACAATCCGCGCTAGGCAATAAAGTTATTTCGCGTTCTACCGTAAAAGCATTAAAGAAAAACGTTACAGCTAAATGCTATGGTGGGGATATAACCAGAAAAAGAAAATTGTGGGAAAAGCAGAAAAAAGGTAAGAAGAGAATGAAGTCGATTGGTAGTGTAGAAATCCCACAAGAAGCATTATTGGCGGTACTTCAAATAGACACAGACTAAGTTATGAAACCCTCTTCATACTGGACTGCAACAAATACACCTTTATATAGCTTTATATTTACTCTGCCATTACTGTTAATATATGAAATAGGACTATTTGTTATATCAGCCAATGACTTACCACTATTGAGAAATGGCGCTGATGTTTTAATGCGTCAAATTTTAGAAATGTTTGGTGCAGCTGGATCCTATGGTTTTGGAGGAACGTTTCTAATTGGATTTATTATTGCTTTTTTACGGCAAAAAAAAGAATTAGAAGCAGCTCAAATTAAAGGTGAATATTTACTAACTATGCTTTTTGAGAGTATTGGATGGGCCATCCTTTTGATAATAGTAATGTTAAGAACGCCAGAGTATCTAATGAGCACAAAGGATCAAAGATTGCTTCAGCAAGTTGTTCTAGCGGTTGGAGCTGGTATTTATGAGGAGTTTGTTTTTAGGGTTATTTTAATAACTGGCTTTGCATATGTTTTAGGATTGGTATTGAAGTGGGGAGATATTGGTAGAAATATTGGTTCAGTGTTTTTAGCAGCTGTTCTTTTTTCCGCTTTCCATTTTGCGGGACCATACGGCGAAGATCCTTCTGGATATCTTTTTTTTATTCGTATAATAGCTGGTGTATTTCTTGGAGCAATATATGTTTTTAGGGGGTTTGGAATTGCAGCCTATACGCACACAATTTACGACCTTTACGTATTAGTAAAATTTACTACTTCGGACTAAGTTTTTTTTAAAAACTAAATTAAATTGAATCGTTAATTTTTAACATTTTATGAAAAGATATCTTTTACAATTAATATTTAGCAGTTTTTTTGCTATTAGCGCTCAAAACTCTCCCTTCAAGAGTTTTGATGTGGTAATTTATCCTGAATATTATTTTAGCGGCGTAATGGCTGAAGTAGAAGCTGAAGTCTTTGAAGCGAGCCTTCCCTTGAAACTTAAATTTCAAGTTCCCTCAAATACGGATAGTGTATTTTATGTCAGCGGTAACTCAGATACACCTGAAGTCGAGGAAGCTAATTTCTCCAAAGAAGATGGAGCAGCTTTTCTTTACAAAGAAATTACCGATAAGAAGTTTAGGATTTTCGTATTCTATGGCCTTAATAAGGATGGGACACGTCGCTCTGGAGATTTTAATTTTCAAGTAAATCATTCTATAGATGATGCCCATATTGTTGTTCAAGAGCCATTAGTTGCTAATAACTTCTATTTTTCTGAGTCAAACCATGAAGAATTTAAAGATCAACATGGCATTAATTTTAAAAGGATACATGTTAATAATTATGTCTCCAATTCTGTTAAAAGCATAACTTTTAATTATGATAACCCAACGCAAGATATATCAATAAGCTCATTGCAAAAAAACGCACCAAACCCTCAAAATTTATCCGTACCTCAAAACACCAGTCCAATAAGACACAAGCTTCCGCTATGGCAGCCTTTAGTAGCGCTAGGTTTTGTGTCGGTTGTTGTAGGCGGCATGTTCTACCGTCAAATGAATTCCGAGACTGATAAACCTGAACAACCAAGAGTAAAAGGCAAGTTTTGTACCGAATGTGGCTCTAAAATTAATCCTAAAAACAAGTTCTGCCCTAACTGCGGAGAAAAAATATAATGTTTCCAGTTATTTACGACTTTGGTGATATAAACATATTTGGTTTTTCATTTAATCCTGTAATTAATTCTTACGGCTTCATGCTTATGGCAGCTTTTTATTCGTGCTATTATTTTTTGAATAAAGATTTAAAAAGGATGGGCTACAACCCTTCTCTTGCGGGAGATATTATTTTTGCAGCTGCTGTAGGAGGTATTGTTGGTTCAAGAATATATTTTCTTATTGAAAATTTTGATCAATTCATAAAGGACCCTATCGGAATGATTTTTTCTGGCGGAGGCCTTGTTTTTCTTGGCGGTCTTATCGGTGGACTCCTAGCAGTAACTTATATTATAAAAAAGAATGGGTTAAAGTGGTTATTAATTGCGGATACAGTTGCCCCGCTGCTTATTTTAGGCTACGCTATTGGAAGAATTGGATGTTTATTAGTTGGGGATGATTATGGATTACCTACAAATGTACCATGGGGCATAGCATTTCCTAATGGTATTCCTCCTTCAACGTATAGCGTATTTGAGAACAGATACCCTTGGGTTGATTTAACTAGTTTTTCTCCTGGTGTTCTCAAGGTACACCCAACTCAGATCTACGAAATAGTATTAGGTGGAGGAATATTTTATTTTCTTTATCAAAAGAGACTATCAGTAAAAATTCAGGGAAGCTTGTTTTTTACTTATTTGATATTAGCTGGAGCTGAACGCTTTATAATTGAATTTTTACGTATAAATCAAAAGTATTTTATTGGCCTATCTGGCGCTCAAATCATTTCGTTGTCTATGTTGTTTGTAGGGCTATGGTTCCTGTATAATCCAGTAAGCCAGAATAAAGGACATGCTCCTAAAGAAAATTAATAAATATTTTTTTACCTTAATTCTTTTTCTTAATACAAGTTTTTCACAAGATTTTTTACCTTCTTCAATAATTTCTTTGAGCGATATTCGAAGCGTTCGCGATTTTTCTCCTGATTTAATCGCATCATACGGTGAACAGTTGGCATTTATTGATAAAGAAAATCGCACTCTCGGTATGTATGCATATGATAGTTTGCGTGTTATAGGTGGATATGGTTCATCAGAGTATAGTTTTATCGACCCCATCGATATTATCATTGATGAATTAGATGTTATGGTTCTAGATGAATCGGAGGGAAAAGTGTCACGATTTGATTTGAATTTGAATTTTATTCAATTCTATGATTTACTACCCGGTTACCCTATATACCCATCAGCATTTAGCATAGACTCTAGAAGAAATATATATTTCTTCACTCCTGATGACAATATACTGTATCGTAGAGACTATTCATCAAAAAAAATAAACAAATTTATCGATTACAGTTCGAATACAAAATCACCTGGTTGTTTGCTAGATATATATATAAATCAAAATGACCAAATAGGAACCCTTTTTGATTGTTCAAATGAATTACATATCTATAATCGGTCGGGAAGACTGCAGATAAAGTATAAGATTGAACTAAAAAATCCGCAAAAATCTTTTTTTATAAATGGAAATTGGTCTGTTATTGATACAATAGGTCGAATTCAAGTATCAAATGGATTGATATTCGATCTTTTCATAGATAAAAAAACTATATTAGATAGCTATATCAATCAAAATAATTTATACGTATTAACTAAAAACAAAATATATATTTTTGATTCGACTATTTTCCCAAAATAGCATTTTCTTTCCTTTAGTGATTCTAGTGATGCCTATTTTTTCACAACAAACTGCAGTTGTAGATACAACGCTTCCTTTTAAAATAGGGCCACTTATTAATGACCTACCAACGCTCGACAGTTTAGTTAATATCAATAATGACACCACTGCGCAGGTTAATAATTCACAAATAAAATTAGATACCAGTCAATACCCGCTAAACGCTTCTGGCTCTTTTTTTAGAGGTATAAACTTTGGAGGCAATGGAAATAACTCTTTAAATGGTGGATTGCGAATGCAGATAGCTGGTAAAATATCAGATGAAACATTTATTTCAGGTGTTGTTACCGATGAATCTTTGCCGATACAGCCAGATGGTTCAACTGCAGATTTAAATGAGTTAGATAAAGTATTCATTCAAATAGAAAATCCAAAATTTTCTGTAATCGCAGGGGATATTGAAACACAAGAAAAAAATGTTTCTATAAATAGATTTCAACGAAAACTTATCGGTTTAGATAACGTAATAAAATACAATGATAGAAAAATTACGTCTGTAGTTGGTCAAAGCAAGGGCACTTATCACAGATTAGAAATTAAAGGTCAAAATGGAAATCAAGGACCCTATTACCTTACAACAATAGATGGAATAAGCAATATTGTTATTCCATCGGGTTCTGAAAAAATTTGGCTCAATGGTAAACTTTTAAAAAGAGGTGAGGATTTAGACTATACAATAGATTATTCAAAAGGAGAGGTATACTTCACATCTAAAAATCTAATTTATTTTGATTCAGATATCGATTTGGAATATCTATACAGACAAACAGATTACACAACTAGCTACCTAGAAACCGGAATAGAGGGTTTACTCTACAATGAATCTGAATTTCAACTAAAATATATTAGAGAAAGTCAAAATATTAACAGCTTATCATTAAGTCAGAATAAAAAAAATCAGTTTAACCAACTAAATGAAATTACTGTTGAAGGGGTATATAAAGACACGTTGGGTAGTTATATTTTAGAAAACAATATTTATATATACGCACCGGAATTTTTTGATAAAACACAAAGATATTCAGTCGTATTTAGTCCAGATAAAAACGGTGTATACGTACGGAAGGTGTCGGACAA
>Ga0209425_10006092_pt1 | contig 11639 bp, 8 predicted proteins | sample COG_05_FD_184749 | JGI IMG/M metagenome (GOLD analysis project Ga0209425, IMG submission 184749) | Pelagic Microbial community sample from North Sea - COGITO 998_met_05 (SPAdes) (version 2) | ecosystem: Environmental > Aquatic > Marine > Neritic zone/Coastal water | place: Helgoland, sampling... | reverse complement strand
AAGATTATGATAACTTGGAGATAATTATTTCTGATAATGCTTCAGATGATGAAACTCCATCAATTGTTGAAATATTCAAAGATAAAAGAATTACTTTTCAGAGGTCTGAAAAAACACTTCCTATGTTATACAGTTGGGAGTTTGCGCTTTCCGCAGTTAATGAACCGGGTTTTGTTCATTTTATGGGTGATGATAATGGAGTAACTAAAGATGCAACCTCAAGATTATTAGATTTAATTGAAAAAACTAAATTAAAAATATTTTTAAGTGCACCTATTGAATATACATGGCCAAATAATACTGTCAAGGATGGTTATCTTTCAATTCCCAAGGGTAAGAAAACATTTGTCATAAAATCAAAAAGTATGTTAAAGGCAGCATATAATTTGAATGTAGGTTTTAACAGACTTCCCACAATTAATCAAGCTTTTATACATACTTCTGTTATCGATAAAGTTAAAAAGTATTTTGATGGTAATTATTTTATAGCATCAAATCCCGATGTGTGTTCAGCAGTAGCAAATGCTATGGTAGAGGATGAATATGTTTATACTCAAATTCCATTTATGATTAATGGAGCTTCATCAAAAAGTAACGGAATGCAGGGAGGAAATTTAAATAGTAAAAGTACATTCGTCACAGAAAATATTGATGGAGGATATAAGTACCACCCATTATTTCCTCCATCTAAATCTTATTATTTAAATGTCTATGAAGCATTTGCTAAAGTAAGTGAGGTGATGAAAACAAAAAACAATCATCACTATAAACTTAATTATAAAAAAGTTTATAAAAAATTCAAGAATATTGAATACAATCAAAACAAAAAATATTGGTTGTATGATGATTTAGTTTCTTTTGGAAAATTAATAAATATAAAAGAAAAAATAAAAAAACATGATTTAATTGATGTAGTTGTAGATCCAACAAATAATTCTAAAAGAATAATTAAAAATGAAAGTGATAAAATATCTTTTTTTTCAAATTATATTTCTTTAAAAAACATAAGTACTGTATCTGAACTAGTAAATGATATTTTAGGAAATAGTAAAATTCTTGACAGTTTTTATTATAAGGAAGGGTTCAAAAAAAGACTCAAAGATTTTATTACTTTTTCAATTCTAATAAAATCAAAAATAGTAAAATAAACAAATTTAATCTATGAGTGAATTAATAAAAAAAACAAAAATATGTGTAGTGGGTTTAGGATATGTTGGTCTGCCTTTAGCCGTTGAGTTTTCTAGAAAATATAAAGTTGTTGGTTTTGACATTAATTTAAAAAGGGTAAAAGACCTTAATGAATTTACTGACAATACGTTTGAAGTTTCTAATGAAAAATTGAAACAAGTCATGTTGTCTAAAAACCAAAATATTGGTTTAGATATTACTAAAGATGAATCTAAAATAAAAGATTGTAGTATATATATAATTACTGTGCCTACTCCGGTTAATAAATTTAATCAGCCAGATTTTAATCCTTTAATAAAAGCATCAGAGCTAGTTGGAAAATATTTAAAAGCAAATGATATTGTTATTTATGAATCTACAGTATACCCCGGTGCTACTGAAGAGGTTTGTTTACCTATATTAGAATCTATTTCTAATAAGAAGTTAAATAAAGATTTTTTTATAGGTTACTCACCTGAAAGAATTAACCCAGGAGATAAACTACATACATTAACTAAAATAGTGAAAGTTACCAGTGGTTCAAACAAGTATTCTTTAAAAATTATAGATGATTTATATAAAAGTATAATTGAAGCAGGAACTTTTCCAGTCTCATCAATAAAAATAGCAGAAGCATCAAAAGTTATTGAAAATACTCAAAGAGATATAAATATTGCTTTTGTAAATGAGTTATCAAAAATATTTAATTTAATGAATATTGACACTAAAGAAGTTTTAGAAGCATCTTCAACTAAGTGGAATTTTTTAAATTTTAAACCTGGTTTAGTTGGAGGACATTGTATTGGGGTAGATCCTTATTATTTGGCTCAAAAAGCACAAGAGCTAGGCTATCATCCAGAAATTATTTTAACTGGTAGGAGAATAAATGATTCAATGGGAGCTTATGTAGCACAAGAAACTATCAAACTTTTAATCAAAAACGGACTAAAAGTTTTAAAATCTAGGGTTTTGATAATGGGATTCACTTTTAAAGAAAATTGCCCAGATTATAGAAACACAAGAGTAATAGATATTATAGATGAATTAAAAGAATATAATATCAGTTATGATGTGTATGATCCTAACATAGATAAAAAATTAGTTGAAAAAGAGTACGCAATAAAAATACAAACAACAATGCCAATTATTGAAAATTATGATGCAATAATTTTGGCTGTTGCTCACGATGAATTTAAAAAAATTGATTTAGAAAAAAGCAATAAAATTATTTTTGATGTAAAAGGTTTATTATCAAAAAGCAAAATAATTAAAAGATTATAAATAGAAGACATGACTTACAATACAAAATATCATAATGAGGACATTTCTAAATCGCGATTTTTAATAACTGGAGGAGCCGGATTTATAGGTTCAAATTTAGTACAATATTTATTAGATTTTAACGCTGGTCATGTAAGAGTTATAGACGATCTTTCAAATGGTTATTATGACAATATAAAACATTTTGAAAAATATTCAAATTTTGAATTTATTAAGGGAGACATCAGAGATTTAGAAGTTTGCAATAAAGCAGTTGAGAATATTGATTATATCTCTCATCAAGCTGCTTTGGGTTCAGTTCCAAGATCAATTAAAGATCCTGTATTAACAAATCAGGTAAATGTAGATGGATTTCTAAACATTTTATTAGCCGCAAAAAATTCAAATAGAGTTAAAGGATTCGTTTATGCTTCCTCTTCTTCTGTATATGGTAATAGTATTAAATTACCTAAAGTTGAAGGTGAAGAAGGTGAAGTTTTGAGTCCATATGCACTCACAAAATCTATCAACGATAGTTACGCATCAGTATTTTCTAAAGTTTATAATTTTAGTTCAATTGGTCTCAGGTATTTTAATGTTTTTGGTCCTAACCAAAACCCTTTAAATCCTTATGCTGCAGTAATACCTATATTTTGTAAAAATTTCTTGGATAATGAGCCCTGTAATATATTTGGAGACGGTCTAACCAGTAGAGATTTTACATATATTGAAAATGTAATTCAAGCTAATATTAAAGGAATGTTATTTAAAAATCTTAATAATCATGAAGTAATTAATATAGCATGTGGTGATCAGATTAATCTCAAAGATTTAGTAGACACTTTAAATAGTATATCTAATAAAAACATAAAGCCAAAATTTTTGCCTGAAAGAGAAGGTGATGTAAAGCACTCTAATGCGAATATTGAGAAAGCAAAAAATTTAATATATTACTCTCCTAAAATAAATTTCAATCAAGGGATTTCTTTAACTTATAAATATTACGAAAAAACATATAATTAATTTATGTTTTCAATTATTATACCTGTATATAATCGTGAGTGGTCTATTATTAGGGCAATAGATTCCGCTATATCATTTATTTCTAATTTTAATAATGGAGAAATTATAATTGTTGATGATTGTTCAACAGATAGTTCAGTAACTATCATCAATAAAATAATTAAAAATTCAAATTGTAATATAAAATTAATTGAACTAAAAAAAAACAGTGGAGTTAATAATGCAAGGAATACTGGATGTAAAGCAAGTGTTTTTGATTGGATTCTTTTTTTAGATTCAGACGATGAATTGATAGCTTCAAGTGCACCAAGAGTAGAGTATTTTGTCAAAAAATATAATAAAATTCCATTACATTTTTTTAAATGTATTGACTCAAAAAATAATTTTATTGGAAGAAAATTTGATGAATCTAAAACAATTAATCTTAATGAAATTCTTTTAAAGGGAACTTATGGAGAATCTTTAGTAGTTATTAATAGGGAATGTATTTTAAAAAACCCTTATTACACGGAATATAACGGATTTGAAGGTCTTTTATATATTAAAATTATAGATATGTATGGTGCTGCTAAACTAAATTCTATTGCTGTAAGAAAATATCATACGGAGCATGATACCCGATTAAGTTCTGTTGATGGAATTAAAAAAAGACGATACCAATTGTATAGTGGATATAGGTTTATATTGTTTACATATTTTAAAAAACTTTTCTTTATCAATAAAGTATATATTTCAATAAAAACGTTTTATCATTTATTTTTATATATTAAATCAAAGTTTATTTAATTTTTTTGAATTATTTAATTAACACTCAGTTTACCGAAAAAATATTTTGTACAATTATTGTATTATTTACATCTTTTTTTTCAATTTATTTTTATAATATTAGTCTAGCTCCATTTCCAATGTTTGCTTTTCTAATTTTAGCATTCATTTTATTATTATTTAATAAAAAATTAAATAAGCATATAATATTTATTGGCTTATTATTTATTATTCTATTTTCAATTTCTGGTTTAATTGGAAAGTTTTTTGAATTTAATGTATTTTATTTTAATTCTATTTTAGGTTCAATAATAGGCCCCCTTTTTTTTATTTTATTTTATTCTTTGTACTATCAAAAAATAAATTATGTTGAATATGCTTTGAGAAAAGTCATTATTTTTCATTTATTTTTTTTTATAATTCAAACAATAACTTTTTATTTAACTGGTAATCTGATAAATTTTTTGCAATATATTACTGGAGAAGAATCTAGAAATATAGCATACGGATTACTTACTGGTTTAATTAGACCAAGTGGACTTTTTAATGAGCCAGCCTCTTATGTTACTTTCATAGGTCCATCTTTACTTTTTTTGATTCTTTATAATAAAAAATTAGGATTATTTGAGTTGATAACTTTGGGGTCAATTCTTTTGACTCTTTCAGCTAGTGGAGTAATCATTTCGATATATATTCTAGCTATATATTTCATTATAGTAGCAAAAAAAAGAGCAAGGAAAATCTTTTTTTCTTATTTAATGATACTTTTTTTAGCATTAACATTGCTAAATCTAGAACTCATCGAGCTTATTTATAAATCTTTTTCTCAAAGATTTATTTTAAATCCTGAAATTGATGGATCCGTTTCAATGAGATTTGTTGATGGATTTAAATTATTTTTTTCATCTCCATTTTATATTCAATTATTTGGCTTTGGAATAGGAAATTATAGTCCACTTGCATCAACTGTAGCTTCTGGATTTATGGCAATAATAGTTCATTTAGGATATTTATTTACTTTAATTTTTTTAATTATAAATATTTTTTCTTTTCGTTTAATGAAAGTGGATCTTAAATATTTTTTAATTTTTTCTTTTTTTTTATTTACAACTATTACTTATTTGTTTATTCATTACTGGTTGTTTTTAGCACTTATTTTCTTTATAAGTAAAAATAATAATACAAATACAATTAAAAAGTAATTATATATGTGTGGAATTGCAGGTTTTTTAACAAACAATAATTTAGCTTTTGAAAAAGTATTAAAGGATATGGGTAATGCTATTTCTAGTAGAGGTCCTGACAGTAGTGGAGAGTGGTTTGATAATAAAAACTGTATAGGTTTAGCTCATAGAAGACTTTCTATATTAGATTTGTCGAAAGAAGGTAATCAGCCTATGTCGTCTGACTCAGGCCGATACATAATGATTTTTAATGGAGAGATATATAATCACATAAAATTAAGGACTAAATTAGAATCTGATTTTAAGAACATCGAATGGAGAGGTTCTTCAGATACTGAAACAATTTTAAAATGTGTAGAATTATTAGGATTTGATTCAACATTTAGATTACTAGAAGGAATGTTTTCAATTGCATTATGGGATAGAAATGAAAATAATTTAATATTATGTAGAGATAGAATCGGTGAAAAACCCTTGTATTACGGCTGGCAATCGGACACTTTTTTATTTGCATCTGAATTAAAATCAATTAAAAAACACCCTGATTTTACTAAAAAAATAGATTTAAACTCTCTAAACTTATTTTTTAAGTATAATTATATACCCAGTCCTTACTCTATTTACGAAGGAATAAGCAAGTTGAGCCCTGGAACCTATATATCTATTAATTATAAAAATCGTACAGAAAAAACTGTAAAATATTGGGATTTTAAATCTATTGTTAAAAATAACTCATTAAATACTGATTTAAGAACAGACTTAGAAATTACCAATCAATTAGAAACTTTATTAAAGTCAAAAATTAAAGATCAAATGCTTTCGGATGTTCCACTGGGAGCTTTTTTATCTGGAGGTGTTGATTCATCTATGGTTGTTGCCATAATGCAATCAATTTCTAAAATACCTGTTAAGACATTTACAATTGGATTTGAAGATCAGAATTTCAATGAAGCTAGATACGCAAAAGAAATTGCAGAATATTTAAAAACAGATCATACAGAATTATATGTTACGTCTAAAGACGCTTTAAATGTTGTGCCACTTTTACATGAAATATATGACGAACCATTTGCAGATTCTTCACAAATTCCCACATATTTAGTTTCTAAATTAGCCAAAAAAAAAGTTACAGTTTCATTGTCAGGGGATGGGGGAGATGAGCTTTTTGCTGGTTATAATCGTTATATTTTAGCAAACAAAATATGGCCGAAAATAAATTTTTTACCTTTAATTATAAGAAAAAATATTGGAAAAAGTATGAGGTTGATTTCATTTAAAAATTGGAATAATTTATTTTTCTTTATTAATAGATTTCTTTCTGATAAATATATTTTTACAAACTTTGGGGATAAAATACATAAATTTTCATATTTGTTAGATTCACTTGATATTAGTGATTTATATGATAAAATAGTTAGTTTTTGGTCTCCCTCTGATAATATTGTTAAAAACATAAGTATTAAAAAAGTTAAAAATAATTTTAATAATTTTAAGAACATTTCTGAAATCGAAAAAATGATGTTTACAGATACTTTAACTTATTTGCCAGATGATATTTTAGCAAAAGTAGATAGAGCAGCAATGTCAGTATCTCTGGAAACAAGAGTCCCTTTTTTAAATCATAAATTAGTTGAATTTGCATCAAGAATTCCATTACACTTAAAGTTAAAGGATAATAATGCAAAGTGGATTCTAAAGCAGGTTCTTTTCAATTATGTTCCTAAAAAACTGATTGAAAGACCTAAAATGGGTTTTGGAGTTCCTATCGATTCTTGGCTAAGAGGACCCTTGAAAGATTGGGCAGAAAATCTTTTGTCTGCTGATAAATTGAACAAACAAGGATTGCTTAATACTGAAATAATTAGAAAAAAGTGGAATGAACATTTAAGTGGAAAACGAAATTGGCAATATCACCTTTGGGGTGTTTTAATGTTCCAGTCTTGGTATGAAAAACAGTAATTTAAATAAATTATTAAAAATATAAATACCATGGGTTTAAAAAAAATAGGTATTTTAATTAATTCACTTGAGGCAGGTGGAGCAGAAAGGGTAGTGTCCTTATTAATAAATGAATTAAACTCTAAAAATATTGAACCTTATTTGTTTCTAATTAATGATAAAAGATACTATAAGATTAATTCTAAAATAAGAATATTATCTCTGAATAATATAAAACAAGAATGTAATTATTTAGGTTTTTTTTCTCATGCATATAATTACTCCAAGTTATTGAAGAAAAATGATATTAAAATTAGTATTTCATTTTTAACTAGATCCAATTACATTAATATTTTATCCTCAGTTTTTTACACTAAGAAAACAATTATCAGTGAAAGAGGATATCCTAGTTTAGGCTATAAAGGATATAAAATTAAAAGTTTGATTAATAGATTTTTAATCAAATTACTTTATCGTAATTCAAATTTAATTATAGCAAACTCAAAAGGTAATTATAATGATTTGTTAGAAAATTTTAATGTTCCGAAACATAAATTGAAATTAATTCATAATCCAATAAATATTGATTCAATTTCAAAGTATAAATCAATAGAGGGGTTTTTTGATAAAAATTTTACAAACTTAATTTCAGTTGGAAGGCTTGATGATAATAAAAATTTTTCATTCCAAATTAATGCAATAAAAAAATTAAATGATAATAAGATTAGACTTTATATTTTTGGAGATGGGCCAAATATGTTGAAATTAGAAAAACTAATAATAGAATTAAAATTACAAAATCAAGTTTTTTTAAGAGGGAAAGTTCTTAATATTTTCAGTTACTTGAAATCCGCTGATGCTTTTATTTTTTCATCATTGTCTGAAGGGTTCCCAAATGTAATTTTAGAAGCAATTTCTTGTAAAATTCCTGTTATTTCAACAAACTGTCTTTCTGGTCCTGATGAAATATTATTTAATAAAATAATGTTTTTAAAAGAAAACGTAAAATCAGATTTTGGCATTTTATGTCCGTATAATAATTTAGACAAGTTTGTCGAAGCGATTGAGAGTTATTGTTTAGAAAAAGCGTATTGGAAAGATAAGGTGTCAAAAAAATATAAATCTAGAATTAAAGATTTTGACTTAAAATTAATTACAAATCAATTTTTAAAGGAGCTTATTTAATGTAAAAAAAAATATAAAGAAACTTAATAGTGATAATTTTTATACATACCCAGTTTTACAATTATCGTATGGTATTGACTTGCTTAAATTATATTTATCAAATTCAAGTTTAAAAACAATTAAATTAAATACAAAAACTGTAAATAAATCAAGATGATGGTATCATCCTGGTTTTTTTCAATACTTATATCATCGTTTTATATATGGATTTAAATAAAAAGGTTATTTTTTATGTTGTAAATGTTGATTGGTTTTTTGCATCACATCGAAATTCCTTAGCATTAGAAGGACTTAAAAGAGGATATGATGTCTATTTGATTTCAAAAAACACAGGAAAATTTAAGGAACTTAATGAATTAGGAATAAAAACAATAGATGTTCCTTTTGATAGAAAAAAAAGTGAATTTCTTAATGATCTTAAAGTTTTTTTTAAACTTTGTTCATTATATAGACAATATAAACCACATATAATTCATCATGTAACTTTAAAACCCATAATTTACGGTACTTTGGCAAATGTTTTTTTTAGCAAAAAAAGTAAAATTGTAAATGCTGTTTCTGGTTTAGGATATGCATTTTCAACAGAAAATAGATCTTCTTTAAAATCTCTAATTTTATTTTTTCTAAAGCTTGTGTTTACAATGAATAGAAAAGCCATTAAGTTTATTTTTCAAAATTCCTATGACAAAAGAATTTTTTCTGAAAAGCTAATTAACTCTAAAAGTTCTAGCTTTATAATTAAAGGTTCCGGAGTTAACGAAGATATCTTTAAACCAAAAAACAAAGTAATCAAAGAAGGTAATGTTATTCGAATTACTTTATTAGCTAGGATGCTTAAAGATAAGGGAGTAATGGAATTTATAAAAGCAGCCCATATTAATAAAGAAAAATTGAAAGGAATAGCTATATTTAGATTAGTTGGAGGTCTAGATTTTGATAACCCTGCGGCTCTTACTGAGCAAGAAATTAAAAATTCATTAATTGATGATTATTTAATTTGGGATGGTAAAAGAACTGATATTGTTTCAGTATATCAAGAAACAGACATTGCATGTCTTCCATCCTACAGAGAGGGTATGCCAAAATCTTTAATTGAAGCGATGTCAATGGAATGCGCTATCTTAACAACCAATGTTCCTGGATGCCGTGATTGTGTGGAAGAAGGTGTTAATGGATATTTAGTACCTCCTCGTTCTTATAAAGCACTCGCAGATAAAATATTATTTATGACTAATGATATTTCTCTTTTAACAATAATGGGTTTAGAGTCGCGAAAAAAAATGTTAGTAGATATGACTCTTTCTAGTGTAGTTAATCAAACATTTAAAGTTTATGAAGACTAAAATTTTTATAACTGGTAGTAGTGGTTTTGTAGGTAAATACTTAAAAGAATCCCTAAAAGATTCTTATATTTTTGAATGCTTTAAAAGAGAATCACATTTAGTTGTTAATAGCCAAGTAGTTATTCATTTAGCAGGAATTGCACATGATTTAAAAAAAACAAAAAAAGAAAGTGATTATTATACAGCAAATACAGAGCTTACAAAGAAAATTTTCGATGAATTTTTAAAATCGGATGCAAGGGTTTTTATTACCTTAAGTTCTGTAAAGGCCGTTGCTGATAGTGTTGATTATGTATTGACTGAAAATCATATTCCAAACCCCAAAACACATTATGGAAAAAGTAAATTATTAGCTGAACAATATATTCTTTCTAAAAAAATACCTGAATCTAAACGTGTATATATTTTAAGGCCATGCATGATTCATGGTCCTAATAATAAAGGTAATTTAAATCTCTTGTATACGTTAGTTTCTAAAAGAATTCCATGGGTATTAGGGTTATATGAAAATAAAAGGTCATACTGTAGCATTGATAATTTATCATTTACTATCAATGAATTAATTATAAACAAAAAAATCCCTACCGGTATTTATAATGTTGCAGATGATTTACCATTATCAACTAATCAAGTTATAGGTCTTATATCAAAATCAGTAAATAGTAACCCTTTGATATGGAATATTTCTAAAATTATAATTAAAGTAGTATCTAAAATTGGTGACACGATCCCTTTCCCATTAAACTCGGAAAGATTAAAAAAATTAACAGAATCTTACGTAGTTAGTAATGAGAAAATAAAAAAAGCAATGGGAAAACCTTTACCCGTCAAATGTAAAGACGGAATGTTGAATACATTTAAGTCCTTTCAATTAGATAAAAAATAAATTTATAAAATGATTAAAGATACAATAATAAAAAAACATATTAATTTTGATTACGATTTGGAAAAATTCAGTAATTCACTTCTCGAAAATATTAATAGTACTAAGATACTTGTTATTGGTGGTGCAGGAACTATAGGTTCTAGCTATATTAAACAAATATTAAAATACAAACCTTCAAAAATAACCGTTGTAGATATTAATGAGAATGGTTTAACTGAATTAACTCGAGACCTCAGAAGTTCAAATTTATTAGATTATAATCCAGAATATATTACCTATCCTGTAAATTTATTAAGCGAAACCTTTGATAAAATATTTAATTCTGATAGCTGGCAAGTTGTTGCAAATTTTTCAGCTCATAAGCATGTGCGTTCCGAAAAAGATAAAATTTCAGTAGAAGCTTTAATTAAAAACAATGTTTTTGGGGCCATCAAACTTTTAAACCTCTGTGAAGGAAATCCGCCAAATTATTTTTTTAGTGTTTCTACTGATAAAGCCGCGAATCCAGTAAATATTATGGGTGCCTCAAAAAGCTTAATGGAAAAATTGATTCTTTCCAAAAAAAATAATTTTAGAGTTTCAACGGCTCGGTTTGCCAATGTTGCTTTTTCCAATGGAAGTTTATTAGATGGGTTTATATACAGATTAAACAAGAAACAACCTCTTTCTTGTCCAGAAGATATTAAGAGATTTTTTGTGACTCCAGAACAATCGGGACAAATATGTTTATTGGCCACATTTTTAGGAGATACAGGAAATATTTTCTTTCCTAAATTAGATTTTCATAAGGATCAAATCTACTTTAAGGAAATTGCCTTAGATTTTCTAAAAGAGAACGGTTTTGAGCCAGAATTAGTTCTTTCGGAACAAGAAGCTAAAAACTTTGAT
>Ga0209425_10006089_pt1 | contig 11648 bp, 9 predicted proteins | sample COG_05_FD_184749 | JGI IMG/M metagenome (GOLD analysis project Ga0209425, IMG submission 184749) | Pelagic Microbial community sample from North Sea - COGITO 998_met_05 (SPAdes) (version 2) | ecosystem: Environmental > Aquatic > Marine > Neritic zone/Coastal water | place: Helgoland, sampling... | reverse complement strand
AAATTAGCGCCAGTGTTAATGCTGGCGTTACTCTTTGGTTTGCAGAGCGGGAATGCACAGCCTCGTTTCATGCAGCTTACTGGTGAGATTGCTTCACCAGCGTTCGAAGGCTGGTGGCCAAATGATGACGGTACCTTCAAATTGTTTTACGGTTACATGAATTCAAATTGGGAAGAAGAATTTAATATTGATATCGGATCAGACAACTACTTTTCTTTTACCGAGGAAGGTGGTTTAGATGACTTAAATGTCGATGCCTATGATTTTGCTAATGCAGACCAAGGGCAACCTACTCATTTTTATCCCCGCCGAAATGCCTTTTTATTTACTATCGATGTGCCAGCAAATTTTGGTACTACGGAATTGGTGTGGACTTTAAAAACAAGGAACAATACTGCAAGAGCTTATGGGTCATTGATGCCAGACTACCGGATTGATCCACAAGTTATCTCAACAGAAGTAGGTGGTGATTTTGGTAGTTTGAATGACAACCTACGTACTAATATTCCTCCTGATTTACGCTTGGAAGGAGAGAGTCAGCGCAGTGTAAAAGTAGGTCAGCCTTTAAGTTTGGCTGTTCGAGCAACCGATCCTGATAATATTCCCGCACGCCGCGATCGGCCTATGCCTTCCACAGCGGAGCAAATCTACCAAACACCGCGATCAATTACAGCGCAAAGCGGGCCTGGGCTGCGCTTTTCATGGACCATCTACAGGGGGCCGGCGCGGTATGCGACATTTGAACCAGTCCAAATGAAAACTTACTCTGATACGCGTATGTACGCCAACTCGCCTTGGTCGCCGCCATTTATTATTCCCCAACCTCCAGAAGGCGGGCGCTGGCAAGCTGAAGTGACATTCGATCAACCAGGCGAATATGTATTGCGAGGTATAGCGAGTGATGGTTCAATTTTTACTTACCAAAACGTTAACGTTACGGTAACGCGCTAGCTGATCTTTGCCTGGCGGGCAGCCATTAATAAAATCTGAGCCAACCACTGTCGGATTTTATTTTCTCTCGCATCCCCTGTCTCTTAACTCGCAGAAATTATCGCTGAGCACTAACTTTGTGTTCATTGCTGCAGATGAACAATTTTGCCCAACATAACATCGACTACAAATGGCGCAGAACAACGCGAGCAGCAGCACTGTGTTGGATTGATTGAGTCTTGGTTGGGTTATTAGTTTGTTGATTTAATCTGGCTTGAAGGATGAGGTCACAAGAGCCTCTAGGCTTGTAGTTTTATGCCAACAGCCAAAATTAAATTGTTTTAATACTTCTCGACTGGAGAGTTAGTCATGAACATCGGTTATAAAACTGGTAAAGAAATTCCTCTCGCTACTTTTTTTAGTTTTGCGATAATCGCTTTGTTCGTAAGCGGTAATGTGCTTGCTCAGTTGGAACCAATTAATCAACGACCCAATCCATTTTTCACCGAGGACCATTGGGCAACTTTACCTGATGGTCGTGAATGGGGCTCCACTGCCGGTGTAGATATGGATCCCGATGGTAGGCATCTGTGGGCCATTGATCGCTGTGGAGCAAATAGCTGCATTGGCTCGACAGTTGACCCCATAGTTAAGATAAGCCCAAGCGGTAATGTTGTCGCTTCGATAGGCGGGGGTTTGATGTTGTTTCCTCATGGCCTTCACGTAGACCGCGACGGGAATATCTGGGTCACAGATGGGCAGGGCCCGCGAGAGGATAACCCAGCGACGGCCGGCAAGGGACATGTGGTTTATAAATTAAGTCCAGAAGGGGACGTGTTATTAATCTTGGGTCAACCCGGTGTGGCAGGTGACGGAACAGATGCTCTATTGGAAACTCCATGTGATGTGGTTACCGATGCTGATGGTAATATTTATGTAGGTGATGGACACAGTGGTCAAAATACAGATGCTACAATTGATACAGTTGCGCGAATCGTAAAGTTTGACCATGAAGGAAATATGATTAAGTATTGGGGCGGTTGGGGATCTGAGGCTGGCAAGTTGAAGACGCCTCATGCGCTAGATATCGATTCTCGAAATCGATTGATCGTGGGTGATAGGGGAAATAATCGGCTACAGATATTTGATTTGAACGGCAACTATATAGGCGAGTTTAAATCCTTCAGCCGACCTAGCGGAATCTACATAACCGATGACGACATAATCTATGTAGCGGATTCTGAATCGGAATTCGATGATACTAGGAATCCTGGATGGCATGCGGGTATCCGCGTTGGCAGCCTACTAGATGGCATTGTGGACTACTTCATCGATGGTATTGTGGAGGATTACCCAGCGGGTTCAAACCCTGAAGGCGTGGCTGTTGATTCTGCAGGTAATGTATTCGGCGCGGTCGTATCCAGCGGCGGTGCTTTGGTGAAGTCTGCCCGCCGTTAGTCTGAATTCTATGATCCGATTTTGCTCGCGCTTGGGGTATTTAAATAGCGTGTGAGCATTTCTGGGTCACTGTGTGGCTTTTTTTCGATGATCTTGATTAGATCGCCCTTCGATACTAAATCGAAGTTTGCAATCAGCTCTGAGCTAAAAATCAGCGATACTAAGAGAAAGACAAATAACGTCAAACAGAAGAACGGGAGCTCTACTTTTAAGAAACGCAGCACTGCCGAGGGCACGGATCAGTGAAGATGGTTCTGTTGTATTTCCTTTTTGGCGTATTCAATGTCAGAAGGTTGCAACTAGCTAGTGGTGTGAATAGTTATTGTGAATAGTTTAATTAGATACAAGGATTGCTAAGAATGAATGTAAAAAAGGGCTACAAACAGTTAGTTGCTGAGGCAGAAAAGCAGATACAGGCTATAGATTCTTCCGAACTAAAGGCGCGGTTGGAGAATTTGGACGAGTCGTTAGTAATTATCGATCTGCGAGATGTTCGCGAGGTGAAACGCGAAGGTAAGATTGCCGGTTCCTTGCACATTCCTCGTGGCATGCTGGAGTTTTGGGTAGACCCAGAGAGTCCTTATTACCGCAGCGAATTCGATAAGGCGAAGGAGTTGGTCCTCTATTGCAATAAGGGCTGGCGTTCAGCGCTGTCTACACAATCTCTGCAGAACATGGGTATCGAGAATATCGTGCACCTGAAGGGTGGCATGGAGCAGTGGCAGAAAGATGGTGGCGCTGTTGAATTGAATAACAGTTGAATCAAGCTGTAATTGCTTCGAATTAAATTCGCCTCGAGGTAGACGCTAGCATTGGACTCTAGCTATGATGTCGCGACTAATGAAAGGCGCGAGGACAGTGGCTATGAAAACTCAATCGAATGTGATCAGAAAATCGGCAACGCTCAGCCGGCGCACCCTCCTTAAAGCAATTCCAGCACTGTCGCTCAGCCCTGCATTATTTGCACAGTCAAGTTCAGTCATAGCGGTGCGCAAACTGCACAGCTATGGTATGCGGGTTTCAAATGTCGAGCGATCGATGCGCTTCTATCAGGATCTGTTCGGTGCAAGTATCCAGTCGCGGCAGGGCGCTTCTGTCTGTTTGCGCATTGGCGAAGGGCCAAGATTCTTCTCATTGTCGCCGTTGCTGCCGGGCCAAACGCCTGGCTTTAGCCATATTGGTCTAAGCGTTGAAAATTTCGATCTGGAGTCGGTGCGCGATCAGCTAGATGCGCTAGGCATATCTCGTCGTGCTCAGCCAGGTCCAAATCAAGCTTCTCTGGGCATTGCTATGCAATCCTGGACTAGGACTCGTGGTCAGAGTGAAGGGGGGGCAGCTTCGGGAACAAAGGAGCTATTTTTCGCTGATATCGAAGGCCTGATCTACCAATTGAATGGCGCTGATCACTGTGGTGGGGCGGGTGCATTTGGAGACGTATGTGAGCGCGCGGAAGCAGCAGCGGATGGTCTGTTTCGCTCATTAGACCTTAGCCACTTTACTAATTTTCTCGCTAATAAAGATCGCGCGAATGAATTTTACACGCGAGCTTTCGGGCTGGGTTTCCAAGCTTATCAAGGACCGGCATCGCCGATTGTCGGCGTAGGCGATGGCACACAATTTCTGATGTATGTAGGTGGCGATGAGGCAGGCGCACCTGCACAACCGGGTCGAGTGGATCACGTTTGTCTCAGTGTCGAGGACTTTGATGTTGATGGCATTATTGCGAAGCTCGAAGACTATGGCTTCGCCGCCAGAGAGAACGCGGATAATACTCCACCCTTAGTTCATTGGATTAGTATGCGTATGCCAAATCGCGGTGGTATTGAGGGCGGAACACCGGAGGTCTATTTCTCAGACCCTGATGGAATACGAATTCAACTGCAGGATGCCTTGTATTGTGGCGGCGGCGGTTATCTCGGAGACGATTGTAGCGTGTCGGTCTAAGCGCTGTGTTTGGTTATAGTTGAATGATGTAAGAGGCAATGGTATGGAACATCGATATATAGGGAAAAGTGGATTAAGAGTTAGTCCTATTTGTATGGGGACTATGAGCTTTGGTAGCTGGAGCGACAAGAAGGAGTCGTTTAAGATTCTTGAAGAGTCCTATGAGCGTGGCATTAATTTCTTCGATACGGCAGAGGTCTATCCAGTTCCTCCATCGGCAGAGACTGTCGGCGTTACTGAGCAAATTTTCGGCGAATGGGTTCAGACCAAACCCAGAGATTCAGTTATTATAGCGACCAAGGTTGCCGGCGCAGCCGCAGGATGGTTTGTTCCACCTATTCGCCATGGTCTGACCGCTCTCGATAGGTTTCATATCGAAGCGGCAGTAGAAGGCTCGCTACGCAGAATGAATATCGACTACATCGATCTCTATCAGGTGCACTGGCCAGATCCTATTATGCCTATTGATGAAACGATGGAGGCATTAGATAGGCTGGTCCAGGCAGGCAAAGTGCGTTATACCGGCACTTCTAACGAAAATGCTTACGGATTGACGAAGGCAAACACTGTTGCTGATTATGAGGGTCTGGCACGATTTCAGTCTATTCAGAATAATTTCTCCTTGTTGAATCGTCGTTTTCTGGACGAGTTGGCACAGGTGTGTAAAAGAGAGCATGTATCACTCTTGCCTTATTCCCCGATTGGCGGTGGCGTTCTAAGCGGTAAATACAATCAGCCAAAAATACCCAAAAACTCTCGCTTCGCAGAATACGCCTCTGCGGACCCAAGACAGAGGGCTATGTCTAGTCGTTTTGTAAACGAAGGAACCTTGGCCTCCACAGCCAAATATATGGAGATTGCAAAAGAGGCTGGTATGTCCCCGGTGACTTTGGCAACGGCCTGGAGTATGAATTTCGACTTTGTCGCATCGACCATTATCGGTGCGCGAACTGCAGATCAGTTAGAAGAGTCGTTGGCGGCCCTTGATGTAAAACTAAGCGACGAGACACTGAAGCAGTGCGATGATGTACATAAGCAAATACTTTATCCGATGGGCTAGTCTTTTTAGTCTACTTGTCGCGACGGTAGCCAATGCTCAGACAGTGCATATCTCCCACTGTATGGCTGGCTGCCCTGTGGTCGCTGACAACACAGCGATTGACAATCGAGAGCTCATCGTACGGCAATTGTATGTGGCCTCCATTAGTGCTCGCAGTGGTCTTGCAGACTGGCAGGCCTATCGTGTGCTTGCCGATAGCGTTGGTGTAGCCTCGTTGTTGCCGCGTGTTTGGTTTGAGGATTCTCTCGTGTCTCGAGGTGCTATGCAGCTCGAGGTTACTGACAGCACACCGCAGATCGAACAAGACGTTCCTATTGATGCGGAAGAACGCAGCTATCAACTAGGCGGAATCAATCTGCTCTCAGAAGATCAGGGTCGTTTGGTGCCGATGAGCAGCTTCGCCGGAACCCCCTATTGGTCTGAGCTGAACTTTCTCAGTAATCTGGCAGCCCTCCCATTTGAATTGAGAGCTGGGAGTTGGTCTCGGCTGGATCAGGCGATCAATGCGCTGGCGGATACTATTGGAGAGGTCTACGTGATTAGTGGTCCAATCTATAGCGAGCGCGGAGAAGGAGTGAGTGAACGCGCGGCAAAGCCCTCTGCTTATTTTAAGGTTATTAGCACTCCAGAATCGTTGAGCGCATTTATTTTTGACAGCAATGTTAGGCAGCATGTAAGTTTCTGCGATCAGGTGAGCACCCTGGAACTGATCGAAGAAGCAACGGGTCTCACTTTGTTTCCGCAGCGCGAGAAGTCAATTGCTGCTACTTTGCATGCGCAATTGACTTGCGCGTTTTGAAATCGACAACCACGGAGAGCTCATCGCTATGAAATTTGTAGTTCAACAACACGAACCTACCACTGTGCCAGTGAGACTTGATGGGCAGGCCGAAGTAAGTGAAAAGGCTCCACGATTTCCTGTTCATCGCATCTATTGTGTAGGCAGGAACTATAGCGAGCATGTAAAGGAGATGGGTGGAGACCCGAAACAGGAGCCCCCCGTTTTTTTTAGCAAACCAGCAAACGCCTGTGTCACTTTCAACCAAGACGTAGTCTATCCCCAGGGGACGAATGATCTACATTATGAAGTTGAGCTAGTCGTTGCCTTAAAATCAGGGGGCAAAGACATTGATCTGGGGTCGGTGATGGACTGCGTTTATGGCTATGCAGTTGGCATAGACTTCACCCGCCGCGACTTACAGGATATCGCCAAGAGTAAGGGGCGGCCATGGGACCTTGCTAAGGGTTTCGATCAGTCGGCGCCTATCTCGGCCATACTACCTATCAGCGAAGTGGGTCAGCTTGGTGATAGGCAAATCTCTCTAAAGTTAAATGATGAAACCCGGCAGCAGGCCAGCCTCAATGAGATGATTTGGTCAGTGCCCGAAATAATTGCTGAGCTTTCCAAGTACTTCGAATTGAAATCCGGAGATATTATCTATACGGGTACCCCATCTGGTGTGGCGGCTGCAATCAAGGGTGATCGGATAGTTGCCTGTGTAGAGGGTGTTGGGGCTCTGGATTTTAGAATCGTATAATAAGATTTTGCCTAGATGACTACTGATCAAAATGTTCTGCTGCTTATACTTCTTGCCTTGTTAATTTTGTTAGTATGGGGGCGATGGCGTTACGACATAGTCGCGCTGGGCGCACTATTTACCGCCAGCATTTTCGGCCTAATACCACAAACGGAAATGTTCGCTGGATTTGGGAATCCGGCGACTGTTACGGTGATAATGGTATTGATAGTAAGCTTTGGTTTGACGAAATCTGGGGCTGTTGAATTCATTGCCGATGCTATAGAGCCTGTTTCTTCGAAGCCATTTCTTCATATTGCTGTATTAACCTTCCTCGCGGCCTTCCTCTCGATGTTTATGAATAATGTCGGTGCCTTGGCATTGTTGATGCCAATTGCTATTCGATCTACGAACAAGGCCGGCCGATCTCCAGCTACGGTATTGATGCCGCTGTCATTTGGTTCGATCTTGGGAGGCTTGGTTACTCTGATTGGTACTCCGCCGAATATTTTGATAGCAAACTATCGGCAACAGATGACCGGCGAAGCCTTCACAATGTTTGATTATGCGCCGGTAGGTGGAGGCATAGCGATATGCGGTATCTTCTTCATGCTGTTCATTGGTTGGAAGTTGGTAAAGGTGCGGAAACAAACCACCGGCCTTGAGCTTTTCGATGTAGAGAAATATTTGTTCGAATTGAAAGTTACGGAAGAATCGACTTTTTTCGGGAAAAAGGCCGGACAGTTAAAGGACAGACTCGCAGAGCAAAATCTAACACTACTGTCGATGGTTCATAGGCGGGAAGACATTCCTGTTGTTTTTCGTCGGCAGCTAATCGCAGCCGGCGATTTACTAATGATTCAGGGCTCGCATGATGATATTGCCCAGTTCTCTAACAATCACAGTTTACTGATGGTATCGGCGGAGAATGCGCAGACAGAGGTGCTGCACTCGGAAGATATGCAGGCTGCGGAAATTGTAGTGACTCCTAATTCGCCCATCGTTGGGAGAACGCCTAGCCAATTAAGGTTTAATCGAAAGTACGGGGTAAATTTATTGGCGGCATCTCGATCGGGAACCCCGCATAGAGAAAGGCTGCGGAACTTCAAATTTGCCGTTGGCGATGTGCTATTGCTGCACGGCGAAGTAGTTGAAATTGAGGAGGCAATAGTTAAGTTGAATTGCTACCCCCTTGCGAGTCGAGCGCTTGGCCTAGGGCGAAATACGAAAGCCATTCCAGCCATGTTAACTTTCATTCTTGCTATCGTTGCTGCTGCGAGTGGTCTAGTCTCCATTCAGCTTGCTTTAGGTATCGCTACCGTTGCCATGGTTCTTCTAAATATAGTGCCTATTAGGGAATTTTATGATGGTGTGGATTGGGCTGTTGTAGTTCTACTTGGTGCAATGATCCCGCTTGGCACAGCATTGGAGACAACGGGTACTACGACTCTGCTTGTCAATAGCATTCTCACAGTTGCCGGTGATCTGTCTCCAGTGTTTCTAATCGGTATGATACTTATTATTACGATGACGGTATCCGATGTTCTTAACAATGCGGCTACTGCAATCCTCATGGCACCTATAGCCTTCAACATAGCTCTGGCCCTGAACCTTAATCCTGATGCTTTTTTGATGGCTGTGGCGGTAGGTGCATCGTGTGCATTTCTGACTCCAATAGGACATCAGAACAACGCTTTGATCATGGGCCCAGGCGGTTATAAATTTGGTGACTACTGGCGTATGGGTCTACCCTTGGAAATAGTTATTGTCATCGTCGCACTGCCGTTGCTGTTAATGGCGTGGCCCCTGTAAGCGAAGAGCGCGGCATCAAGATTGCCAGAAACCCGATAATGCTTTAACTTAGTAAATCAATTTTTTTCGAGAAATTTTTATGCGCGTTAACTGGAAGACTTACAATTCGGGAAAATTTTTCGACGAAATTATCAGCTCTCCGGGTTTTGCTCGTAAGCCAGCACGCCGCCTGGCAAGTCATCTTGCCTCTCTCACTCATGACGAGTTGCTAGAGAAAAAGCGCGCCGCTGATCTTGCGATCAAGACAATGGGGATCTCCTTCACTGTTTACAGTGACGCCGGGAATATCGATCGCGAATGGCCGTACGACATCATTCCACGCATCATCGCCGAAAAGGAATGGGATCAAACCAGTCTTGGTTTGCAACAACGCCTACGCGCCTTGAATTGTTTTATTAATGATACCTACAACGATCAGAAAATTTTTAGAGACAAAATAATTCCTAAAGAGCTCGTCCTAGATTCAACGAATTTTAGAAAGGAGTGCATGGGGATAAATCCGAAGTATGGCGTGTGGGCGCACATATGTGGAACTGATTTAATAAAGGGTGATGACGGTCAATTTTATGTTTTAGAAGATAATCTGCGCGTGCCTTCAGGCGTATCCTATATGCTTGAGAATAGACGGGTTACGAAGCGAGTGTTCCCTGAGCTATTCGAGAATCACCGTATTCGTCCTATTACCGAATATCCGGCGCAGTTGTTCGATACACTCGCTGCGATTTCGCCGCGACCGTCTGACTACCCTGAGGTTGTAGTGCTAACTCCTGGAGCCTTTAATTCCGCTTACTTCGAGCATTCCTTCCTCGCGCAGAGAATGGGAGCGGAACTCGTTGAAGGTGGCGACCTTGTTGTTGAAAAAGACAAAGTCTTTATGCGCACAATCGATGGCCTTTCTCAAGTCGATGTAGTCTATCGTAGAATCGATGACATGTTTCTTGATCCAAAAGTATTTCGAAAAGATTCCACCCTTGGCGTCCCTGGCCTTTTCAAATCTTGGGTAAAAGGTAACGTGGCTCTCGCAAATGCGCCTGGTGCAGGCGTCGCCGACGACAAAATTATTTATACTTACGTGCCTGCAATGATTAAATACTATCTTGGAGAAGAACCTCTGCTTCCAAATGTAGAGAGTTTCCTCTGTGTCGATAAACTCCAGCGCCAGCACGTACTTCAGAATCTCGACAAGCTTGTAATAAAGCCAGCTAACGAATCTGGAGGCTATGGAATGCTCATTGGCCCGCAGGCGAGTAAGCGTGAGTTGGCTGAATTTTCTCGAAGAATTAAAGCTGACCCGAGAAACTATATGGCGCAGCCTTTGATATCACTTTCCACTGTGCCGATATTGGGCGAGCGCATTGTTGAACCGCGACACGTGGACCTGCGCCCCTTCATACTGCAGGCTGACAAGACGCATGTAACCGCTGGCGGCCTAACGCGAGTCGCCATGCTGAAAGGCTCGTTCATAGTCAATTCATCACAGGGTGGCGGTAGCAAAGACACCTGGATAGTGGGAGACAAATAAGCCCATGCTTTCTCGAGTAGCTGAACGAATTTACTGGCAGGCACGTTATCTGGAACGGGCCGAGAACACTGCCCGCCTTCTGAGCGTCTTCTCAACGCTATTGCTAGACTTGCCTCCGGGCACGAAACTAAGCTGGCGGTCTTTGGTTGAGATTACCGGAACTGACAGAGCCTTTGATGGGAAATATAAACAGGCTAATGAACGCAATGTTATGCGCTTTCTGTTGCTTGATAGTGCTAGCTCGCTATTGAATACATTGGAGAATACTCGAGAGAATGCCCGCACCACACGCGAAATTATGCCACTGGAAGCGTTCGAGCAGATTAATGATTTATTTCACTACGCTAAAGACAATGCGGCAGGTTCTATCGCGGGAGGCTCGAGGTACAAGTTTCTCGAAGAAATTATCTCAAGCTGTCACGAGATATCAGGATTGATGGCTGGCAGCATGAGCAGGGGAGCGGCTTACAGTTTTGTGCGTTTAGGCAGATCTCTCGAACGCGCCGATATGGCAACGCGGATTATCGATGTTGGTTCAGGTAACCTTCTCACAAACATTGGTGTAGGAGCAAAGCCAGCAGAATTCAATGAGCCCTATGAGAATACATTGTGGATGAATATTTTGCGCTCACTTACTGCCTATCAGATGTACCGTCAGCACGTGAAACACCGAGTGAATGGCGAAGACGTCGTCAGATTTCTTTTGCAAGACGATGATTTCCCCCGCGCGGCGACACATGTACTGATCACAATCACTAAAGTGCTAAAGCACCTGCCAAATAATACCAAGGCCGCTAAACAAGTTGATAAAACTCTGCGAATTATAGAAAAAGGTAATATAAGCAAGCTGCTCGATGCTGGCCTGTTTCAATATCTGGATGATTTGCAAGTAGAGATTGCAAAGATACACACTAGCATTGCTGATACGTGGTTTCTTCCCCACAAATAGATGAAAAATTTTAAATGTAAATGTGGACAGCTACTCTTTTTCGAGAATACCAAATGTCTTAGTTGCGATTACCGTGTTGGTTTCGACCCTCACGGCATGAAGATGCGCCGATTAACCAATGAGGGAGCTGCGTCGAAATCTAAGTTGCGCCGGTGTAAGAATTCTATCGATTATGACGTCTGTAATTGGTTAGTGAATGATCCGCAAACAGATTACTGTCTCTGCTGTGAGCTAAACCATACTATTCCTAATTTGCTTGATCAGAATCGCCGTGCCTGGTGGAAGAGTCTGGAGTCTGCCAAGCGCAGGCTTATCTTTTCTCTGCTTAGCTTAAATCTGCCTGTGATTGGAAAGAGCAAAGATCCTATGGGACTGGCTTTCAAGTTCATGGAAGATCAAAGGACAAACCCAGAAGTTTTGGAGCGACATGTAAATACAGGTCATCTCGATGGCATG
>Ga0209425_10006082_pt1 | contig 11655 bp, 11 predicted proteins | sample COG_05_FD_184749 | JGI IMG/M metagenome (GOLD analysis project Ga0209425, IMG submission 184749) | Pelagic Microbial community sample from North Sea - COGITO 998_met_05 (SPAdes) (version 2) | ecosystem: Environmental > Aquatic > Marine > Neritic zone/Coastal water | place: Helgoland, sampling... | reverse complement strand
ATATACCGCGGGGTGGAGCAGTCTGGTAGCTCGTCAGGCTCATAACCTGAAGGTCGGCGGTTCAAATCCGTCCCCCGCAACCAATCCCAGCAACACTTTCTTGATTTAATAAATGTTCAGAAAATAATCCTACTACATTGTTAAATTAATTAGTTTCTAAAAATAATCAATTTAGAATTTTATAATCTATTATCATATTTAATCTAATTCAAAATTTTTAATATGATTTTTTTTAAGATCTTTATCTTGTTTCATTTTATCTAAAATACAATTCCCAATAACAAGATAATCTAAATCAGTTCCCATAAAACAATTAAAAGCGTTTGATGGTGTATTAACAATTGGTTCACCTCTTACATTAAATGAGGTGTTAACGATTACAGGACACCCCGTTTTTTCTTTAAATTTAGAAATTAAGTCATAATAAAGTTTATTTGTGCTTTGTGTTACTGTTTGAATTCTTGCTGAATAATCAACATGTGTTACAGCAGGTATTTCTGACCTTTTAATATTTAGTTTATCTATACCAAAAAGTTCATTTTGCTCGTTTGTCATTTCAATTGATTTTTTTGAATTAATATTAGCTACAAATAGCATATAGGGACTATCAATATTTAGATCAAACCATTCGGTTAAATCTTCTCGAAGAATTGAAGGTGCAAATGGTCTAAAACTCTCTCTATATTTAACTTTAAGATTTAAATTCTTTTGCATCTTATCAGATCTAGGATCACCTAAAATTGACCTTCCTCCTAAAGCTCTAGGTCCAAATTCCATTCTACCCTGAAACCATCCTACTGCTTTCTCTTTAATTAAATAATAAGATGTTCGATTGATCAAATCTTCATGGCCAACTATTTCATATTTTGCGCCAATTAGTTTAAGCTCTGTTTCTATTTCACTTTGAGTAAATTCGGGACCTAAATAAGATCCTTTCATATCATCTATTGGATTTACTTTTCTATCGTTATTTTGTTCAAGTTACCATAAAGCTAAAGCTGCCCCCAATGAACCTCCAGCATCTCCCGCTGCAGGTTGTATCCAAATATTTTCAAAAATTTTTTCCTGAAGAATTTTTCCATTTGCAACACAGTTCAATGCAACACCACCTGCCAAACATAGATTTTTAATATTATATTCTTCACGTATTGATCTAGCTAATTTAACCATAATATCTTCTGTAACTTTTTGAATAGAAGATGCTATGTCCATATGAAATTGAGTTAATTCTTCTATATTAGGATTTCTAGGTTTTTTTCCAAACAATTTATGAAACTTATCATTGGTCATTGTAAGTCCAGTTGCGTAATTAAAATATTTTTGATTTAATCTAAATGACCCATCATTTTTAATATCTATGAGATTTTTAATCTTATCTTCAAAAATTGGATTCCCATAAGGGGCTAAGCCCATTAATTTATATTCACCACTATTTACCTTAAATCCTATATAATAAGTAAATGCTGAATAAAGAAGCCCTAAAGAGTGGGGGAAATGTATTTCTTTTTTAATATTCAATTTATTACCTTTACCAACTGCGACTGTAGTTGTTGACCACTCACCAACACCATCTGCAGTTAAAACTATAGCCTCATTAAATGGAGATGGAAAAAAAGCGCTTGCTGCATGACTTAAGTGATGATCTGAAAAAAAAATATTTTTATCAGATTTGTATTCATTATCATGTTGTTTAAGCTTATTAAACAATAGATTTTTTTGAAAAAGTTTTTCTTTTATCCATATTGGCATAGCTTTTGAAAAAGAAGTAAATCCTCTAGGTGCAAAAGCAACATAGGTTTCTAATAATCTTTCAAATTTTAAAAAAGGTTTTTCAAAGAAAACAATATGATCAACTTCACTTAACTTTAAATTCGCAAATTTTAATACAAATTCAATTGAATTATGTGGGTAGCTTGGGTCATGTTTTCTTCTTGTAAACCTTTCTTCTTGTGCAGCAGCAATAATTTCACCATTTTTTAAAATACAAGCAGCACTATCATGATAAAAAGCAGAAATACCTAAAATTGAAGTCAATTTAAAAAATTGTGTAGATAAAAGGAGCCACAGCAGAACCTTGAGATAATATTATTAAGCCTCCAAATAAAAATAGCACCAGCATAATTGGTAAAAGCCAATATTTTTTTCGAAAAATTAAAAATTTCCAAAACTCTTTTAAAAAACTCATGCTAAAATTGATCTTTCATTTTACTTTATGCAACATTACTATTCATCCAATACGAATGTTTATTATGATATTTCAAACTTAGCAGATCTTTTTTAAAAAGTCTCATTATTAAACCTATCGGGGTTACTACAAAAAAAAATATCATCAACATGATAATTGGTGAAATTATTTTTCCTAAAAATAAACCAAATTCAAACCATATCTTATTTAATGGATTTAGTATTTTTGAATTTGACAATCCTAATATTAAAAAAATTAACGCTAAAGCCAAGGACCATATTTTTATTTCTCCTGATTTTAAAATAGGAAAAAATGAAATTATTACAAATACAACAAAAAATACTATACCAAAACTTCGATTGGAACTTAATTTAATTTCTGAATTCATTTTAAAAATGTTTATATTTTAATTTTAAAGTATCCTCAATAATTAATAGAAAGAACATTGAGATATTGTTTTTTTATGCTAATACTTTTATCTTAATTATTAGACAGCATAATGTAAATCAATATAAGTAGTTATAATTAATTTAAAAATAAACAGATGAATAAAAAAAAAGTATTAATCATAGGGGGATGTGGTTACATTGGTGCAAGATTAATCAATTTTTTTGATAAAAAAGATTTTATAATTAAAATATTGGATAATGAAATGTCTGGAGATCCAGCCAAAATAAATAATTTTAAGATTGATTTTAGTAATCTAAGTATCAAAAATTTAAGTAAATATAATTATGTTATCTTTTTAGCCGCTCATTCTTCTGTTAAATCTTGTAATGATGATATTTATGGAGCAATTACTAACAATATTGTGAATACAGAAAAACTTATAGATAAAATAAAAAAAATTTCAAAAATTAATTTAATTTTTGCTAGTTCAGCAGCTATATATAATGGATGTAGCAAACATGCAACCGAGGGTATGAAAAATTTTAAACCAAATCAACTTTATGATATTTCAAAATATTACATGGAAAATTATATAATTAAAAATATAAAAAAATATTACATCTTAAGATTTAGTACTGTTTCAGGTTTTTCACCAAATCAAAACAATAATTTAATTATAAATAAAATGCATTTTGACTCTATTAAAAGAAAAAAAATTACTATTATTAATCCAAACACCAAAAAATCTATTTTATTTATAGATGATTTATGTAGAGCAATCATAAGTATAATAAAAACAAAAGAAAAAAATACTTTTGGAATTTATAATTTATCAAGTTTAAGTTTAAAGATTAGTCAGATTGCTAAAGAAATTTCAAATTTTCATAAATCAAAAATAATCTTAAAAAAAGGAACAACACATTATAGTTTTTATACGAGTAATAAAAAATTTTCTAAAAAATATAATTTTGAATTTACAAAAAATATTTCAACAATTATTAAAAGTTTTTATTAATGAGCTGTGTAGCATGTAATAATAGTAATTTTTCAAGAATTTATGATTTTGGCTCAATTCCTCTAGTAAATAACTTTACCAAAAATAAAGATGAGGCCAAAAAAAAATATAGACTTGACATTGTTTATTGCAGAAAATGTTTTTTAGTACAAATAAGAAATAATATAAATCCTAAAACTCTTTTTCAAAATTATAAACACATATCCGCAGGCTCAAAACTGAATGTTGGCCACTTAAAATCAATAAACAAAATAGGGTTAAATTTAAATAATTCTAAAATCTTAGAGATAGGATCTAATGATAATTCTTTGTTAAAAAACTTAATTAAAAATAGTAAAATTTTATGTGGTGTTGATCCTTCTATAAAAAGAAATATTAATAATAATAAAGTTCATTTATACAAAAAATTCTTTAATTATGAATTATCAAATAAAATCAAAAAAAAATTTTTTAATTTTGATTTTATTTTTGCAATTAATGTTATTCCACATGTAAGAAATCTTAAAGAAATCATTAGGGGTGTTAGTAATGTTTTGGGTCCAAAAGGTTTATTTATTTTAGAGGGTGTTTATTTACTTAATAATATTCAAAAAGGGTATTTTGATACATTCTATCATGAACATGTAAGTACATTTAGCTTATATTCTTTAAAGAAACTATTAAAAATTTATGGTTTAAAAATTGTAAAAGCTGAATTACTCAATACACAAGGTGGCTCATTTAGAGTTTATGCTACACATGATCATAATACTTTTAAAATATCAGCCTATACAAATAATCTTTTCGAAAAAGAACTGCAACTCAAAGTAAATAAAAAATCTTATTATAAAAAATTAAAGATTTCCTTAGAAGATAGAATAGACTCTTTAAAGATATTGATTAATAAAAGATTAAACAAAATAAAGTTAAAAAATGAGAAAATTATTGGTCTTGGTGCTCCAGCAAGAGGTGTGGTTATTACCAATGTATTACAGATAACCAAACTAATTGACTTCTATATTGATGACAGTCCAACAAAACTTAATAAATATTTCCCAGGCACAAATTCAAAAGTTATAAATTGGAAAAATAAAAATATTATTAATTGTAAATACTTTATTTTATTATCCTGGAATTATGAGAAGGAAATAATTAAAAAAATTATAAGATACAAAAAAAATAATTTTTACTTAATAAAAATATTTCCTAATTTTAAAATTGTTCATTTCACAGTAAAATAAAATGAAATTAGTTGCTTTTATTTTATCTAATAATTCCTACGACAAAATAGAATACACGGTACTTAAAATACCTAATATAATAAATGATTTTTTTATTAGTGAAGACTCTGAAGATCAAAATATAAAATTAATTGCAAAAAAAAATGATTACAAATTAATATATAATCATAATAAAAGTGGTTATGGATCAAATGTTAAGAATTCCTTAAAATATGCATTTAATGAGTTAAAGGCTGATTTTGCAATAGAGGTGCATGGTGATAATGCTCAATTTAATCCAAATGCAACCTTAGATGCAATAAAATATTTAGAAGAAAATTATGACTTAATTTCAGGCTCAAGATTTTTGAGGTTCAAGGACAATATGAAAAATGGTTATCCACTTGAGAGAATGATACCTAATTTTTTTATAAGCAGTCTTGAAAGAATAATTTTAAAAATACCAATTTCTGATTTTCATCAAGGTTTTAAGATTTATAGTAAGAGAGCATTTGAAAATTTTAATTTGAACATGATGTCCGATGACTTTTTATTCAGTTTTGAAACTATTTTATTGGCAAAAAAATTAAACCTTAAAATAGCTGAAGTTCCTGTTTTAGCAAATTATAAACTTCCACATACTTCGCATAAATTATTTGGAAAAAATTCAGCATTTACTTATCAAATTCAAACATTTAAATTAATTTATAAATATTTAAAGAATGACAAAATATTTTAGAGAAAATTTTCATTTTTATATTTTTTTTTTTATATTATTTAGTTGTTATTTTTTTTTTGAACCAAGAATTACTCCAGATACTAAATCCTATATAATTACTGGAAAGAATGTAATTAATAATTTATTCGGTGGAAATTTTAGTAATCTTTTATTTTCATTACTGGAAATTGATATTTTATTAAAAATAATCTCAATTCTGAATATAAGTATTTTTTTTCAATTGATAGGTGAAAATGCAAAATATTTTCTGGTAATTTTAAATTTATTTCTTTTTTTTTATATCTTTAATATTAACTGTATTATTTCTAGAAGAATTAACCCTATTAAAGATAAAAAAATTTTGTTTTTAATAGTTATTTTTTTTTCTTTTTTTTATTTTCCTGTATTCTTATTAAGTTTTAATATTTTAACCGAAGTATATTTTCAATGTATATGCATGATATATCTAAGACATTTATATTTAGGAAATAATAACTTAAAAAAATTATTTTTATTATCTTTAATTTCACTTTTTATTAATCCAATGGGAATTACATTAATCGGTTTTACTTTAATTCTATTTTTGTCAAAATATTTGAGATTAAATATCAATTTTTTAATTTTATTTACAATTATGTTAATCATTTTTGTCATTCCTTTTATGCTGGACTATTTATTTAAAGGATCATATTTCACTAATATTGATGGGGGTAGAATAAAATTTTTAGAAAAAGGAAATATAATTTATTTTTTTTTATACTATGATCAAGGTGCTTTGAAATGGTGTGAAAGCTATTGTGATTTTACAACAATATATTCTTCTCTAAAATCAAATTCAAATTATTTAGATTATTTATTTTCAGGTTTGCTTAGAATCTATTATTTTATATATCCTATTAGACCTTATTTTTCTTTAAATCATAACTTATTAATTTCAATTTGTATGATTTTTATTTACTTTGGTTTTTTTTCAAGTTTCTTATTTTGTAAATTTAAAAGTTTTATACCATTTTACTTCATCTTATTTTTTATATTTTTTTTTGTTATAACTCCCCTTTCACCTAGTTTTAGATATCAATCAGTGCTATATTTAATGTTAATACCAAATACAGCTATCGCGTATAATTTAATAATTACCAGAATTTATGAAAAGTTTAATAATTAAAATAACAATTTTTATTATTAGTTTTTTATTATTAGATTTTTTTTTTGGTAGTTTTTTTTTTCATAACGAAAAAAAAAAATTAGTATATGAAGATAATGATAATTTTCTCTTTGGTTTTAAAAAAAATTTAGATTTAGATAATTATAATTATGGTAATTTAAATTATAGATTGTGTACTAATGATATTGGAGGCAGAGATGCATGTGGCAATAACATTATAAATAATAAAAATTTTGATTATGTATTTATTGGAGACTCTTTTACAGAAGGTCTTGGTATCAACTTTAATGATACTTTTTTTGGACTTTTGAAGAATAAATTTAAAAATAAGGATTTTTTAAATTTAGCAGTTTCTGGTTATTCATCATCAATTTACTATAACAAGCTACGTTTTTTTTATGAAAATGGATATAATTTTTCTGAAATTTTTATTTTTCTTGATACATCAGACATTTTTGATGAGATTTATAGGTATAAAAATGATTTAAATAACAAAACATCTTTCAACTTTTCAAATGAACAAATCAATGATTTACTTGATGACAATAAAAGATTGATAAAAAATATTTATTATAAATTTCCAACGACATTTTTTTTATTAAATTTTATATTTGATTTAATACCCAGATTTGAATTTATAGATAAGTATTATTTAAATCTAATGATAAATCATAACTTTGGCAAATGGTCATATGGTAAAAGCGATCTTTTTAATTCTGAAAATATTAAAAAATCATTATCTAAAAATAGATATTATGTTGAAAAAATTATCAATATTGCCAAAATTAATAATTCAAAAATCACATTTGTAATTTATCCTTGGCCAGGTCACCTGTATTCTAAAAATATTGATAATATTTATAATAAATATTGGTCTGATTTTTTTAGAAATAGAAATGAGCAGCTGCTTAACTTAAATATTTCTTTTTTTGAATTATTAAAAACAAAAAAATATGAAGAAACAATTTTAAAATATTATATTCCTGGTGATGTTCATTTTAATAAAAATGGCCATAAGTTAATATTTCAACAATTGGATAATTTTATTTCTTTAAATCAAAAAGGAGACTAATTAAATTGACCAATATGAATTCAATCAATAAATTTTAATTAAGTTGTAACCAATTAAGTTTATAAATTTTTTCTCCAAAAAATTTTGCTCCATTTCTAGTGTAGTGGCTAGAGTCATACATCAACTTATTCCCCTCTAGATCGACATAATAACATTCATTTTTTTCAACTTCACATAAATAATCTTCTTTATTCAAATATATAATTTTTTTCATTTTAGATAATTTTTTTATTTTGGTATTAATATCAGATTTGGAATGTAAAATTCTATTTTCAAAATATAATTTTTTTAAACCAAAATAATCAAACTTGCTCTTGTTAAAAAGTAATTCATAATCTAAAATTGTATATACTTTACTTAAAATCTTATATTCATTTCCATTGGATGTTATATATATATTTTTATTAATGTTTATTAAATTTTCAAAAAAATTAGGATGATTAATATAATATTCATGTTTAGTATGCCATCTAGAAGATAAAATTATTCGATCAGAACTTTTCATTAAATTTAGGTTTGATTCAAAAACTTCCTCTATATTATCATCTAACATTGAAATATAAATAAAATGCACATTATCAAAGAATTTATTGTTTAAATTAAGTGCATTGTATAAGTCCTCACCATGGCTGTCCCCTACTATAAGGATTTTAAATTTTTCCTTTTTGAATATTTTTTCACCTATATTGCTTTTATCAATCCTATTTTTTCCAAGGAAAAAATTATCTGGATTATAATTGCTATTTATTTCTTTAAGACTTGAAAACCTTTCAGGAAAACCATCTTTTTTAACTATTGTTATATTCAACAAAAAAAATAATATAAGAAAACTAATTATAACTATTAATGTTTTTTTAAAGCTAAATTTTTTATTTCTAAATTTCTTTTCAATTAAAAAGTAAGAAAAAATAGATAGTATTAGCAATATTGGTATTACAGCAATTTGTTTAAAAATATCACCACTTATCGTTCCATTGATCTTTAAAAAGGCAAATAAAGGATAATGCCAAAGGTATAATGAATATGAAATTAAACCAATTCCAACAAATAATCTTGTTGTGAGTAATTTTGTGACAAATTCATTTATGTCAGAAAACCAAATAATTAAACAAACCCCAATGACAGGAAATAATGTAGAAAATGAAGGGTATAACATCTTATCATTAAAAAATAAAATTGAATAAATAATAAGAATCAAACCTAAACTTGGTAATAATAAATTTAATATTTTTTTTTTACTTCTATGTCCTAATTTAATTTCAAAATATGCTAAAATAGATCCTGCTAAAAATTCCCAAATTCTGGTATGAAGAAAATAAAATGATGCTGATGAATAATTTCTACTTCCCCATTCCGCTAGTACCAAACTAATTACAAAGCTAATAATTAGAATAAAAACTAAATTTTTTTTAAAATATTTATATGAAAGTAATAAAAATATTGGAAAAATAATATAAAATTGTACTAGCAAAGATATAGACCAGGTGTGCAACAAAGGTTTAAATAAACCACTAATTTCACCAAAAAGTTGACCAGTATAATAAAAATAAAAGTTAGAACTAAATGAAAATAAAGTTATAATTGAATTCATTAAATATAATAGGTAGCTCGGAAATAAAAACATCCATGCAAGTGGAATTGTTACTAACGCAACTATAATTAATGGTGGAATTATTCTTCTTATTCTTCTTTCAAAAAAATATTTAAAAGAAAAGTTATTAGTTTCAATTAATTCATTCAAAATAATTAAAGTCATTAAGTAACCAGAAATCACAAAAAAAATATCAATTCCTATAAACCCCCCTGTAAAATCTCCTCGATCATTAATAATAGGAATTTTTGCATGATATAAAATGATTGCTCCAACTGCGATTGCACGTAATCCGTCTGTAATAAATTTATTACTGTTGAGCATTATTTTTTAATAATCTATATGAGTTTTTAAAAAAAAAACAAATTATTATTGAAAGAAAAAAACAAATTAAAAGATTTATATCACTGATAAAATTTATTAGAAAATTATCTTCTAATAATTTATTATAATTAAAAAGATTTACATTAAACATTTGTTTTAAAATTATAAAGATATCATCGATCTCTTTAGTTCTAAAAAAGACAAAGGATATATTTATAAAATTGAAGGTCAAAATCCAAAAAACATATTTTGACAAATTAAAATTCAAATATTTTCGATAAATATGATTAACAATCAAACCTAAGCCATGAAATGCTCCAAAATATACAAAATTCCATGCCGGACCATGCCAAATTCCAGCAATTAAAAAAACTAGAAAAGTAACCAACATTGAGTTTAAAAAATTTACATTTTTTATCGATTTTAATAATGGATTATAAATAAAATTATTTAAAAATTGTGTTAATGTAATGTGCCACCTTTGCCAAAAATCAATTATGGAGATTGCTCTTAATGGACTATTAAAATTCTGAGGTAAAATAATATTAAACATTAAAGCTGATCCAGTCGCCATATCTACATAACCACTAAAATCGAAATAAAATTGGAACGTAAAGCATAAACTAATCAACCAACTAGAAAAAAAATTTAGTTGATTAATATTTTCATGTCCGAGGTCAACAAATTCTGACAATGTGTCTGCAAAATATACTTTTTTAATAAAACCTATAAGAAGTATAATTAAACCAATGATAAAATTTCTTTTATTGAGTAAATAGCTCGTTTCATTATTAAACTGAGGTATCATATTATTAAATCTAACAATTGGTCCAGCTATCAATTGTGGGAAAAAAATAATGAATAAGAAATAATCTTTTATTTTGACATTTAATATTTCTTCATCATAAACATTTACCAAAAATGCAATGCTTTGAAATGTAAAAAAACTGATAGCAAGTGGGAATGGTAGATTTAAGTAATTTAAATCAATTGATAATAATAAATTTATATTTGAGATAATAAAATCAGCATATTTAAATAATACTAAGATTAAAATATTTATAGTTATTCCACATATAAGGTATCTTTTTTTATTTGTATTTCTAGAATTTATTTTTTTGTAGAAAAAATAATTGATTAATATCGAGAATATTATGACAGGTAGATAGTAAATATTCCACCAAGAATAAAAGAAAATACTCAATAATATTAAAATTATTTTTCGATCTATTTTTAAGTATTTTCCGTAATAAAAAAAAATTAAAGAAATAGGTAAAAAATATAAAAGATAAGAAATTGAATAAAAAAGCATATTTTTGAATTATTTAGACTCTATAAATTTTAAAATCTTGCTTACAGAATTTAAATCACTCATTTTACTGGTACTAATTTTAATTTTGAATTTTTTTTCTATTTCTAGCATCAATTTTAAATGAGCTAAACTATCCCACTTTGCAAATTCTCTTGCACATGAATCCTTATCGATTAATTTTGAATTGATATTTATAACTCTAGATATTATTTGAATTAACTTTATTGTAGTTTGATCAGTCATTTAATTTTACAATTTTTTGTACATCTTTTAAACTATTTAGATTCAAAATTGTACTTATGTCACCATAATTGTTAAGGTTTGGATTGGCAACTATTTCTCTTAACAATCTTCTTAAAATTTTTCCACTTCTTGTTTTGGGGATTTGTTTAACATAAAAAATTTTGCTTGGTGTAGCAAAGGTACCGAAAGTTGAAATAATTATTTTTTCGATTTTTTCATCTAAATTTTTATCTGAAACAACAAAAAGATATATTTTTGAACCTTCCAAATTATCACTTAATGTGATGACGCAGCATTCAATAATTTTTTTTATTTTTAATATAGTGGACTCAATCTCCTCTGAGCCTATTCTATGACCTCTGATATTTATTACATCATCACTCCTTCCATGAATAAATATGTTTTTTTTCTTTTGTGATGCTAAATCAAACAATCTAAAGT
>Ga0209425_10006080_pt1 | contig 11660 bp, 9 predicted proteins | sample COG_05_FD_184749 | JGI IMG/M metagenome (GOLD analysis project Ga0209425, IMG submission 184749) | Pelagic Microbial community sample from North Sea - COGITO 998_met_05 (SPAdes) (version 2) | ecosystem: Environmental > Aquatic > Marine > Neritic zone/Coastal water | place: Helgoland, sampling... | reverse complement strand
TGTTCAAACATTCGTTTCTGAAGTTGCCGTTGAAGCTTTCATCAAGACCGTTCTGCCAAGGTTTACCCGGGTCGCTGAACGCTGTATCGATGCGATGCTCCCTGAGCCATTTCAAAACAGCATGAGAAATAAACTCAGTACTATTGTCTGAACGTAAATGTCGCGGCGCGCCATATAAGCTAATAAGCCTTGCTAGCTGCTCGATAACATCAGAAGAGCCGATACGATCAGATACGGTGATGACCAAACACTTCCGGGTGTACTCATCAACGATCGAACACGAAGTCATAAGCCCAAATATGATGTTGTTGTTCTGGTGGTAAGGGCCTGGGTCTAGACACTGTTGCTCGCCGACGCTTTCTCTTTTTAGGTACTTGAAGCGCTTCGCTTTGCCACAGTCACTAGGCTCGATCAAAGCTCATTGAATACCCCTCACATCTTAAGAAGATCAATGCGTCGATAGCCAAAGCGTGGATACAACCTCGATAGACCCACATTGCTGCCAAAACTGGTGCGTCCTTTTGTGCCAAACGGGATTGATAAGCCAATGTGGATCGCGCCACGGAAAACAACCGGCAAACAGTACGTTGTGAAAGCCCGCGCTTATCTGCGTAAGCGACTTGCTGTCGCCGCGCAGGCGCGGCGACCACTTTTTTCGGCTGACCTGTTTCATCGCCTCGATCTCAAGGTCTCGCTCGGCCAACAACTTCTTTAGCCGGCCGTTCTCCTGTTCTAACTGCTTAAGATGGCGTACATCGTTCACCTCCATCTCACCAAACCTCTTACGCCAGGTTTAGATCGTTGCTTCGCTCACACCGTTCTTCTTTGCCACCTGCGTGACTCGTATCTGATCAGCCTCTCTGAGGATCCTGACAATCTGCTCGTCGCTGTATCTGCTATTCTTCATGGTAACTCCTTCCTAGGAGGACCAGACTCTCAAGTATCAACTGGTCCTTTAAAGGGCAAGCAGGTCAGGTTGCGAGTCGGCTTTATTGCTGGCCTCGGCCTAAATGATGTTTTAGATAGCGGCGGCAATCTGAAGGAAGTAGTAGAACTACGAAGAGAAATAGTAAAAAACCGAAAGAACTATGCTATCTATCTGATGGATCCCGAGCTGCGAGAAGCCTTGCTTGATTTCTTAGAGGATAGACCAGAGTCAGAAGTAGACTGCATTTAGCGTCAATGCGCTCTTTATCATAAATAGTTGAAGCTTTCCCAAGACGCTGGCATCGATGGCGCGTCTAGTCATTCTATGAGCCGCTTTTTCGCTACCATCTGTATAAGTGCAGGCGTAGATATCGTCTCTCTGCAGACTTTGATGAATCACGCCAGCATTCAATAAACGAGCCCGTGTGTATTCACGAACGACGAAACTTTAATAAAATCTATATGTTCTGTTTAGTGAATCGCGCACTCATTGGCAAGATGCCGCCGATGCCGGCACATTCTTGCCGCTTTGTTGAGGTGCCGCATCAGCCTAGGCAAGGATGGAAGTATCAACCTGCAGCAACAGCTGCGTCCTGGACAATGCCACCTTCTCCGCTACGAACTCGGCATTCTGAATCCGCGAGCTCGCCGCTATCAGATTGTCAGCACTGAACGACTGATCTTCCGTCAGGCTGCGTCACCTGATGCGACTGGAACGACTACAACAGCACCATTGATAATCAGGTCGCCATAGCCTAATGCCCGCCGCCTCTCGCTTAGCCCGCAAGCCGGCACTGCAGGGGCAATGCGGAGTATCGCTAGTCAATTGAGCGATAACAAAACTAATCGTCTCTCCACGATTGGCACCGATCTGGAAAAAGCCGCTTTGAAGGTATCGTCCAGCAGGTGAGCAGCCATTGCAAGTCAATTGGGTCCAGCGACGGTCAGGGATTGTTTTCTGAGAAAACCTGCGACAACATCGATTTTCTTTAATGCTCAGTACCTCATTAGGGCACTCAACGGCTGACCTTTGGGCCTTATTTGCGGTTCTATACTCAGAACATGGAAACCGGCTTCACACCTCGCCCGACTGCCCGCTTTGAAATCCTGAACAGAATCATCCAGCGCTGAATGCGCTCTCCAAGACAGAAAAAAGGCAATGAAATTCGAGAAGTGAGCGTAATGGCACGATTCATGCTTTCTTTATTCCGGAATGTATGAAAAGCACAGAGACAGACATATGGTAGATTCGACGACCGCCGAGAATAACGAGACCAAGGTTGATATTCAAGCAATGCTTCGCAGGGCCGAAATGATCGAGATGCAGCTGCAAATGGAAGCTCGCTTCAAACGCAATATGGAGGTCTTCAAGGCCAATATGCCAGAGGTTCATGACCTTTTTACTGATTATGAGCCCAAAGAACTGCGGCTGGAATTCTCCAATGAGGGCTACCTCCATCTGATCAACTGTCAATCAGGGACTCCAGTTTATCCTGAAAACCCCGAAGAGTTCGTGCAGCGCCAGTTTGAATGGTTCTGCGCATCGCCAAGTATCGCCGAACTAACCTTCGGGAAAGGCGAGATTCATAACAAGGAGCATATACATCAACGAATCGTGAATGCCTGGCTCGATGCCACGGAACCGTTGAGCAAAACCCGCAAGATCAGCATCGATGCGCCCATTGGCTTTATGATGGTCACCGGTATCGGATTAGGGTATCACATCGAAAAGATCAGCCGCGAACTGGACGTTAAGTGCTTGTGCATCTTTGAATCCCAGTGGGATTCATTGTACGCCTCACTTCACACCATCGACTGGGTGCCGATTCTCGAAAAATATAGCACTAAAGAGCGCCAAATTTACATGTACCTTGATTTTGAACCAGCCATCGCTATGAGGGACCTGGGAAATGTGCGGCATATAATCGGTTATCACAATTTCATAACGTCATTTATCTATCCGCACTTGAGCGACCCCCAGACGCAGACCTTCCTTGATTTGTATAGCGGGACTTACGGCGAACAGGGCCAAATGCTCGGTTTTTTTGACGATGAGCAAATCGGCTTTGCCCATACAATCCACAACATTAACGCAGGTTACGCCTTTTTCAGCCATGGTGCCGCCACTGAAAGCCTCCCCCCAGTGCTATTAGTTGGCAACGGACCGTCCCTCGACAGCCACGTAAACTTTATCCGCCAGCACCAGGCCGATAGTATTATCATCAGCTGCGGTACTGCCTTGAGCTCACTGGCAAAGGTTGGTATCAAACCCGATTTTCACGTTGAAATGGAAAGAGACTCAATAACACCTTATTACATCGAAGCCGGCACATCCGATGAATATCGCCGCGGCATCCCTTTGTTGACGCTTAATCCCGCTCCGCCAAATATGACAGCGCTGTTCGATGAAGTATGCCTGGCCATCAAACCCAATGACGCTGGCAGCATTTTGATCGACGACACATTCAAGAACCATGGCCTGTCCCGGCTGGAAAGTTGTAACCCAACCGTGACGAATGCCGGCTTGTCTTTTGTGCTCTCGATGGGTTTTACAGAAGTACTCCTGATAGGTGTCGACCTGGGACAGAAAACGGCAGCTTCCCATCACTCCAGCCTTAGCGTCTACCATGACTTGGAAAAGCGCTCAAAAGGCAAGATTAGGCCAGGCGGTGCAGGACTCCAACAGTCGCTGGTACCGGGCAACTTCGGCGGTGAAGTCTATGCTGACTGGATCCTTAGTCGGTCAAGACGTGAAATGGAACATCTCCTGAGTTTGCCGAACCCAGTTGGCAGAGAGCATGCAGTCTACAACCTGAACGACGGCGCGCTGATCAATGGCGCGATACCTAAGCGTTACAGCGACTTAAATTCGTTTAGACCTCTTGCCGACAAGCCGGCAATTATTTCCGCTATCAAGAATCGTAATTTCAAATCCCTGGAAAGTGTCACCCTCTCCGACAAGGTAATCGATGACCAGTATCTGCAGAGCTTTCGCGCGCTGAGAAAATCACTGATGCTACCCAAGAAAATCAACAGAGTTGACGAGTTGCACGACACCTTGAATCGCATCTACAGCGCACTCAATGAAGCATCACTTCATTCACCTCTCTCCAGCCATTTATTGCGGGGCACCATTGCCACTGGCCTGGGCATTATAGCCTGGAACTTATTTTTTATGGGAGACAAGCATTTGTTTAAAAAGCACTACGAAACAAACCGTCGCTTTTATATGCAGCTCATCAAAGGCGCTTTCGACAAGATGGCAACTGACCCGTTGTCACCTGACAATTCAGTGCCACCCCATGTTGAAGAGTTCACACAATCTCCATAGCAACATCTATAGCCGCTGATTATCTGGGTCTGACGGTAATCTCCCCGGAATGTAGCCTTGCTCAAAATTAGAATTTTCTCATGTGATTTGTCCACGAGATTCTGCATGAAGACATCAAGGTTTACGGATAGCTAAATATCAGCAAAACCGAAGGAAGCAAAAGCCGGCCAGCCCTCTGCCATGAACGCGGCATGAGTAGCGCGATATTTTATAGGTGGCGGGCTAAGTACGGCGGTATGGACGCGTCGTTGATGAAGCGGACCAAAGAGCTGGAAGACGAGAACCGGCGCCCGAAGAAAATGTGTGCCAAAGAGCGCTTGTTTTCGAAGTCCGCAAAGAAGTCCTTGAGGGGAAGTGGTACAGCCATCTCTGAGGCGCGAGATGGCGAAGAAAGCGTTGATTGAGTAGGCACTTTATACACAGCAAAGTTGCCGGGCATTTGGGATTAGTGAGACCTCCTACCGGCATGAAGCAAACCTCAGCGATGATAATGCGAAGATTACTGACTGGCTTTTGCGGTTGACTGCGTGGCAGCGCGTCAGAAGCCTAGGCACATGCGTCACATATTCCATTGGTAAAAACTTGCTCTGGTCTCGTTGTGGGTATAATACAAATGTTGCAATACTGCATAATTTATCCTCATAGCCAGCCTTTAATAAATTCTTTTTGCATAGCAGTTCCTTTCTTAAGACGACTTACTGCTTGCTTTCCTATCACAGCCGGCAGATCTTTCGGCGCCATGCCATAGCCGGGCCTTATGCTCCTGACATTATCTTGAGTGAAAACATCGCCTGCTGCGATGTCCTCAACCACATACAAAGACCGCCTAAATTTTGCATTGCCCCTTTCAGCCTTTGCCATTTCATAACTGACCTCACCAAGCGCTTCCCATGCGATTTTCGAATCTCGACACAACCTGACCAACTCAGGCGGTTCTATCGAGAAGCTGTCATCAGCCCCCCCGCCGTTACGGTCAAGCGTTACATGCTTCTCAATAACGCAAGCGCCCATAGCGATCGCGGTTATTGCCGTCGCATTATCGATAGTATGGTCTGACAACCCAGCAACAACATTAAAACTCTTAGCGAGATCACGGATCGTTTTTAGATTGTACTCTCCAGCGGGCGTCGGATAACCGCTTACGCAGTGTAAGACGACGAGCTCGCCACAGCCATTGCCCCTAGCGACCTCAATAGCCTCACTAATTTCAGCCTTGTTCGCCATGCCGGTTGACAGGATGATTGGTTTTCCGGTCTCGGCAACGAGCTTAATGAGTGGAAGGTCCACTATTTCAAAAGATGCAATTTTATACGCTGGTGCGTTTAAGCTTTCTAATAAATCAACGGCTGTTGCGTCAAAAGGAGAACTGAAAATGGTGATGCCCAACTCTTTGGCTTTCTCAAAAAGCGGAGCGTGCCAATCCCAAGGCATGTGCGCCTCTTTATAGAGCTCGTATAAGGATTGCCCGTCCCAAAGGCCACCATGGATTTGGAACGCTTCACCATCACAATCTATGGTAATCGTATCTTGAGTATAGGTTTGAAGCTTTATAGCATCAGCACCGGCAGCCTTCGCCGCTTCCATTATTCGATATGCACGATTGATGTCGCCATTGTGATTAGCAGAAAGCTCGGCGATAACGTAAGGCGAATAAGACGATCCAATTCGCCTATCGTTTATTTCAATATAGTCCTTCATGCTAGCTCCCAATTTTTCGCTTACGGATAAAGTATTCTTTAGCCATCCTTTCATAACCAGCTTTTAGAAACAGTTTTTGTGAGGCAACATTGGCTTCCATTACAAATGCATAAAGATCACAGTCGGGGAAGACTCTATCAATAATCGCTAGAGCGGAACGACCAATTCCTTGCGAATAATAGTCAGGATCTATGTAAATCGAAACGGTATATCCCCCATCAGCACGACGATCTAACCTCAAGACACCACAGGGCGTGTTGCCCTGCCCTTTCCTAATGATATAAAAGTAGTCCGTGGTTACTTTTAGCTTAGAAGTCATCCACACTTTGTGTCTGGGCCAGCTCGGAATTTCTGAATTTAAAGCATATTTTCGAGTGGTTGGCGCAGATTGCAGGCGATGAACATAGTCAATATCAGCCTCAGTAGCCCGCTCAAGACCAACACTTGCAGTGTCATTTTGATCCAGCAAACTTTCAATTTCGATTGCGACCCTTACCGCACCACGTCCGTCACAAATCGCTAAGTTCGACGCCGCATAATCAACCCTATTTTTCATCAGTTTCTGGACTGCAGATACTAGCTCAGCGTCTAGACACCCCTTGTCGACCGAGATCGCCGCATCGAATGCAACTAATTTCCGACCATTCTCAGCCTGATTATCGGCTATTGGAATGACGACACTTGGCAAGCCTAAACAGGCTCTTTCCCAACTCGAGGTTCCTGGCGCTCCAACCGCAAAATCGTGTTTTAGGATAAGCTCCGCCATATCATTGACGAACTCTAGATGTTCGACATCGTCTCGCTCTAAAGCCCAGTTTCTAATGACATCGTAATGCAGCGCGGCTTTACCTAATACGACCGTAAAGGCAGCATCGATAATGGGCGTCAAAACCTCCAAAACACGTAGACACATATTGTGAGCGTCTATCGCACCAAAGTAGACCAACACCTTTGGACGTCCCGAACGAGCAGCGCTATCCAGCGCGATCTCATGATTCCGTGCGAACGTACCGGCTAAAAGCGCGTAATGCGAACCAGCTAAAACCCTACTTGCGCCATCATAGGCAGTCCGGCTTCGTCCCAAAGTTTGATCAACAATTAAATCCGCCTCGTGGTTTCGAACCAAATCGTCAATCACTATAATTTTGCACCGGAATGCTTGCCTGATCGCTTTTTGCCACGCAGCATCGATCGCATAGTGATCCGTAACGACCAAATCTGCATGACCCACTACTTTTATGAAATCGGCAACATCGTCCTCCTGACTCCTCTGAAGCCAAGCAGCATAATCGGTGTCGTTTTCAGGCGTGATTATCCAAGCAGGGGTATTTAACACACAGACCTGAAACCCTCTGCTTTGAATTAACTGAATAAGATCGCCATTCTGAGGCAAACACGCAAACTTAACGCTCTCTATTGCCGGCTTGAGGGCCTGAGCAAGCGCTAAACATCGCATAACATGGCCACCACCAATCCAAATCGATGCATCCACTCTGAACACTATTTTCACAAAACAATCCGTTATTTGGTTGCTCGAAATAAAAGCTCCGCGAAGTTCCAATCCTCTTGCGTATCGATGTCTTGAACGCGATCACGCGGAATGAGAATGATCCGAGAATGATCAGAAAAAATTGGTTCATCGTTCAAAAATGCCGCTTTGCGGCCCCAATAGAATTGGCCTGCATCGTGGTAGCACTCTTTTAAGTCTTGCGATCTTGTTTTTAAATATTCTGGTTGAATCATTGAGACTCGGCCATCGGCGTCTAACGCCAAAGCCCGCTGAATCGGGAACGGGTAAGATGATGCGCTAAATACATACGCCACGTCCTGCTTAATAAGCGCGTCGTAACCCAGAAGAAGATCTGCTTTATCGATGAACGGTGCCGTCGCGTAGATACAACATGCAATTTCCACCCCCCAAGATTGCGCCTCACACCAGTTAAGCGCGTGACGAACAACTTCCGTTGTTGTGGCAAAGTCGTTTGCAATTTCGCTCGGTCGAATAAAGGGCACCTCAGCACCATACTGTTTTGAGACAGCAGCAATTTCAGGATCGTCAGTTGAGACTAAAACCTTATCAAAACAGCCCGATAAGATGGCTGCTTCGATTGAATACGCGATCATCGGCTTGCCACAAAAGTCACGGATGTTTTTTCGCGGGATGCGCTTACTACCGCCTCGCGCTGGGATGATCGCGACCTTCATCAAGTTAAAACTCTATGAAGGGCCGTTATGACCGCAGTTTGATTTGCTTTCGTGAGCGACGGGAACATAGGCAAACTAATTGATTCACGGTAGCACCGAACACTCTCAGGAAAGTCATGCTCTTTAAAGCCCATCGCTTTAAAAAAAGGCTGTGTATGAACAGGGATGTAGTGGACATTGACGCCGATGCCATCGCTCCGCAGGGCTTCAAAAATCTGACGCCGCGTTTTTCTGAGCTCAGACAGTTTTAGGCGGATGATGTAAAGGTGCATTGCCGAGTACCCATCGGGATGCTGCAACGGAAGCTGGATGGGAAGGCCCGAGAGACCCTCATCATAAATTGCTTTAATTTCATGCCGTTTAGCGACGAACGCATCGATTCGGGTCATTTGACTTATCCCTAACGCCGCTTGAAGCTCGGTCATCCGATAATTAAATCCAAGACCAATTTGCTCGTAATACCAAGGGCCATCGGAGCTTTTCGTCATCATCTCAGGATTACGTGTGATTCCGTGACTTCGGTACAATGCCATTTTCTCCGATAATTCATGACAATTTGTTACGGCCATCCCTCCCTCCGCCGTCGTTACGATTTTTACCGGATGAAAACTGAAAACCGTAATATCACTGAACTGGCCGCACCCTACATACTGTTCCTTGTATTTCCCACCGATGGCGTGGGATGCGTCTTCTATTACTTTAAACCCATAAATCTGCGAGAGCGCATGAATGCGCGCCATATCACATGACTGCCCACTCAAATGAACCGCCACAAGGACTTTCGGCAACCGATCCTCGGTGCCGGCTTTTATTAATTTTTGCTCAAGTGCGCTAGTACATAAATTAAAAGTCAAAGGGTCTATGTCAACAAAATCGATTTGCGCTCCGCAATACAGACCGCAATTAGCCGATGCGACGAACGTATTTGGCGTGGTCCACAACCAATCTCCGCTTCCTACCTCAAGCGCAAGGCAGGCTATATGAAGGGCACTGGTGGCGCTGTTGGTAGCTACCGCATAAGCCGCGCCCACCTTTTCGGAAACCACTTTCTCGAATAAAGGAACCTTCGGTCCTTGTGTCAGAAAATCCGATTTCAGAACCTCAATAACCGCGTCAATGTCGGATTGATCAATATCTTGGCAACCATATGGGATCATAGACTTAATCACTGACCCAGATTCGAAGAAACATAGGCTTCAATCTTGTTTTGGAGTGACGCTACAGTCTCCCATTGCGTATTCGTACCGGAATTGTATCTGAACCCAAATGGTACTTTAGAGGCCTGATGATGCCTTAAAAAATCATTTTCAGTATAAATATAAGAGACTGATGGCAATATCGCGTAATATTTTCCAAGATCGATCGTGTTTAAAGAATCAGTGTCCGTTATCATCTCTTCGTGTAATTTTTCGCCTGCTCGAATACCGACGATCTTTACTTCACACTCAGGCGCTACCGCCTTAGCAACATCCAAAATTCTATATGATGGGATTTTAGGAACAAATATTTCGCCTCCCAAATGATGGCCTAAGGCATACATCACCATATCCACTCCGTCTTGAAGCGAAATATTAAAGCGGGTCATCTCTTCATGCGTGATCGGTAACACCCCCTCGTTCTTCTTTGATAAGAAAACGGGTATGACAGAACCTCTTGATCCCATCACGTTACCGTACCGAACAACACTAAATTTTATATCCTTGGATCCCTTGAAATTATTCGCTGCTGAGAATAATTTATCAGACACTAATTTAGTGGCGCCATACAGATTGATGGGCGCACAGGCCTTATCCGTCGAGAGCGCGACCACGTTGCTGACGCCACAATGCATTGCGGCATTGATAACATTTTCAGCGCCGTTAACGTTTGTTTTGATACATTCTGTCGGGTTGTATTCGGCAGTGTCTACCTGCTTGATCGCGGCGGCATGGATAATCACATCGACGTCCTCACATGCTTGAATTAATCTTTTTTCGTCACGAACATCCCCAATAAAAAATCTTACCTGGGGATAACTATGCTGCGGGTACTTTTGTTGAAGCTCATATTGCTTTAACTCATCACGAGAAAATATGATTATTTTCCTGACAAGCGGATATCGAACCAAAATTGTTTCAACAAAGTGTTTACCAAATGAACCCGTGCCACCCGTTATCAATACAACTTTTTCGTTGAGCATGTAACTTCCTTTCGATTTATTCACCGATCCTAACCCGCAGCGACAAGCCTAACACCTGCATCTTTTAGAGCGGCCGCTGTTGGCGCATCGTCCTTCTACTTACTTAGGGCAATACTCAACCCAAAACGATCTGCAAAAACTCCTCGGTATCAGTCTAACTTTTACTCTAATGGACCGCTCTCATAAAAACTAGCCGCGGTGCCGGGTCTATTGCAACCTGAATCCGCGAGCCGACCTAACTGCCAATTTTACGGTGCCAGAATAAATCGTAAAATCGTAAAAGCAACTCGAAGGAGAGTTTAAGGCCGGCAACAAAAGTCGATAATTGCAAACTCACCAGCGAATTTTCACGGCGTTGGGTAATAAACATGCTTGACCGATCTGACTCCAATCAGATGGGCGGACCCCGTTGACTGGAGTGTGACTGGACTGCGGTAAGTTCTTCCCTCACTATGAGTGAACAGCACCAATATACACAGCATAAACCAGCGATCTGTTACTCGGACTTGTCGGTCTCTTGCGCGCCGTGAGCGCACCGCCCTAAGTTAGGTTGCGTAAGCGACCCCGCCATCACAGCTAATCACTTCTCCGATCGTGAAGGCGCCCGCTCTAGAGCACAGAAAGATCGAAAGCCCAGCGATGTCTTCGGGCGTGCCCACCCGGCCCCGAGGGTTGTTGTTTGCAACACTACTCCAGTCGATATCCGTGTCACCACCACCCCCAACACCGGTACTCAGCATCCAAGTTGGAAAGGGGCCGGGCGCAATGGCGTTGACGATAATATGTTGCGGCGCAAGGTGCTGGGCAAGGCCCCGGGTCAAATGATGCAAGGCCGCTTTTGACGGGCCATAGGAAAAGGTTTCAAACACCGGGTTTTTAATGCCATCAATTGAGCCGACGTTCACCACTCGTGCTGGGTTCTCGGCCGTACCCGAGGCCCGCAGCAAGGGCAGTAATTTCTGGGTTAGAAAAAAAACACCTTTTACGTTGGTGTCCATCACTTTATCCCAGCCCAATTCCGGAAACTCATCCAGCGGCGCGCCCCACGACACCCCCGCATTATTGACCAGGATATCGAGTCGCGCCTCGCGCGCGCTGAGTGTGTCGGCCAACTGCTGACAGCCTTCAACATCCGCAAGATTGGCCGGAATTGCGATGCATTCACCGCCATAGGCCGCCTGAAGGCGTTCAGCCGTTGCCGCACACGCATCAGCCTTACGAGAACTAATGTAGACCTTCGCGCCGTTGGCTAAAAAGCCGGCAGCGATCATCTCGCCGATACCGCGGGAGCCGCCTGTGACCAGCGCGATCTTGCCGCGG
>Ga0209425_10006078_pt1 | contig 11661 bp, 11 predicted proteins | sample COG_05_FD_184749 | JGI IMG/M metagenome (GOLD analysis project Ga0209425, IMG submission 184749) | Pelagic Microbial community sample from North Sea - COGITO 998_met_05 (SPAdes) (version 2) | ecosystem: Environmental > Aquatic > Marine > Neritic zone/Coastal water | place: Helgoland, sampling... | reverse complement strand
GCAAAAAAATATTTTTTAATTTTAAATAATCAGGATGAATTTTTGGTTCACCATTATAAACATCAAGTCCATAAGCGAACACTTTTCCATTTTTTAAAGCCTCTACCATTGCGTCGTCATCTACAACATCTCCTCTAGCTGCATTACCGATAACTGTATTTTCCTCTAAATAACCTAAAGTTTCTTTATTAATAATATTTTTAGTGTCTGGAGTAGCTGGGCAATTAATTGATAAAAATTCACTTTGTTCAAAAAGACTTTTTAAATTCTTATGGTAAATTGCCCCGTTCTCTAAATCAGGTAATAGCTTCGATCTATTATGGTAGTGAATCTCCATACCGAATGCTTTAGCTCTTCTTGCTACAGCTCTTCCAATTCTTCCCATTCCTAATATTCCTAGTCTTTTATTAGACATTTGTTTTCCCAATAAAAAATCCCAAGACCATTTCCAATTTTGCGTTTCAGCTGCAATTCTTCCTTCGTAAGCTTTTCTAGACGCTCCTAAAAGCAGTAAAATTTGAATGTCTGCTGTTGCGTCAGTTAAAACATCTGGAGTATTAGTTACAGATATTCCTTTGGCTCTTGCAACTTTAAAATCGATATTTCCAAAGCCTACTGCTCCATTAGCAATAATTTTAATAGAACTCGATAATTTTGAAATAGTATCAGAGTTAATGGGGTCAGTTACAGAACTTAGAATACCGTCGCAATCCTTAGATCCTTCAACTATTTCTTGAGCGGAATAAATTTTATCATCCAAATTTAATTTTGTTTCAAATAACTCACTTAGTTTATCTTCATTTTCTTTAAGCAATTTTCGTGTTACAAATATTTTTTTCACAATTATAATTCTTTTAATTTACGTGGCTTTGGTCCTCCTGTTAACCAATCTATAACTTCTACAGTATGCACTATTGGAATTTTAGTTCCACTTCCAATTTGGGTCATACAACCAATATTTCCAGTAGATATAAAATCAGGAGATATTTTTTCAATATTTTTTACTTTATTTTTCAATAAAGATTTTGCCATTTTTTGATGCAAAATATTATATGTTCCTGCTGAACCACAACACATATGTCCTTCGGGAACATCTAATACAGTATGGCCAGTTTGCTCAATTAAATTTTTTGGCTGATCATGTACTTTCTGTCCGTGCTGCATAGAACAAGCAGAGTGATAAGCAATCTTATATTTTTTTTCATTATTATTTTCTATTTTAAGTTTTAGATTCTCATCTAGATACTCTGTGATATCTTTCGTTAATTCTGAGATTTTTTTTGCTTTTTTTTTAAGTTCTTTGTCATTTCTAAAAATAAAGCCATAATCTTTTAAAGTTGTACCGCAACCAGAGGTATTGCTAATAATAGCATCTAATCCATTTTTTAAATATTCCTCATGCCAAAGCTCTATATTTTTTACAAATGAAGAGTGGGCTAATTCTTTTTTCCCCAAATGATGATTTAGTGAGCCACAACAATCTATTTTTGGAAGAACAACTACTTCAACATCATGTCTATTAAGAAGTCTAATTGTAGATTCGTTTATTTCTGGTGAAATAACTCTTTGAACGCATCCAGTTAATAGTGCAACTCGTGCAATTTTTTTTTTACTTTCTGGGGCGTAAATTCTTTGAGTTTTCATTTGTTTTGAAGGAATTGTGTTTGGCATTAAATTCAAAGAATTCCTTAAGAATCTTGGCATTATGAAACTAAAAGGTTTAATAATTTTTGTTGCTAAGGCTAAAGCAAGAAACACTTTAGGCTTAGGTAGGGTATATGAAAGAATATTTCTAAACAGTCTATCTAGTATTGGTCTTTTGTAGGTTTCTTCGACATGATTTCTGCCGTGATCAATTAAGTGCATGTAGTTTACACCTGACGGACACGTTGTCATGCAGCCATAACAAGAGAGACAGCTATCTATGTGTTTTGCAATTTTTTTATTAGCTGGCTTGTTATTTTCCAGCATATCTTTAATTAAATAAATTCTACCTCTAGGTCCTTCTAACTCGTCACCATTTATTGCATAAGTAGGACATGTGGCGTTACACATTCCACAATGAACACATTTTCTTAAAATGCTTTCGCTAGATTTATTTTCTTTATTTTCAAGCTGTTGCTTTGTAAATGAAGTCTGCATTAAATTCCTGAGTACATTTTTCCAGGGTTGAGTATTCTTTTTGGGTCAAAACTTTTTTTTATTTTTTCAGAAATTTTATATTTAATCGAATCCACTGTAAAAATATCTATTGTAGCTTTCATATCTTCTTCAACTTTAATCACTGTTAAATATCCTGTTGCTTTTTGAATTATCTCTTTTATTTCTTTCAGCATCTTAGTGTTAATTTCCTCAATTTGTAACCAAATTAAACTTCCTCCCCAATCTAGAAAATAATTAATTTTGTATTTTTTTAATTTTTGTATTACATCAAAAGTTTCACTGACTGGAACCACAACTCTTAATAAACTTTCTTGTAGAGAAGTAAAAACTTGTAATTTCCTAGTTTTTTCCCAAAAAATATTTGACTGCTCTTGATCTAAAACAGAGAATTCATTGTTCATAACATCAAGTTCCTTACACAATTTTTTAATTCTGTGTTCAACAGAGTTTGATGGACCTTCAACTCTTAAACCTATTAGAGCACCCTCTTGTGTTAAATCATTAAACGTAAAATTTTTTCTAAAAACCTCTGGATAAAAAACTCCTCCTGAAGGATCAGCTGAAGATGAAAGGGCTGTGTCAAAGTATTCTAATGCTTTTTTCAAATGAGGATTGTTAACTATTAATGTTTTATTGCTTTCAGGTTTTGGAAGCACTTTGATTGAAAGCTCTGTTAGTACAGTTAAAGTTCCAAAAGAACCTGATAATAATTTACATAAATCATAACCGGTTACATTTTTTACAACTGTTCCCCCTGATTTAATAGTTTCTCCTTTTCCATTAATTCCCTGAAAACCTAATAAATGATCTCTCGCACTTCCAGATTTAAATCTTCTTGGGCCTGAAAAATTACTAGAAATCACACCGCCAATAGAACCTTCGTTGCTGTTGCCAGAAAAAATAAATCCAAAATCGCTAGGTTCGAAAGCTAATTGTTGATTGTTTTTATCAAGCTCAGAGATTATTTCCTTGATTGGTGTTCCTGACTTCACTTTAATGTAAAGTTCTTCAGGCTTATATTCAATAATTCCAGAATAATTTGAAAGATCTAATGTTTTTTCTGATTGGAAATTCCTACCAATTTTTTTTTTAGACTGAAGGCCATTTATTTCTAGAGGAATATTTTTTTTATAACAATTTTTTATAATCTCAATAATTTCTTCTCTAGTATTAGGTTTAAAAACACTTTGATTAAAATCTTGGAATGTCTGGGAATTTTGTTTTTCCTCCATGGACATGAACCCTTCCTTCCTCAGCGCATTTTCTTAATATTGGGTAAACTTTGCCGGGATTAAGTAAAGAGTTAGGATCTAATGCAACTTTAATGGTTAACTGTTGTTGGATATCATTATTATTAAAAGCTTCACACATTAGTTCTCTTTTTTCTATCCCCACTCCATGTTCGCCGGTTAATGCTCCACCGACTTTCACACAATATTTTAAAATATCTGCTCCGAATTCTTCACATTTTCTTAAAGACTCTTTATTGTTTGCATCAAACATAATTAGCGGATGTAAGTTTCCATCTCCTGCATGAAATGCGTTTGCTACTGGTAATCCATATTTTTTAGATAATCTTGTAATTTCATTTAATACTTCAGCAAGTTTTCCCCTTGGTATAGATCCATCCATACACATGTAATCTGGTGCCAGCACACCGCAAGCTGGAAAAGCAGCTTTTCTTCCTGCCCAAAATTTTAGCCTCTCTGCATTAGATTTACTAACTTTTAAACTTGATGAATTATTTTCTTCAGCAATATTTTTTGCTTTTTTTATATACGCTTCAACTTCATGCTCGGTTCCATCAAATTCTACTATCATCATTGCTTCAGCGTCTGTTGGATAACCAGCTTTGGAATAATCGTTAGTCGCTTTTGTTAATGCTTTGTCCATTATTTCCATACCAGCAGGGATACATCCTTCTGCAATAATTTGTGCCACACAATTTCCTGCGTCCTCTATTGATGAGAATCCAATTAGTGCTGCTTTGACAACTTCAGGGGATTTTAAAATTTTAACTGTAACTTCTGTTATAACTCCAAGCAAACCTTCAGATCCTGTCATCAGTCCTAAAAAATCATAACCTTCTGAATCCATAGTTTTTCCTCCAAATCTGGTTATGGTTCCATCCATTAAAACTACTTCGATACCTAATAAGTTATTTGTAGTTGTTCCATATTTTAATGAATGCACACCTCCAGAGTTTTCTGCAACATTGCCACCGATTGAACATGCAATTTGACTTGATGGATCAGGAGCGTAATAAAAACCTTTGTCTTGAACTGCATGAGTAATAGCTAAATTTGTTACACAAGGTTGGGCAACTACACATCTATTTTTAAAATCTAATTCTAAAATTTTGTTAAATTTTCCCATGGATAATAGAACGCAATCTGCTAATGGAAGTGAGCCTCCAGATAATCCTGTGCCCGCACCCCTTGGCACAACTTTAATTTTATTTTCGTTACAATATTTTAAAATTTTACTAACTTCTTCTACAGTCTCCGGTAAAACAACTAGCAAAGGAGTTTGTCTATAGGCTGCAAGAGCGTCAGTTTCGTAAGGTTTTATTTCGTCCTTGTGAGACAAAACATTTTCTGGATTAACAATTTTTTGGATATCTGAGATAATGTCTTCTCTATTAGAAAGAATAGAATTTTCAACTTTTGGCATTTGCAAACTAGTCATAAAATTATACTACCGCTTTAAGTGATTTTGGTCAAAATACTAAAATGACCTATTCAAGCATTTTTTTAATTTTTTCAAGGGCTTTTTGAATGTTGTCTTGAGAAGCTGCAAAGCTAAATCGAACATAATCTACGGATGTTTTTCCAAAAGCAGTGCCAGGAACGATGGCAACTCCAGCCTCATGCATGCATTTTTTAGAAAATTCAGAACCATTCATTCCTGTGCCTATTACTTTAGGGAAAGCATAGAAGGCTCCTCCTGGAAGACTGCACTCTACACCGGGTAAATCATTTAATCCTTTGTGAATTAACTTTCTTCTTTTATCAAATTGTTTCATCATATTATCTATTGGTTCGTCTGAACCATCTAGAGCTGCTATTCCAGCAAATTGAGATGGAGCATTAACACATGAAAAACTGTTTATAGCTAGCTTAGTTACATGTGGAATTAATTTTTCTGGCCATACGCTCCAGCCCATTCTCCAGCCAGTCATTGCGTAAGCTTTACTCCATCCATCTAGCACTATTAACCTGTCTTGAAGATCTGGATAATTAAAAAATGTTGGCATTTCTTTTCCGTCATAAATCTGCCTACTATAAATTTCATCACTAAGAATAGCTACATGAGGATATTTTTTTAAACCTTCTGCTAAATAATCTATTTTAGATTTTTCGACAAAACTTCCAGTAGGATTGTTGGGATTAATTACTACAAGTAGTCTAGTTCTATCTGTTATTAATGATAAAATTTTTTCAGGATCAAATTTTAAATCTTTGTCTTCTGTTAAATCGTAAGGAACAGCTTTTGCTCCAGTATAATTAATCATAGACTCATAAATTGGAAAACCAGGTGTTGGATATATTATTTCCGAACCAGGTTCACCGATCATTGAAATTGCAAAATACATTGTTGGTTTACCTCCTGGCATAATCATGACTCTTTCAGGGTCTACTTCCTTGTTATACAATTTCTTAATCTTTCTTGTTACCGCCTGTCTACATTCTAATATTCCATTTGCTAAAACATATCCATGATGACCATCATCAATTGCTTTTTTCGCAGCCTCAACAACATGTTTGGGAGATTTAAAATCAGGTTGACCTAAACCTAAATGTATCATTTCCTTTCCTTGCGCTTCAAGCTTTTTGGCTTCTGCAAGAATACTAAATGCTGACTCGGTTCCTAATCTTTCTAAATTTTTTGCTAATTTCATTTTATTAGATTTTATAAGTAAATTTATTATTTTTACAAACCCCTAAATTAACATTACCGGTATGCAATTTTAGTTTTGTTTAATTCTTTGATTGTTTTGCAGCCTAAAAGTATCATATCTCTTCTAATTTCGTCTCTCATTCTTTTTAAAATCTGTTCAACACCTGCTTGACCCCCTGCGCTTAGTGCAAATAAAAAGCCTTTGCCAAAACTACATGCTGTTGCACCTAGTGAAAGAGCTTTCAATACATGTGTTCCTCTTTTTACGCCTCCGTCTAATATTATTTCTAGTTTATCTCCAACTGCATCTCTAATTGCCGGTAATTGATCGAATGGAGATCTTGATCCGTCAAGTTGTCTACCTCCATGATTGGAGAGCAAGATTGCAGATGCGCCGATATCAACTGCTCTTTTGGCATCCTCTACAGACATTAATCCTTTTATTGCAAAAGGGCCGTCCCATCTTTTAATACAATATTCTGCATCTTTCCAACTCATAGCAGGATCATATTGTTCATTTATATATTCCATAACACCCTTGGCTATACTTGATCCTTTTTTTGTAAAATCCTTAACATTGGCTAATTGAAATTTTTCATGTCTTAAGTAATTAAATGTCCACTTGGGACGCATCATAAAACCTAAAATGCTTTTTACAGTTAGTTTCGGTGGTGTAGTAAATCCCCATTTGTGATCTCTTTCACGGTTTCCAGCTGTTACTGTATCTACAGTGAGGCACATTGATTTAAAACCAGAACTTTTACATCTATCAATTAAATTATCAGTTAAACCTTTTATCTTGTGTATGTATATTTGAAACATTTTTGGCCCACCTGATATATTTGATACTTCTTCAATTGAAGAGGTTGCCATAGTAGACATGCTGTAAAAGGTTCCAAATTTTTCTGCGGCTCTAGCGCTTGCTTTATCGCCTTCATGATGAAAAAGTCTTTGCATTGCTACGGGAGATAAAAATAAAGGCATATCAATTTTTTGACCAAAAACAGTTGTTGAAATATCTGGTTCCCCTACGCCAGCTAAAATATTAGGCACTAAATCACATTTTGAAAAAGATTCTGTATTTCTTTTAAGTGTTATTTCATCATCAGAACCTCCATCGATGTAATGAAAAATCGGAGCTGGTAAATTTTTTTTTGCTAATTTTCTAAAATCTTCAAAATTATAACAATCATTAAGACTCATTATAATTAAAAATTTTTAGAAAAAGTTATTTGCTGATTGTCTGTACCGGGATTTTTTTCTCCCCAATCATTATTTGAAATATGACTATAACTGTAACTTAAATTTGATTCTTCAAAAATATCTAGGCCAAATTTAATCTCGCTCTTAAACTCTAAAACATCGCCTAAATCTTTACCATCACCTTTTTCATAATAACCTGGCGCAAAACTTGGTAAAATTTTCAACGGTCCTATTCTATACTGCCCCTCGATACCAGTGTATAGATACACTGAGTTTTTACCGGTCAAAAATCCACCTGTAACTGGTTTAAACTTTCCTAAAAAAGTATCTCTAAATAAATCTGAGTTTTTATGCTCAATACCAAACAAGGTTGTTTGTTCATCACCTTCTTTATCTATGATGTCAAAAGTACCAGTATAAACAGAAATATTATTATTTTTCGCATTAGAAGTTTTTACTTCTTTTTTCTTATATGGTTTAATTTTTTTTGGATTTTTTACCCTCGAATCATTGCCTTTGCATTTTGGAGGATTTAAAATTCCCCACCTGCAATCACGATCATTTGATTTAGTTTGTTCTTGAGTAATCTCTGTTGAGGAGTCTATGGGTTTTTTATTTTTCTTATGCACTGCACCACCTGGTAAATCTTTATTAAATATTTTACCTTTACATTTTGGAGGATTTAAAATTCCCCACCTGCAATCACGATCATTTGATTTAGTTTTTTTTTGAGTGTTCCCTATTGAGGAATCTCTATTAAATATTTTCTCTAGCAAACTTCTATCGCTTTCAACAGAAAAAGCACTTACGTTTGTAAGCAAGAAAAATGTTGCAATAAATAAAATTAAATTTTTCATTTCAAAAAAATACAACCTAAACATGAAAAAGTATACATTCAATTATCTTTGATTCGGCTTATTTTTTCTAAAAAAAGTGAATATTATAAAACCACCTACCAAAAAAACTATATATGGAAGAGACCATAAAAGAAAGCTAGTTTTATTAAATGAAGGGTTATATACAATCCAATCACCATATTTATCTGCCATAAAAGAATATATTTCATCTTCTGTTTTTCCGTCTTTAATTAAATCTTTAACAACAAGTTTGATTGTTTGTGCAAAATCTGAATTTGAGTCCGCGATGGATTGTCCTTGACATACCAAACATCTTAAATTTTTATGAATAGTATTTTGATCTACTGTTTTTTCCGATCCACTAAGTAAGTTAAAATTTAATAATAATATGATTAAAGTTAATTTAAATTTCATAATTAATTGATAATTGCTACAATTGAATTAAAATCTTCAGCAGATAATGGTCCAACAAATTTTTTTAAGATTGTAAGATCTTTATTTATTAAAATACTCTCAGGAATTCCATAAACACCAAAATTTACTGAATATTTTCCTTGTTCATCTTTTGTCAAAAAATCATAAGGATCACCAAGATCATCTAAAAATTTATTTGCTTGTTTTTTCTTATCTTTAAAATTTACACCAACTAACTTCAAGTTTTTTTCTTTTGACAGTTGAATAAGCACTGGATGTTCGATTCTACAAGGTGCACACCATGACGCCCAAAAGTTAATTAATGTATAATTATTTTTTTTAAAATCATTTTTTTTATAAAATTTATTTTCATCGAAATATTCAAGACTTATATTAGGAATTTTTTTCCCAACTAAGGAATTTGTATTATAGTTAGTATCCTTATTTAACCCAATAAAGAATACTCCAATCACAAAAAGAAATATTATAGAAATTAATATTTTAATTATGTTTTGCATTTTGAAATAATCTTAAAAACCCGCCGAATACAACCATGATAACGGAAATCCAAATCCAAATCATGAGGGGTTTTTTTTGGAATTTTATATTGTAATAGTCCGACCTATCAATATTACTCATTGTTAGATAATAGTCCTTTAAAAAACCTGTTTTAATTGCAGCCTCATAGGTTAAAGTTTGCGGATTTTCATAAATTCTAATTTCAGGTTTTAAAATATTTTTTTTATTATTTTTTGTATTACTAATTTCTAATTCTCCAATAACAGCTTTGTAATTTAAAAAGCTTTCTACTTTTAAATTTTGCAATTTTATTGAATAATTATAAAAAGATTTTTTTTCACCTAACTTAATATTGTAATCTTTTTCTATTGAAAAAATATCGTTTAGGCCAATAAACAATACAAGAAATCCAAAAGAAGCGTGAGAGATTATTCGCGGAAAATTAATTTTGCTATTTCTAAAAGATTTCAGCGCATCAATTGAAGATGATATAATCAAAAAGAAAGCTGATATAATTATAAGATTTAATAAAATGCTATAACTTTTAAATAAAAAAATAATTAAAAAATTAATTAAGATAGATCCAATTAAAATAAATAGATAACTTTTCAAGTTTTCAAATCTTTCTTTTATCCATTTAACCTTTGGCCCAATCGCCATCATCATAAGAAAAATTACTACAACGGGTATTATAACCGTATTGTAAAATGGTGGTCCGACTGAAATTTTTTTTGTAGTAAGAACATCTGTAAAAATAGGATATACTGTTCCTAAAAGAACAGTGATTAAGTAAAACATCATAAACCAATTGTTTACCAAAATAAAAGTTTCTTTGCTATTGGGATTTAAATTGTAGTTTTTTTTTTTATACTTTCTAAATAATAAAAAAATAGAAGAAAAAGTCATTAGAGTTAAAAATAATAAAATATATATTCCCCTGGCTGGATCACTGGCAAAAGTATGAACTGAATTTAAAATTCCTGATCTTACAAGGAATGTTCCAGTAACACTTAAAATAAAAGTTAGTAAGCATAAAGTAATGACCCAAAAGTAAAATAAGCCTCTTTTTTCGAAAACAATTAAAGAATGAAAAAGCGCCGTCATAGCAAACCAAGGTAACAAAGAAGCATTTTCTACAGGGTCCCAAAACCAAAACCCTCCCCAGCCTAATTCATAATACGCCCATATCGAACCGACTAAAATTCCAAGTGACTGAAAACACCAAGATATTAAAACCCAATTTTTGATAGAGTATACAAATGAAGTTTGAGAATAATTAGTAATTAAAGAGGCCATCGCCGCTGAAAAATATATAGAAGAACCTACGAAGCCTATGTAAAGCAACGGTGGGTGAATTGCTAATGCTGGATCTTGCAATATAGGGTTCAATCCTAGTCCTTCATTGGGAATTGGAGATAAAACACTAAAAGGATTTGAGTTAAACAAAATAAAAAATAAAAAACCAACGATTAAAATATTCTGAATTACTAAGGTAAACACTCTAAATTCTTTAGGATGGTTTTTAGTAATAACTAAAAATAAAAAAGAAAAGATTGTAAGAATAATAACCCATAATAATAAGCTTCCTTCATGATTTCCCCATGTACCTGTAATTTTATAAAATAGCGGTTTTAAGGTATGTGAGTTTTGATAAACCGTTATTAAAGAAAAATCTGAAACAATAAAGCCAGCTACTAAAGTAAAAAAACATATAATTATAAGGGTACTTTGAAGGGTGCTTATTTGATAAATTATTTTGGGTATTAGTTTTCCAGTTAATTTTAAACATCTTAAAGAAGAATGAATTATTGCAAGACTTAAAAAAACATTTGAAAGTAATAAAAAATTCCCAAGATTACTTAACATTTTTTTTCATTATATTTTTTAATTCTGGTGGCATATAATTTTCATCATGTTTAGCTAAAATTCTATCGGCTATAAAAAAGGTTTTATCTTGTAATTTACCCTCAGCAACAACTCCTTTTTCCTCTGAAAATAGATTTGGAACTGTGCCACTATAACTAATTTTTAATTCATTTTTGAAGTCTGTTATTATGAATTTAATTTCTTCCTCACTGATAGTAATGGAGTTTTTTTTTACCATACCCCCAACTCTTAATTTTTTATTAAAATCTATGTCTTGACTTATTTTAATATCGGTAGGTGACTTAAAATATAAAATATTTTTATCCAAAGATTTTAATACTAAAAAAATAGCTAAAATCGAAATTAATAAAAGCCCAGCTAAGAGTGACGCTCTTTTTTTTGCTTTTTTTTGAAGCATTAACTACTTTAGATTGTTTTACTATGAGACGATAAAACCTGAGAAGCAATTTTAGAATTTTCTATAACTGATTTTCTTTTTTCAAATGAAAGTTCATTAATTTCTTTTACAAATTCTTTTTCGTACTTTTTAAGTGTTTTTTGAGTTTTATAGAAAACTAATACACATGAAATAAAAGTAATTGAGAAAGAGGCCCACACAAACGAACCGTAACCGTTCATAGATAAAAAATTTTGAATCATAATCTTTTTAAGTTTTTTTTCTTCATTCTAATGATTTCTGTCTTATATTTCATTAGAAAAATTAACGCACAATACAACA
>Ga0209425_10006075_pt1 | contig 11666 bp, 14 predicted proteins | sample COG_05_FD_184749 | JGI IMG/M metagenome (GOLD analysis project Ga0209425, IMG submission 184749) | Pelagic Microbial community sample from North Sea - COGITO 998_met_05 (SPAdes) (version 2) | ecosystem: Environmental > Aquatic > Marine > Neritic zone/Coastal water | place: Helgoland, sampling... | reverse complement strand
GAATAATTCAGATAAATATGAAAAAAAAGTTTATGTGCTACCAAAACATTTAGATGAAAAAGTTGCGATGTTACACTTAGAAAAAGTTGGTGCGAAATTAACTAAAATGTCTAAAGATCAAGCTGACTATATAAGTGTCAAACCATCAGGGCCTTTTAAACCAGATACCTATCGCTACTAGATAGTAGCTAATGATTGTAAAATCTTTAGATCATCTTAATCAAATATCAGAAAAAATTCTCAAGAAATTAGACAAAAAAGATTGCTTATTTTTAATAGGTGAAATTGGAGTAGGTAAAACTACTCTTACTAGATATTTAATTAACAACTTACAAAAACAGCAAAAACTAAAATTAACAGAAGTTTTAAGCCCAACTTTTAATTTATTATATGAATATGAAGTAGGTGATATTAAAATTATGCACTACGATCTTTATCGAATTAAAGAAACGAAAGAATTAAAACACCTAGGAATTTTTTCTGAAAGTCTAGATGCAGTTAAAATAGTTGAATGGCCAGATTTAATTAAAACTCCCTTAGAAAATAAATTAGAGATATATTTGAAATATAAAGAAAAAGAAAACGAAAGAGAAATAGTCTTTAAAGGCCAGGGAAAATGGAAGAATTTTGAAAATGAAATATAAGTTAAAAAAAATTTCAGGAGACGCATCGTTTAGGGAGTATTATAGATTAAAAAAAAAAAATAGTTCATCAATTATAGTTAGCGCTAAAAAGGAAAAATATAAGAATCTAATTATTTATGCTGTAATAAATAATATCTTAAATTGTAATAAAATCATTGCTCCAAAATTAATAAGTGATCATTATAAAAATAATATGATTGAAATATCTGATTTAGGAGAAGAGTCATTCTATAGCCACGTAATTAAAAAAAAAAATAAATTATCTGATTACAAATCTTTAATAAAATTATTAATAAAACTTCAAAAAATAAAAATCAAAAAAATATATAAATTTAAAAAATATAAAATTAAACTTCAAAAATATACCGTTGACAAGCTTCATAAGGAATCAGATTTATTTTTTGATTGGTATTTAAAATATACAACGAAAAAAAAAAATATTTATAAAATTAAGAAAATGATAAAATATGAATTAAATAGAATCTATAAAAAGTTAAAATTTTCAAACAATACTTTTGTTCACAGAGATTTTCACGTTTCCAATATAATGTACTTCAGAAAAAAACTAGCTATCATAGATAGTCAAGATGCTATAATTGGAAATCCTCTTTATGATGTTGCATCATTAATTGATGATGTAAGAATTAAATTACCAACATCTCTGCAAGATAAATTATTTAAATATTATTTTAAAAATTCAAAACTAAAAAAAGAGAAAGAAGAAAATTTAAAAAATGATTTTGATATTCTTTCTGTTCAAAGGAATTTAAAAATCCTAGGTATTTTTGTACGTTTGTGTAAAAGAGATGAAAAGCCAAACTATTTAAAATATTTATCCCATACCTGGTCTTTAATTAACAAAAGATTAAAAAATCCAATCTTTAAAAACTTAAAAACTTTAATGGATAAAAATATACCAATGAAAAAAGTAAAAAATCTGCAAATGATAAAATGATTAAACATGGAATGATATTAGCTGCAGGAATTGGTAAAAGAATGCAACCATTAACATTAAAAACACCAAAACCTTTACTAGAAGTTAATAAAATAAGTTTATTAGAAAGAGCGATGAATCTATTGATAGATTATGGTGTAGAAGAAATTAGCATTAACGTTCATCATCTTTCCGATCAAATTGAAAAGTTTATAAAAGAAAAAAACTTTAAAGCTCAGATTAATATTTCAAAAGAAATTGAGACTTTATTAGATACAGGCGGTGGAATATTTAAAGGAACCAAACATTTTGATGATAATCCTTTTTTTGTTATTAATCCTGATACTCTTTGGAGCAAAAGATATATTGATGAAATTAAAAAACTTGAAGAAAATTACTTTAAAAATAATAGCCCAGTTTTAATGCTAGTTAATAAGAAACTATCGATTGATAAGTCCTTTAAAGGTGATTTTAATTTGATCAATAATAAAATATCAAGAGATAAAAAAAACGAATATATATTTACAGGTCTTCAAATTACAAAAAGAAGTTATCTTGCGTCTGAAAAATCAGAGGTTTTTTCAATGAATAAAATATGGGATGATTTAATTAGAAATAAAGGATTATATGGAATAGAGAGTTTATTAGAATTTTATCATTTAAATACACAAGAAATGTACAAAAAAATTTCTAATATGGAAATTACTGATTAAAAATTATATCTTTAGATCTCGTTTTATCTAAATAATAGTATTTTATTATTTTCAAACTATCATCAAATTCAATTATTAATGGGTTTCCTGTTGGAATTTCTAGTTCATTAATTTTTTCATCTGAAATATTAAATAAATATTTGCACAATGCTCTTAAGGAATTACCATGCGCTGATATTAAAATATTTTTTTTATTTAAAAGACCTTCTTTAATTTCTTTGTCATAAAATGGAACGACACGATTGTAAGTATCTTTCAATGACTCGGTAAAAGGAACCATGCCCAATGGAATACTAGCATTTAGAGGACTAAATAAATTATGATATTCACTTTTTTCTTCCATCGCTGGAGGAGATATATCCCAAGATCTTCTATATTTTTTAAATTTTTCTTCACCGATTTTTTTCTTTGTTTCTTCTTTGTTCAATCCTGTTAAGGATCCATAATGTCTCTCATTAAGTTGCCACGCAGTGTTAAATTTAAGATCTAAATTATTTTTTTTTAGAATTGTTGTGAGGGTTTTAATGGCTCTTTTTAAATAGGAGGTATAAAAAATATCTATTGAGATATTTAAATCTTTTATAATCTGCCCTGATTTTTCAGCCTCACCAACACCTTTTTCTGAAAGATCTACATCCACCCAGCCAGTAAACCTATTTTCAGCGTTCCAAACGCTTTGGCCATGTCTTGTGAGAATTAGTTTAGTCATAATAGTTATAATAGATATTATGTATTATATTAATTTATTAATGAAAAATAATATATTTAAAATTATAGAATATTTATATTACTTTTCGTTAATAGTCTTATGCATTCTATATTTGTTTCCTGGAAGTTTAATTGGATATTTTTTGTATGGAAAACTTGGGCAACAACCAAATTTGATACCTAATCCAATAGGAACGTCTATTAATCATTTAATTTTTTTCAGTTACATTACTTTATTAGCTTCAATAGTGCGGCCAAGTATTAAAAATATTTTAACTAATTATAAAAGTATTTTAGCAATATCTATTATTTTAGAATTGCTTCATATGGTAATTCCAAATAGGGCATTTGAAATCTATGATTTATTAGCAAATATACTGGGAGTAATTATAATTTTAATAGGACAGAAAATAATAAAATGTTCAAAATTATCTTAAAGGTTTTTTTAATAATATTTTTTTTTCAAACTGTCAAAACAGATGAAATCAAAGGAGTGGCTAAAATAATTGATGGGGACACAGTACATATAGGTTTGAAAAAAATAAGACTAGAGGGGATTGATGCACCAGAAATTAAACAGCAATGTAAAAAAGATTTTCTTAAAATTTCAGTACATATTGGATTTAATTTTAGCAAGGATTATGCTTGTGGACTAATTTCAAAAAATAAACTTATAGAAAAAGTAAATAATTTGAAAATAACTTGTATTTCAACCTCTAAAGATAGGTACAAAAGATATTTAGCTACTTGCTATAAAGAAAAAATTAATCTCAACCAATGGATGGTAAGAAAAGGATATGCTGTAGCTTATGTAAGATATTCTAAAGATTATTTAAGAGATGAAAATTACGCAAAAGAAAATAAACTAGGTATTTGGCAAGGAAAATTTATTAGACCAGAAAAATGGAGAAAGCTTAATTAAATTTTAGTATAATTTTTAAAGTGATTCATTTTAAAAAAATTTTACTTTTTGCTATTTTTTTTACTCTTTCTGCTTGTTCTTCAATTCCCCAAAACACCCAAAATAGTTGTGCAATTTTTGAAGAAAGATATCTTTGGTATAAACATGCAAAATCATCATATGAGAAATGGGGCGCACCTATTCACTTACAATTAGCTTTTGTAAAAAAAGAAAGCGACTTTAATTGGTTGGCAAAACCACCGCGTACAAAATTGTTTAAAGTTATCCCATTCAAACGACCTTCAAGCTCCTTTGGGTACTCACAGGCTGTAGTTGGTACATGGGAACAATATAAAAGAGAAACTAATAGCCCTCTAGCAACTAGAGCTAGATTTAAAGACTCAGTAGATTTTATTGGCTGGTATATTTATAAAACAAACAAAATATTAAGAATTTCAAAAAAAGATGCCTTCAAACAATACCTAGCTTATTATAAAGGGTGGGGAGATTATAAAAATTATTCTAAAGATAAAAAAGCAATTATTTACGCTAAATCTGTAAAAGATACAGCCAATAAATATAGGAAACAACTTACTCTTTGTAAGAAAAATTTAGATAAAAATAAGTATATTATTTTTTAAGTTGTTTATTTAATTCAATTTCAACAGCATCAATTCTTTGAGTATTTTTTCCAATAATAGAATAAATTGTTGGTATTACATAAAGTGTAAAAAAAGTTGAAAAAAGCATTCCGCCAAAAATTGTTATACCAACAGTTAGTCTACTTGCAGCCCCAGGTCCTGATCCCAAAATTAAAGGCAAAACTCCAAATATTGTTGATAAGCTTGTCATTAAAATAGGTCTCAATCTTATAGTAGATGCTTCAATAATTGATGACTCTAAGTTTTTACCTTCTTTTCTAAGTTGATTGGCAAACTCTACAATTAAAATACCATTCTTGGCTGAGAGACCGATTAAGATGATTAATGCAATCTGGCTGTAAACATTTAGAGATGAGCCTACAACTAAAAGGCCAAGCAATCCTCCCAATATAGCCATTGGCACTGTAAGCATTATGGTTAATGGATGTCTCCAGCTTTCAAATTGAGCACACATTGCTAAATAAGCCGTTATTAAAGCTAGAGCAAAAATTACATAAAGCTCAGTGTTGGTTTTTTTATATTCTTCACTTTCTCCTTTATAAGCTATTTTTGCTTGAGGCGCATTTTCTTCTGCAGTCTTTAGCAAAAATTTTAAAGCTTCATCAAGAGAATAGTCTCCAACTAATCTTGCAGAAATAGTAACTGCTTTTTGTCTATTGTATCTTGCTAAAAATGGTGACTTACCTTTTTCATCGTATTGCACTAAATTTGAAACTGAAACCAATTTTCCATTATTTTTTGATCTTACAAAAACTTTACTTATACTCTCTGGTTCCTGACGATCTTTAATATCACCTTGTAAAATTATAGAATATTCTTTTCCGTCCCTTGTAAAATTTGTGACCCTTTTAGATCCAAATATTGTTTCGATTGTTCTTCCAATTTCCTCTGTTGATACACCTAAATCTGCAGCTTTTTTTTGATCTATTTGAACATTAAGCTGAGGTTTATTCAAATCAAAGTCATCTTGAATAGAAGTTAATCCTGGGTTTTTTCTTGCTTCTTTTTTTATAATTTCTTTCCATTCTATTAATTGATCATATGTATTTCCTAATATTACAAATTGAACAGGACTTTGTACTCCACCAGTTCTAATTCCTTGAGGCATGATTGGAAAAGCTAAAACACCAGGCACTTTAGAAATTTCTCTGAAAGACTCCCTCATTATTTTTACGCCGTGGCGATCTCTTTTTTTCCAAGGCTCTAAAAGAACAATGATAAAGCCACTATTTACCTGTTTTGCTGATTTACCAAAACCAGGTACACGCATTATTAATTTTCTATATTCACCTTTTCCTACTTTAGGTAATAACAATTCTTCAATATCTTCAGCCCTATCCTTAGTAAAATTAAAACCAGAACCTTGTGGAGCTTTGACTATTACAAAAAAAGCTCCTCTGTCTTCTGGAGCAATTAGTTCTTTTGGAGCAAAACTAAAAAAGAAAAGAGTTAATACTAAAGTTCCAGCTAGGAACGAAATAATAATTTTTTTTTTATTTACCCATGAAATTAAGGATTGTTTGTATATTTGTGTAAGATTTTTTAAAAAATTTTCAAATTTTATTACAATTTTAGATTTATCCATTTTCTTGTTTAAAAACTTACTACCTAACATTGGACTTAGTGATAATGCTACAAAACTTGAAATTACTACGGCCGAAGCCAATGTGATTGCAGTTTGAGTGAATAAAACTCCAGTAATACCTTTAATAAATACCAAAGGAATAAATACTGCTACCAGCACCACAGTCGTTGCAATGATAGCGAAAGATACTTGTTTAGCTCCCTTATAAGCCGCTACAAGAGGTGTATCTCCTAATTCTATTCTTCTTACTATATTTTCTAACATTACAATTGCATCATCTACAACAATACCAATTGCCAATACAAGAGCCATCAAAGTAAAAAGATTTATTGAAAAATCAAAAATATAAATGGATAAAAAAGTTGAAATTAATGAAACAGGTAGAGCTATTAAAGGAACAATCAGTGCTCTTAAATTTCCTAAAAAAAGATAAATGATTATTGTTACTAAAATAAGAGCAATAATTAGAGTTTTGTAAACTTCACTAATAGCTGCTTTTATATAGTTACTTCTGTCAAAAGAAACCTCCAATGTTGTTCCTGGCGGAAGCGTTGGTTTGATTTCATTAATTTTATTTTTGATACCTTTTGCTACAGCAATAGTGTTCGCGTCAGATTGTTGATAAATACCTATTCCAACAACTTGTTTTCCATTGCCTTTAAAAAGTGTACGAGTAGACTCCGCTCCTAATTCCACACGTGCTACGTCTGACAAAGTTATTACAGAACCATCATTAGCCCTTTTTAGAGGAAGTTTTTTATAATTTTCTAAATTTTTGTAAGCTTTATCTAGTTTTATTGTAAGATCTACATCTTTAGACTCAATTCTTCCTGCGGGAAATTCAACATTTTCTTCACGTAAAGCATTCTCTACTTCTTGAGTTGTAATGTCTCGAGCAGCAAGAGCTATTGGGTCTAACCACACCCGCAAAGATAATTCTCTTTGACCTCCCAATCTCACTCTTCCAACACCTTCAACAGTAGAAAAACTATCTGTTAAATATCTATCCGCATAATCAGTAAGTTCTAAATCGGTCATTGTCTCTGAGTTAAAAGACAACCACATGGTCGTACGCATACCAGCGCTTTGTTTAAAAATTTCAGGCTGTTCAGCTCCATCAGGTAAATTATCTAAAACTCTAGATACGGAGCTTCTTACATCATTAGCTACATCGTCTAGATCAAGATCAGTGTCAAAAGTTAATGTAATTCTAGAACTTTCATCTTCACTAAAAGAATCAATCGTTTCTAAACCAGGAGTGCCTCCAACAAAGTCTTCAATTTTTTGGGTAATTTGAGTATCTACAACTTCAGCAGATGCACCTCTGTACTCGGTCTGAATAGTTACAACGGGAGGCTGAACATCAGGTAGTTCATCAGTTGGAATTTCTTGAAAAGTAACTAGACCAAAAATTACAAGGACCAAACTCATTACTGAAGCCACCACAGGACGTTTTATTGATAAGTCTGTTAGAAACATTTTATTTAGGTTTGATAATTTTTACTTTAGCTTTATTTCTTACTTTAGAGACACCCTCGCTGATAACAGCATCACCTTCTTTCAAGCCAGATAGTACAGAAACTTTTCCAAAATTTCTTTTGCCAATTTTTATATTTTTTTTCTCAGCTGTATCTACGTTAACCACATAAACAAACGCGGTATCTCCTTGAATTGTAACAGCACTTTCCGGTATTCCTATTTGATCTATCTCATTATATATTACTTTGGCAGTCATTAGTTGACCTGGTATGATATCAAATTCAGAGTTATCAACTAGAATTCTTGCCAAAATAGATCTAGTAGATGGATCTATTCTTGAACTTACAGACTCTACATTACCATTAAAAATTTTATCAAAAGCAGAATTAGTGATTTCAGTTTTTAAACCTGGTTTTAAAACACTCACATAATTTTCAGGAACTTTTATATCTATTACAATTTTTTTTAAATCATCTAGCGTTATGATTAAACTATTTGATCCAAGTACGCCTTGTGCAATCTCACGAGTGCCAAGCTTACCTTCAAAATCTGCTTTAACTTCACTACCATCAAGAAGTTTTAAAATTACTTCATCTTTTTTAACAAAACGATTATCGATATTTAATTCACCATCAATATTACTCCTTGTAATACGATAGGTTTTAGAATTTTGTGCAATGGCTGTGCCGAAAGTTTCGATACTGTTATAAAATGGTGATTTTTCAACAATTGTTGTAATTACACCTGGCGCAGGTCTAACACTAAATTTTTTTTTAAAATGAAGGCCGATAAAATAACGCCCTGCTATTACAGTAAAAATAATTATAAAAAATACTATTAAAAAAATCTTTAATTTAGATGAAGTTATTTTCATGAATTTTTAGTCCGTATTCCGCCCATGACCCATCATAGACCTTAGGCTTTTTACCACTTATGATAGAATTAGCTAGACCTAAAATACATGCAGTTACTCCTGAACCGCATGTAAAAGCCATATCTTTTTCTGTAGAGATTTTATTTTTAGAAAAAATTTGAATTAGTTCTTCTTTTTTTTTTAATGTTCTATCCTTAGAATTAATTAATTCTGTGTATGGTAAATTTATAGAACCTTTTATGTTTCCACTTCTTAGTTCTTTACGTGGTTCTGGTTGTAATCCCAAAAATCTTTGCTTTCCTCTTGCATCTATTAATTGGAACTCTTTTCTATCTATATTATTATTGATGTCATCTTTATTAATCACCATATTACTATTTTCATTTGCCACATAATTAGTGACTGATAACTTGATTATATTTTCATCTAACTGTTTTTTTTCACTCGACCATTTTTTAAAACCTCCATCTAATACAGAAACTAAATTAGGATCATGATTAAAATATAAAAAATTATACCAAACTCTGCATGAACTAAATACATCTGAGTTATCATAAATTATAATATGATCATTATTATTAATTCCACATTTAGAAACAATTTTCTCCCATTCATTTTTTTCGGCTAGCATATGTGGTAAACTTGAATTCTGGTTAGAGTTTTTATCCAAATCAAAAAAAATTGAATTTTTTATATGTCCAATTGTAAATTCTTTGAAAGCATCTCTATTTGAATTAGGTAAATGCCAACTCGCATCTAAAATTTTTACTCGGTTTAAGTTTTTATTTAACCAATCAGTGGTGACTAATTGTTTCATTATGTATTCTTTTCAATATATTTTTGATGATATTCTTCTGCTTTACAGTAATTTTTTAACTTAGAAATATTAGTTTGAACTTTCCCATTAAGCTTCTTGTTGAATTCATCGCGAATTATTAAAGCTTCTTTTTTTTGAACATCATCTTCATAGAATATTTCACTTCTATATTGAGTTCCTACATCTGGATATTGCATATCTTTCTGTGTTGGATCATGCATTTTAAAAAATAAATCTAAAATTTTTTTATACGTAATAATTTTATTATCAAAAGTTAAATTAACGACCTCAGCATGACCAGTGTTTCCAGTGCAAACTTCTTCATATGTCGTTTTAGGGCTATGACCACCAGCATAACCAACCTCAGTATGAATAATACCTGGTTTGTTTTTAAAGTTTTCCTCAGGCTTCCAAAAACAACCAAGTGCAAGTGTACATTTCTTCATAAGTTAATTAGTATAGTAACTTATTGAAAGGATAGTAAATTGTTGTCGCAAAATCAAATAGGCGTATTGTACATGGTTGGAAGTGTTATTTGCTTCTCGATAATGGATATATGCGTAAAATGGTTAAATTATTATCCTATTGGCCAAGTTCTTTTTCTTAGATTTTTTATAGGTTTTATTCCAATTATTTTTATAATACCGAGAGAAAAAATATTTACATTTTACAAAACTAATCGACCGGGACTTCATGCATTCAGAGCTATTTGTGGCGCTCTAGCAATCATAGCATTATTTTTTGGTTTGAGAGAGTTACCACTAGCAGATGTTGTATCATTAACTTTTGGAGGACCAATTTTTGTAACCATTGCATCAATTATTTTTTTATCTGAAAAAGTTAGGATAAGGAGGTGGTCAGCGGTATTACTTGGATTTCTAGGGATGTTATTAATCGTGCAACCTGCCTTTACAGATTTAAATTTTTATTACATTACACCAATCATATTTTGTATTTTTTTTGCATGTGTGGCTATAAGTGTAAGATCACTATCAAAAACAGAAGCTAATTATACGATTGCTTTTTATTTTACATTTTTATGTGCAGTTTTGGGTTTATGTACCATTTTTTTTAACGATTGGATTATGCCAACCCCAATTGATTTTGCATTGTTTTTAATTCTTGGTTTGTGTGGAAGTGTAGCTAATTTACTATTAACCCAAAGTTATAGATTAGCAGAAGCCTCACTAGTTACCCCTATTAAATACTTAAGTTTAATTTTTGCTATTCTGTTTGGTTATTTTATATGGAGCGAGATTCCAAAAATTTTAACTTTGTTAGGAGCGGCACTTGTCATAATCAGTTCATTAATAATTTTTATGAGAGAAAATAAATTGAAAAAGCAAATTGTTGCTCCTAGAACATGAGTAATTTTTATACTAAGGGCAAGCCTCCACGTTACTGGACTAAGGCCAAAAAAATTTTATCAAAAAAAGATAAAGTTATGAAAAAATTAATTAATAACTATAAAGACGGAAATCTTATCACCCGTAATGATGTTTTTTTCTCTCTTTGTAAAAGCATAATAGGTCAGCAAATAAGTGTAGCTGCCGCTAATTCTGTTTTTTTAAAATTTAAAAAAAAATGTGAAAATAAAATTAATGCCAAGACAGTAAATAAATTGTCTTTTAATAGTTTAAAGAGCTGCGGTCTAAGCAAACAAAAAGTTAAAGGTATAAAAGATTTAGCTACAAAAACTTTAGATAAAAGTTTTAAACCAAGTTTGATTAAGAACATGACGGATGAGGAAGCAATTGAGTATCTCTCTAATTTGAGACAGATAGGAAGATGGTCTGCTGAAATGATACTCTTATTCACTTTTAACAGGTCTAATATATGGCCTTTACAGGATATCGGTTTATTAAGAGCTGTCTCAAATAATTATAACAAGAAATATTTTCCGCCTAAGAGCTTCTTAGATAGATTATATAAAAAATTTACACCTTACTGCTCGGTGGCTACTTGGTATTTGTGGAGATCAATAGATAACGAGCCAATACAGTATTAAGCACCTTCTACAGTTTGATGATGTCTGACTGCATGTCCTTTTAAAATATCGTGAGCTTCTTGATATTCTTTTGAGTTGTAGAATAAGTTAGCTTCTTCATACGATGGAAATTCTATTACAACTGTTCTAGGAGACGCCTCACCTTCATTGGTAGTTGTTTTTCCACCTCGAATTAAAAACTTACCTTTGTACTTTTCAACCGCCGTTCTAGCTTTAACAGCATATTCTTTAAGTTTTTCTTCATTAGTAATATTTTTATAAACACAAACTACGTATCCTTTCATTTACAACTCCTTAAAAATGAATTAATTTTTTTTATGGCAGACAAACTTATCATTGAT
>Ga0209425_10006064_pt1 | contig 11675 bp, 11 predicted proteins | sample COG_05_FD_184749 | JGI IMG/M metagenome (GOLD analysis project Ga0209425, IMG submission 184749) | Pelagic Microbial community sample from North Sea - COGITO 998_met_05 (SPAdes) (version 2) | ecosystem: Environmental > Aquatic > Marine > Neritic zone/Coastal water | place: Helgoland, sampling... | reverse complement strand
TGACACGCAATTAACTTTTGCTCAAGAAGTTAAAGTAGATGGAGCAATAATTGTTTCCACACCTCAGGATCTTGCTCTTCTAGATGTAAAAAGAGGAATTCAAATGTTTGATAAAACTGGTGTAAAGATTTTGGGATTAATTGATAATATGAGTTTCTTCAAAGGAGATGATGGTAAGGAATATAAAATATTTGGAGAAGGTGGAGTAGAAAAAACTGCAAAAGAATTTAATAAAGAATTTTTAGGCCATCTTCCGTTACATCAAGATTTAAGAAATGCTACAGACAAAGGTGATCCATTAACCCATTCTGATCCTGAACATGAAGTTTCTAAGCTATTTTTGGAAATAGCAAATAAAATAAAGCTTTCATTAATATAATTTCTATACTTAAATAAATAATGAAAAATTTATTTTTTATAATAGTTTTTTTATTTCCTATTAATTTTGTTCAAGCTGATATTTCAGAATTAAAAGTTAATGGCCAGGTAAGATATTTTTCAACCCTCGTAGATGATCTTGGTACGAGATATGATGATACTAGACCGGGTCCAGCTTTAGATTTGCACTTTACTTATCCAATAAATGAGAAATTAACTATAAAAAGTTTCAACTATATCATTAACTATAACGATACTACTTCTGGCGATGAAACTGCTAATATTAGATATAATCAAAAGTTAGGTTTAATATATAAGTTAGGAGGAACTATTTTTTATCCCTATGGAAAAATCTTACATCATGATGAAAATCCAAAAAAACAAATTGATAGTTCACATTTGGGTTTAGTAATTCAAAAATACTTTTCAAAAGATTTATTTATTTCAGGAGATTACAGAGAAGAACTATCAGATGGTGCTGTTCTAGCAGGCATAAGACATTCGCAAAGAGTTTTTGATTTAAGATTTAATAAAAAAAACTTTATTAAAATAAAAGATAAACCAGTTCATTTAAAAATTATTTATGCTGAAGGTGTTAACTTAAGAGGAACAAAATCAATTAAATTTGAAAGTGAAATTACAGACAAAATTGAATTTAATTTGAAGTACGTTGATAATATGGGTAAAGGGCCAATTGGATCTACTAATCAAGATCAAAATAGAGATTATTTAGTAAGTGAAATTGCCTATAAATTTTAAATAAGTTTATCTTTAAAATTTTTAGGACATCTGCCCTTACATCAAAATTTAAGAATTTCTGCAGATAAAGGAGAGTCTTAAACATACTCTGATCCTGAACATGAAATTTCTAAACTATTTGTCAATATAGCTGATAAAATTAAAGTTTCATTAAATCAATAATATACCAATTAATAGTAAATCTTTATTTTATTTTTGATCTTATAAAAGATGACAAATGATCAATTAAGAAAATGGCTATAAAAATAATTATTATTATTGCTGAAACTTTTTGGTATTCAAACATTCTAAATGAAGATTGTAATTCATATCCAATCCCACCAGCCCCAACAATGCCCAGCATAGTTGCCATTCTAATATTACGGTCTAAAATATACAAATTGTTTGCGACAAAAGATGGAATAATTTGAGGTATAACTGCAAAAGCAATTATTTGTCTTTTTGATGCTCCAGAAGATCTTAATGCTTCAATAGGACCTGTGTTAACATGTTCAATATCTTCTGCATAAAATTTTGCTAAGAAACCCATAGTATGTAATCCTAAAGCAAGTACTCCAGGGATTGCTCCAAAGCCAACGGCAATAACAAGTATCATTGCAATTATAAATTCAGGTATCGCCCTAAAAAAAATTATTATAATTCTTGCAATTAAAAAAGTAACATAATTGGGTGCCAAATTTCTAGCTGAAAATAATCCCATAGGTATTGATAAAGCTATTGCAATAAAAGTTCCAAGGAATGCAATTTCAATAGTTTCGAGCATGGCATAAATTAAACTTTTAAAATTTGAAAAATCTGGTGGTAACATTCTGCTTAAAATATCTCCAAAATATTTCGAGGAGTCAGAAAATAATTTAATAAAATTTATTTCTAGATCTATAACAACAAATATAAGAGTTCCTAATAATGAAAAAATAAAAGTATAGGTTTTCCACGTCCATTGTGATCTTAAATGCTTTTCAAGATGTTTAGTTTTATTATTTATTTCAAGTTTTAAAATGTTATCTTTTTTCATCTATCTATAAATTTCATTAATACGTATTTTATCGATATTTGTTGTTGTTTGATCGAATTTTATTTCACCGTCCAATAAACCAACGATTCTATCAGAATATTTAACAGCAAGACTTACTTGGTGTAGATTACATATTACAGTAATATTGAATTCTTTATTTATTTTCTTAAGTAAAGACATTATTAAATCAGCTGCCTTGGGGTCAAGGCTTGCAACTGGTTCATCAGCTAATAGCAATAATGGCTTTTTTATTATTGCCCTTGCAATTCCTACTCTTTGTCTTTGTCCGCCAGAAAGCTCGTCTGCTCGGTTGTAAGCTTTATTTAATAAACCTACTGTCTCTAATGCTTGTAATGCCTCTAATTTTTGTTCTTTAGTAAATAAATAAAACATTGATAAAAATTTACTGCTAGAATTTAATAATCCTGTTAAGACATTATTAATAGCTGATAAGTTATTAACTAAATTAAAATCTTGGAAAATCATTCCTGTTTTTTTTTGTACAGCAGGTAGATAAGCTTCATTTATTTTCTCTTTCTCAAAAAACAACTCTCCATTTTCAATTTTTTCTAAGCCGTTTATACTTCTTAATAAAGTTGTTTTCCCAGATCCACTCGGTCCTAGTATTGAAAGAAATTCTCCTTTTTTAACTTTAAGATTGACTCCTTTGAGAGCTTCCGTTCCACTCTCAAAAGTTTTTTTTAAATTATTGATTTCGAGCATAAGTTTAATTATTTTTTATTTAGTAACTTCACTACATTTCTAAGAACATCATAATCTGTATCAGTAACAGAAATATAATGAGACATCTTTCCACCATAGCCACCAATTTCTCCATGTTTATGTGCTTCTAAAACCGCCTTTTGAATTTTTTTTCTATCTTCTAGTGGTATCTTTTTAGAATAAGAAAGTGGTGGGGGTGGCACTCGATCAGATTTATGTACGATTCTTACGTCATCTTTTTTAAATGTTTTATCAGCTAATCTTGCTTCGTAATTTCGTGAACTCATGCCACATACATCTGCTTGTTTATTTAAAACTGCCAATAAACATGCATCATGGCTACCAGCATAAAAAACATTTTTAAAATCATTTTTATCAGTGGTTGAAAGATTTATTTTTGCTAATTCAACTTGAGGAATTAAATCTCCGCTAGTGGATCCAATGCTATTTAATGATAAAACTTTGCCTTTAACATCTGAAAATTCTTTTATACCGCTATCTTTTCTAACTACAAAATAAGCAAAATAACCTGCATCTTTTTCTCCAGGTCTAACACCAGCGGCAAAAGCTTCTGCGCTAGCTAGCTCGGCTGCTTTGATATATGTCTTTCCTCCATACCAAGCTATTTGAGCTCTGTCGGCTCTCATTGCTTCCACAGCAGCATTATAATCAGTTACTTTTATGAAGTTAATTTCAAATCCAGTAAGTTTATTTACAATTTCTACTAATCCTTTGTAATCGTTTTCGTCTCCTTTTTCGCTAGCAGGAACGAAAACCATATTGAATTTTTTAATCTCTGCATTAACTTTAATGTTAACTAATGCCAGAAAAATTAAAGTTGCTAAAAGAGTCTTTTTAATCAAAAACATGTATTTCCTTTGAATTTAAGTTAATGTTAATTTTGTTCGCTAACATAGTAACACTTTATGCAAGACTTTGTCAACCTGAATTCTTCTTAGAAATTTTAAACTTTAAATGTTTTATTAGTTGAATTCTTTTAAGGCCTTTTGATAGTCTTCCACTGTATCAATCTCTTTCCAGCCTCTTTCAATAATTACACAATTAACCTTTATACCTATATCGACTAATTCCTGTATCATATCTGTCAAATATGCCTTTTGAAAAATAGCTGCTCTTTGAAATGGTTTGTTCCAATATGATTTTTTTACTCTATGAAAATTTTCTTTAAATATTTCAGCACCTTTATTGGAAAGTTTTATCATTCCAATAAATTCTCCATGGACGTCTTCTTTTTGTGTACCTATTTTTCCAATTTTTACGACTTGATTATTAGAGTCAAATATAACATTTTCAGCTTCAGATATAGGGTGATCTTTACGACCTTTATAGTATCCACGCCAATCAATATCTACGACTACTGATATATCATGATCTGAAGCTAGTAATCGTTTAACCACATTAGACTCGAATAAGATATCAGAATAAGCAATAATTATGTTTCCATTTATAATTTTTTCAGCATAAAAAATTGAATTTAAAATATTATTATTTTTATAATCTGAATTTGTGATGTAATTTAAATTTTTATAGTTAATCTTTTCTTTTTTATATCCTCTTATCACAGTAATATCTTCAAGACCACATTCTCTATAAGCTTGAAGTTGTCTTTGTAATAAAGTTTTACCACCGAAATCAAGCATACATTTAGGTAAGCTTTCTGTATGGCCTTTCAATCTGCTTCCTAAACCAGCAGCAATTATAAGTGTTTTAGTTTTTTTTTTATCAATCTGATTTTCTAATTTTTTAATTTCTTCTTTGCCAATTTTGCTAGCCTTGATAGTTCTAATAAATGAAATAATTTCAGGATTATTTTGAATATATTCCTCGATATCTGAAGCCACTGTTTTTTTTGAACTTCCAGCAAGATCATACATTAGTTCTAAATCTGCTTTTAAAATAGATGAGAGTTTTTTAATTAATTGTTTTTTTGGAGCAGCTCTCTTATCTTTCTCCATATCGTTTAGATATGATGGGGCTACTTCAATTTTTTTTGCTAGTTCTCTTTGACCTATACCATTTTTAATACGAAGTTTCCTTATATAAGAACCAAAGGTACCTGAGTTGTTGGAATTTTTTACCATTTAAAATTACTCTATTTGATATGTTCTTTAAAATCAAAAGATACCATAAGCTCATTCCATTCTCTTTTTGATAAACCTGAGCTTTCAACGCTGACTTTTTCACCTTTAGCTATTTGTTGAATTACTTTTTTTCCTTTCGATGAAACATGAACTGCTCCTACTCTATAATCTAAAAATGCTGCATGGGTTATAGGAACCCATTTTTTAACAGTATGTAACATTGCTTCTGCATATACTCTAATTTCATATTGAGCGTGACTATCTGCTCTTAAAAATAAAAAGTTTAAAAGATTTAATAAATCTGTTTTCCAATACCACTGCGTATATGAATTTAAAGTTAAATTCATTCTAGCCAACTCTCTTGCAAGACCTGATTTACCCTCATCAATTGTAGATCCGTCAAAGCGCTCGTTAAGCATTTTCTCATAATTACCATATGTTCTTGTTGCGTCATCTTTTAAAATTTTAAGGACTTCATCCGCTTTATCTCCAGTAATTAAATTTCCTCTACCCTGTCTATTAATTGTTGATTGAGCAGATAACTGTTCTTTTGCTGGAATGTAAAATTCTTTATCTAAGATAGAATATCTTGCAGAGTATTCATTTACATTTGCAGTTCTGTGTCTGATCCATTGACGGGCAATAAAAATTGGAAGTTTAACGTGATATTTTATTTCACACATTTCAAATGGTGTTGAGTGCCAGTGCCTCATTAAGTATTTGATTAACCCCTCATCTGTTGAAACTTTTTTTGTTCCTTTTCCATAAGAAACTCTTGCAGATTGAACGATTGAACTATCGTCGCCCATATAATCAACTACCCTAACAAAACCATGATCTAGGACGGGTAATGCTTCATAAAGAATTTTTTCCAACTCAGGAGAAGTAACTCTTTTAGTTTGATGTTTTTGGGCTTGTTGGTCAGCAATTTCTTGCTTTTGTTCTTTTGTAAGTTTCATGTTGATAATTGTTTATATATTAATTTATTGATCCTCTAAATGTTATGTTTAAAGATTGTGTTAATAAATTAATTTAATAGCTAAAAATGTGAATAATTTTAGAAATTAATTTTTTTTTCGTAAATATTTCTTTCTGTTTTTTTGAGTTGAAAGTAGATTCTGGTTACATACTCACAAATTATTACTAATAAAACGAAAATAGAAATCATTAAGATAATTGATAAATTTTTATAAAATTCTAAAAATTTAAATCCTAAAAAAAAGTTAATAATTGAAAAAAAAAATCCGGTAGACATCAATATCAATGAAATTCTTCTGAAAATTTTAGTGAAAAAAAATGTCTCTTCTAATAAAGCATTTATTGCATACGTAAATGAATTATAGATGCCAAGTTTGCTTTTTCCCTCTTTTCTATTTTCTCTGTCATATTCAATACCCGTAGGGTTAGTCGCTAAAGCAAAAGTCATACCTCTTACATATGGAAATAAATTACTGTTATCTTTAAAGCCATTTATAACTTTTCTATCAACTAATCTAAAATCATGGGCGTTTAAGGGATAATTAAATTCAGCATTTAAACTCATCATTAAATAAAAAACTTTTCTTAAAAAATTAACCAGTAGATTTTCTTTTCTACTTTTAACAATACCATATACAACATCATATTCCTCTTCCCATTTTTTTATAAAGTTAATAAACAAATCTGGTGGATCCTGTAAATCACAGTCAATTACTATAGCAGCATCTCCAGTCGAATGTTTGTAGGCTTCGAGAATAGATTTATCGTAATCAAGATTATTTCTAAATCTAATATATTTTACCTTTTTATCTTTTTTGCTTAAATCAAGAAGAATATTTTCTGTTCCATCATCACTATGATTGTCTGTAAAAATTAATTCATAATCGTAATTCTTAATTTTTTCATTAAAAACTTTAACTATTTCATTGTATGCATTAAGTATATTTTTTTCTTCGTTTAATACTGGGATACAAATTGATATTTTTTTCATATTAAAAGTTATTTATAGTTTTTATTACCTGTGATATTTCTGATTTTTTAAGAGTAGGATAGATTGGTAAACTTAAAATTTCTTTATAAATTTTTTCTGTTGTATGAAATTTTTTTTTATTTAGCTCTTTAAAAGCAGCTTGTTTATGTGCTGGCAAGGGATAATGAATCATTGTTTCTATTTTATTAGATTGAAGAAAATTTTTTAATCTATTTCTTGATTTACATTTTATTACAAAAAGATGCCATGCGTGATCAATATTTTTACTTAATTTAGGTAATATAATTTTTGGGTTTTTAATGTTCTTTAAATACAGTTCAGCGATCTTTTTTCTTATTTTTTGATGTTTTGTAAAATCTTTCAATTTATCAATTAATACAGCTGCTTGAATCTCATCCATTCTGGAATTCACACCTTTATAGGTATTTTTATATTTTCTATCTTTTAAATTATCAAAAACATCCTCTCCGTAATTTCTAAGTGATTTTATTATATTAAACAATTTTTTATTATTTGTTGTTACGGCCCCACTATCACCAAATGCTCCAAGATTTTTTCCGGGGAAAAAACTAAAGCATGTTGTGTCACTTATAGACCCTATCATTTTTTTATTAATTTTTGCCCCCAGTGATTGCGCTGCATCCTCTATTAACTTAATATTTTTTTTTTTTGCTATCTTTTTAATAGTAAATAAATCCGCAGGATTTCCATATAAATCTACAGCGAGTATTGCTTTAGTTTTCTTTGTAATTGACTTCTTAATATTTTCAACAGAAATATTAAATGTTCCAGAATCTGGTTCTACAAATATTGGTTTTAAATTTACAGAGGTTATTCCTAAAATACTTGCAATATACGTATTTGCAGGAACTAAAACTTCATCTCCATTTTTCATTTCTCCAAGAATTTTGAATGCCATAAAAGACAGTTTAATTGCATCGACACAATTTCCTACAGCTATGCAGTACTTAGAGTTACAATAATTTGCAAAGTTGTTTTCAAATTTTTTTACATTATCACCTAGGATGTATCTTCCTTTTTTATTAATTTTTTTAAAATTTTTAATAAAATTATTTTCATATTTTTTATTTAATTTGGAAATATTATAAAATTTAACTTCTTTCATTTTTTAAAATCACCTAAATCTAAAATATCTATTACTTTATTGTTAACCTTATTTTTTTTAAGGTAAAATTTTATCTCTTTACTTATATGCCAAGCTAAATTTAAAATTGGGATTTTTTTATTAAGTTTTTTTAATTGCTTATCTGGAACAATTGGTATTTTAGTACCTGGAACATAATGACCAACTTTATTTGACTTGTCTTGTTCATGTACGCACCTTAAGTGTTTCTTATCTAAATTTAATAACTTGATTAAAATTGCTGCTCGTCCTGGAAAACCTTTAGCGGGTAAAGCACCATGTTTTTTTACTAAATTTTCAAGCAATTTTCTTTTTTTTGATTTCCATCTATTTATAAATATTTTCATTTTTTTTAATTCGATAAAATATTTTTTTTCCTTTAGAATGTACTTTTTAATATTATGGTTAAATTCTTTTTTTCTAGAATAGATAACTCTTATATTTCCACCATATCTTTTAGGAAAAGAGTGATGAATTAAATTTGCGTCCAGTAGATTTGAAATTTCTAAAAAGGACTGCAGGCTATAAGTTCTTGGGTGCTCATGATAAAAAGTGTCAAATTGGTTTTTTTTAATAACCGATCCTAAATAATGGTTCTCAATTATTAAAAATGTATCTTTAGAAATCAATTGCTTTAAATTTTTAATTAACAATCTCAAATCTTCTATATGAGCAAACACATTGGTAAATGTAATTACATCAATTCGTTTAAATTTTTTCTTTATTTTTAATACAGTTTTTTTATCAATATAAGATTTATAAATTATATGCCCTTTTGACTTTGCTTCATCAACAGCGTTAGTTGGTTCAATGCCAGCAGTTATTGCCCCCTCTTTTTTAAAAAAATCTAATAAACTGCCATCATTACACCCGATATCTAAAACCACTTTATTTCTGAGAGATCCACAAAGACTTTTAGATTTATTTAAAACCTCCCTCATTCCCATTATAACGTCTTTAGTAAACTTTGATCTATAATGATAATTTTTTGGGAACAATTTTTTCTTTGGAACCTGATATTTTTGATACGCAGTAATACAATTCTTGCAAAAAACTATTTCTATTTTATGTAATTTATTTCTTTTATTAGATCCAACCTTGATTAAATCATCACATAATGGATGTTTACCTAAGTCAATGACTGTAGGGAGGTTTTTTTTATTGCAAATTTCACAGTAGTTTTTCAAGATAGATTATATTATATAACAAGTTCTGTAAGAATATGAAGAAATTAAAATACTATCCTGTCACAAATTACAATAAATTTCCTCAAAAATATTATTTTTTATCCATTATTAAAGAAATTATCAAAATTGCTAATTTAATAAATACGCAAAAAAGAATTTTAGATTTTGGGTGTGGTAACAAAATATTTAGTAGTATTTTGTTAAATAAAAAAATTATTAATTATGACATCAATCCTTTTTATTCTGAAATTAAAGATTATAGAAATAAAAGATTTGACATAGTAATATTTAATCATGTGCTTATGTATCTAAAACCTATGGAAATAAAAAAAACTTTAGAAAAAATAAAAAAATTAAACCCTAAATCTGAGATTGTAGTCAGTCTATCAAGGCAAAATATTTTCAGCAAACTAGCGATGATAATTACTTTAAACTTTAAGGCACATGAAAAAACGCACTCAACTTACAAAGAACAGATTGAACAAATTAATAATATAGCTAAAATAAAAGATAAAAAATTAGGTATTTTTGGGATTACAGATATTTTTTTTTTAAAATTTAAATGATATTAAAAAAAAAAAACTATCATCTTCTTTTTCTATTAATATTATCAATTAGTTATATCTTTCCTTTAATTTTTTTTGGAAAATTAACTACATTCTATCATGATAATCTGGATAGCATGGTTGTCTACAACCATGTAATTGGAAAAATTTATAGAGAAGGTTTTAATATTGAATATGCTAATATTTTTTTAGCTGGAGAAATAAAATATTATTATTTAAGACATATTTTCAAGCCCTTTATTTTTTTGTATGCCGTCTTAAATACAGAATTAGCTTATTGGACAACGGATATTTTATTTAAAGTTACCAGTTATTTATCCTTTTTTATATTAGCAAAAAAAATTACTAAAAATAATTTTGTATCTTTTTTAGGTGCAACTTTATTCACATATTTCAATACATTTACTACTTTAGGTTTTGGTTTGGCGATCCTTCCCTACGTTATTTATCTATTGGTTTTTAAATCTTTTCTTACAACTAAACATTATTTCCTTTTGATATTCTTTGGACTAAATACAGATTTAATTGCAGATTTTTTTTTTATTCCAATAGCTTTTTTAATAGTTTTAATTATTGATAAAAAAGTTTTTTTTCAAAGATTTTATTTCATAGTAAAAATCTTGAGTATCTTTTTTATATGCGCAATAATATCAAGCTCAAATATAGTTTATTTACAATTATTTAGTGAAACAATGCATCGTGAAGAGTTTTCACGTGAGGCTTTACCTTTTTTGAAAAATATTTATCAACAAATAATCTCTGCATTAAAGTTACCGACTGACTATAATTCAAATTTTTTTAGAATAATTCCTTACACTATCATTCTTGTTCCCCTGACATTATTAAGTTTTTTTTCAAAAAATAAAATAGTAATAAAAATTTTGGCGTTAATAATTTTTATTCATTTAGCTTCATTTTTATTAAATACTGAAATGATAGCTAATCTAAGAAATGATAGCAGTGGTTTTGTAAAAACATTTAACTTGTCTTGGATGAGTCATTACTTGCCAATTATCCACGCTCTATTGTTTGTTTATTTAATTTCTGACCCTAAGTCTCTTGCTTCGAAACCAATAATTTTTCTTAGTTTTTTTTCTATCCTGCTGTTTCAATTTAATTCTTTCGCTGTACCATTAATTAAAACTAAAATTTTTAAAGAAAGCAATTATAGAAATCTTTATACTTTTGAGGGTTATTACTTATTTGATGAATATAAAAAAGTTAAAAAAATTGTAAATGATAAAAGGGTTTTATCTATTGGCTTAGATCCAATGATAGCAGTAATTAATAATATTAAAGTAATTGATGGTTATCATGCGTTATATCCCCTGTCATACAAAAAAAAATTTAGAAAAATTATTGAAGATGAGTTGAAAACGAATTTACAACTTAAAAATTACTATGATAATTGGGGAAGCAGAGTTTATGCTTTTACATCTAATCCCTCGAAAAATTTGAGAAATTTTGACCAGGCAAAAAAACTTGGCGCAGAATATGTTATATCTAAGAATGAAATCAAGAGTTCTGATTTATTATTAGTCTGTAACGACTGTTCTATTCACTTTAAATTATATAAAATTAAATAATCATTTTTTTATTATTAGGGTATAATAAGTCGTTGGTTTACCAACTATGACGATAAACGAATTTCGTAATAAACATTACGGACGTGGGGGCAGTACCCACCACCTCCACCATTAAAAGTTTATGAGGGGGTGAATTAGGATCGACGGGTGTCTAAAGGCTATTCTTTCGTACGAGATGGTTCCGACGTAACGGGCCAATTTACAAATGCTAACGAAAGTTACGCACTTGCTGCTTAATTAACTTAG
>Ga0209425_10006059_pt1 | contig 11678 bp, 10 predicted proteins | sample COG_05_FD_184749 | JGI IMG/M metagenome (GOLD analysis project Ga0209425, IMG submission 184749) | Pelagic Microbial community sample from North Sea - COGITO 998_met_05 (SPAdes) (version 2) | ecosystem: Environmental > Aquatic > Marine > Neritic zone/Coastal water | place: Helgoland, sampling... | reverse complement strand
TTACTTTGACCGCATTGGCCAATATATCCACACCCGCAAGCATCTTTGCTCTAGCAGATGCGTCAAATAATACTTCTTTCGCCATCTTAAATGTTCTCCATAACCATTAAACTCTGTTTAAACTAATCGATAATTCCCATGATGTCAGATTCTTGCATGATTAGCAGTTCATCTCCATCTATTTTTATTTCTGTGCCTGACCATTTTCCAAATAAAACTTTATCACCTGATTGGATATCAAGCGGAACAATATTACCATCTTTACCGATTGCTCCCGAACCCACAGAGACAACGACGCCTTCAGATGGTTTCTCTTGCGCTGTATCAGGTATAATAATACCTCCAGGTGTTTTTTCCTTCTGCTCTAAACGACGAACTGCGATGCGGTCATGAAGTGGTTTAAAACCCATTTTTTTTCTCCTTATAAACTCCAACTTCGTTTTAAAACTATATTTCTTCAGAATTCTTAACTTCTAGAATCCTTCCAGAATTTAGCACTCTTATTTTAGAGTGCCAGAGATGTAGGTCGCCAAACTCCAAAGGTCAAGTGCTCACATTTAAAAAATCTTTAAGAGGTGAATGTATCCATTTCTCTGATACATTTTTCAACTTTTCCAAAGGCCCTATTTTCTAATTGCCTAACCCGTTCACGCGAAATACCATATCCTTCACCTAATTTTTCCAAAGTTAACGGGTCATCTTTTAAGCGGCGTTCTGTAAAAATATGCCTTTCCCTCTCCGACAATGTATCCAGTGCCTTGACTAGCATTCCATGACGGACGCTTGCCTCTTCTTTATTGGCCACAAATGATTCTGGAGAGGGACTTTCATCAACGAGCAAATCTTGCATCTCTATTGAACCATCTCCATCTCTGTTCACTGGCATATTTAAAGATTGGTCTCTAATCGTCATCCGACTATTCATATTTACTATATCCTGCTCGGATAGATTGAATTGTTCAGACAACACTTTGGCGCTTTCAAAATCAATATCATTTGAATTAATTAAATTCAGTTTCTCTTTCGCTTTACGCAAACTAAAAAATAATTTTTTTTGAGCCGCCATAGTACCCATTTTAACCATTGACCAAGACTTCAAAACGTACTCCGTAACCGATGCCTTGATCCACCACATAGCATAAGTTGAGAGTCTAAACCCAAGTTCGGGTTGGAATTTTTTTACGGCCTTCATCAACCCAATATTCCCCTCTGATATCAGATCCGAAACTGGTAGACCATATCCACGATATCGGAGAGCTATCTTTGCAACCAAACGAAGGTGACTCGTGACAAGTTCATGAGCAGCATCTTTATCGTTATACTTAATATAACGCTCAGCTAACATAAACTCTTGGTCTAAAGTTAGGACCGGAAATAGTTTTATTTGATTTAAATACGAAGATAATCCGCTATCTGCATAAAGTGATGGTAGGGTAGATGAAACCATTATGATACTCCCATTAAACTATGATCGTCTAAGACGTTAATCTAAATAAATGTACGTGTTTTCTAATGAAATTACGTTAATACAACGTGTTTAGATCTAAAATCTATTAAATAATGGGAATAATATGAATAAGTGTTCGACGCTTTTTTTCATTTTCCATATCCTCCAAATGAGCAACATGTTAAAAGTTAAACTAATTTTCTTTTATCTGCCGACATTCCTTTTAAAAAGCAAATGCCAGCGCTTTAGTATATATAGGAGCAATGAAGTAAAAGTCAAGTCTGGAAGACGCCGTCACTACGACGATCATATGCTTTCATTGATAAGAAAAAATTTATTAATGTGATTAACTGCTGTTATTCACTCTAACCATAAATATATAATAATAATCCCACAATAACAGCTATTCCTGCGCCCCAAACAATAGGAGGTAATCCTTTATTACTTGATTGATTTTGTTTGTCATTAGTCTCGGATTCAACCGGTTGCGGAGTCCCTTCCTGTTTTTCGCCAACTTGTTCACCGCCAACAATTTCACTGAACTTCCTAAAAAAATCGTCTGCTTGTTTCTTTGCTACACCTTCAACCAAACGACTGCCAACACTTGCAAGCTTTCCGCCGACTTCCGCATTTGCCTCATATTTCAGCAAAGTTTGATCTCCTTGCTCAGTTAAGGTGACAGTAGCACCGCCTTTTGCAAAGCCTGCCACACCACCTTGACCCTCACCTGAAATTTTATAACCGTTGGGCGGGTCGAGATCAGACAAAGATACTTTACCTGTAAATTTAGCTTTTACTGGCCCAACTTTAGCAGTAACTTTAGCTACAAATTGAGTCTCAGACTCCTTACTGAGTTCCTGACAGCCATCAATGCATTGTTTCAGTATCTCAGGGTCGTTCAAAGCTTCCCAAACCAGGTTGCGTTTTGCAGGTATCTCATATTCGCCGATTAATTCCATTTTACCTCTCTCCAGCCTCATTATGCATATGACTACGCGTATATGTCTTTGCTTTCCATGTAAATATTTATTTTATTTTATCGAATTTTTATAAATATTTAGCGATTCCTGAAGCGACCTATTGTGATCATAGGTTTCCCTAGTTTCATTGCCTAAAGGCGACATCTCTAATAAGCGAAAAATATCCCCAACACCTTTATGCAAGTTCGGCGTTAATCCAAGCATCTGATACGTTTCTGAGATTTGGTCCATCTCACCAGCCCATCTACCCGCATCACATGCGAGCCGAGATACTCTTTTTTCAATTAATCTCCAGTGAAAATTTTGACTATCTTTAAGTTCATCCTGCAACTCTTCCCCAACGCCAAGCAACTCAGCTGCAATCAATGCGCTTGATTGCAAGGCCATGACCCCTTTAGTTAAAGCTGCATAGCATATTTTAATTGCAGAGGCATAGATCAGATTAGACCCTAAGTTCAAAAACTGAATATCACCGCCAGCAATGAAATCAATAAGTATTGCATTCTCCCCACTCGCATAGAATTTAGTTGGAGTGTTCATTCCAGGCGGGGGACCTATTATGCCTACTTTAATCATTTTACCACCAACACCAGAAATCAACTCATTCATTGAAAGCGTAGTTTCTGGCGAAATAGCATTGCAATCCACAAAGACTGGTAAATCTCGACTTAATTTTAAAGCAGCTACAAAACTTGCAGCAAATTCATACGCCTGGTCTGGCGGCATAATCGAGAAAACAAAATCACTATTATCTAAAAGTTGTTTCATACCCGAAACAACTTTCATATTTGATCTAGACGCCCGGTCTTTAGTCAAATCAGTTCTATTCTTGACAATAGTAAGCGTTGTGTGACCCCGCTTGAATAATTCTCGTGCTACAGCATGCCCCATATCACCTGCGCTGATAATACCAACCCTAAAATTTTTCACTTTCGATACCTTGTGTTAAATAAGATTAATAATTTTATTATCATAGATTAATTTTTTGAGCTTTACCCATAACCAGCACAACTTTTCGCGGACCAACTAACCACATCGCCAATATCGATATTAAACACAAAATTATTGCGAAAAGGAAGGCACTATTATAGTTATCATTATAATCATAAAAAATTCCTGTTATCCAAGGTCCAGCCGCTGCACCAATATTGCTAAAACCCCCAATTACGCCGAAGATTCGACCATAATATTTTCCAGAGAATAGATCAGCTGGCACACTTCCAAAAACTGAGGCTAGTCCGTACCCTATAAAACCTTGCAAGCCAACCATGAGGTAAATTAGCGTCATTGATGGAAAAAATTTGATTAGAAACAAACATGCATAAGTCAGTAGAAAGCCCATTAAAGCAATGGTCCAAGCAATCTCACGACCAAATTTATCGGAGAAAGCCCCAAGACTTATTTGCCCTATAACGCCTGTCAAACCAACGAGACCCAGTGCAAATGCCGCGAACTCTGCCGAGACACCAACATCAATCAAATATTTTGTTTGATGAACCTGAACAGCATACCAAGCATAAAGCGCTGTAGAGAAGGATACTATGAGCCACCAGAATTTTCCCGTTCTCATAGCTGTCGATAAGGTCCATTCTTTGTCATACCAATATTGATCGACAATTCGAGTATTTAAATTGCCAGAATCAGATAATTTTGTATTTGCATTTGAAATTTCATCCCCATCCACTTCCAAACCTAGTTCCTCAGGCCGATGCCGCTGGAAAATCAAATTTATTGGAATTACGATCAATATAATAATTAGAGCAAGCACGAATGCAGCTTGGCGCCACCCATCACTCAAAATTATATTTTGAATTAATGGTAAAAGCAATATTGCCCCAAGTCCAGCGCCAGCAAAAGCCAACCCCATTGCAAAGCCCCTCTTGCGGTCGAACCAATTTGGTAAAAACAAAGTATGCCCAAAATAACTCATAAATACCGAACCACCTATCAACAGAACACCTAAAGTAAAATAAAAATGCCAAGACTCACTCGAAATCGTTGAACCAATTAAACCTGCACTTGTAAGAACTGCTCCAAATGGAAGCACAACCCTAGGACCTAATTTATCCATCATCAGGCCGATGCAAGGTGTAAGTAATGTTGAAACAATGAAACCTATTGAAAACACCCCCGCAGTGACACCCCTTGACCATTTAAACTCGCTTAGTATTGGGGGAAAAAGAAGAGAAAAGGAAGTTCGGGCATTTACAGCTATAGCCATCGTCAAAAATGCTACCAACACGACAATCCAACCATAATAAAATGGCAAACTAGAACCAAGAGCCAATTTATTTTTTTGCTTAAGACGAGGCATTGTTAGAAATATTTATACGGCTTATATTATCTCTCACTTGAAACATGTACATAACTCAATATTACCTAAACAATAAAAATTTATTATTTCATGATGGCAAGATTCAACGGGGGAAAAACATTTCTGAAAATGCGTCAATAGCGTAAATAGCTTCAGAATAAGAAATGTCTCCAAACAGAAATCTACTTGAAAAATAATTTACTCCACTTTGATCAATCTGCTCATCCACTAGCTTTTTGACAACCTCTGGCTTCCCAACAATTGCTAATCCGCTGAGCATGAGATCATCAAAATCATCTGTATATGACGCTAATGGCGGAGTTTCTCCATACCTATTCCATAACTTCATGAAACTTTGATACCAAACGGAATAAGCGCGCCTGCCAATTCTTAGAGCACACTCATTTGTTGACGCAATAACCACAAATCGGGTCATCCCCATATATGGTATTGCATCGGGTTCTCTGCCAAATTCCATCCATTTCGAACGATAATCATCAGTTATTTCACGTACAACGCTTACAACATTATTTGAAATAATATTTATTTTGTGTTTGGCAGGCCAAGATAATAAATTTGGCTTGGCGACGCCCATCCAAAGCGGTGGATGCGGAGCTTGCATTGGCTTCATTTCAAGCGGCAACTTATTTATGGTAAAATGTTTTCCTTCATAAGTGAGTTCTTTCGCATTCCACGCTTCCGCAAGAATATCAAAAATTTCACGATAAATTGCTGTTACGTCATTTGAATTAATTCCAAAGTAACTAGATTCGATGTTTGATATTCCCTTTCCTAACCCAATCTCAAGTCGGCCTCTACTCATATTATCCAACATACATATTTCTTCATATAATCGAACTGGGTGATACTGAGGCAAGCAATACACCAAGGGACCAAATCTTAGCTTTTGGGTTCGCTGTGCAATAGCCGATAAATAAACATTAGGAGAAGATGCCATTCCAAGCGTCGTCGCATGATGTTCTGCCACATGATACGCATAGAAACCGACCTCGTCATATTTCTCGGCAATTTTTAAGCGATCCTCATAAAAACCGTGAAGATCACTTGCGCCTTTATCAACGTGATCAAATATCCCGAATTTCATTTAGTCGCCCTAAACTTATTGAAAACAGTTAAAAACTGAATAACACTTTTTTTATTAGAGTAAACCTTATAAAAAAATCAGATTAGCAAAAAAATTATTATTCCTTATCACTATTTTAACGTTTTTAACTGATATTGATAGCCTAAATTAGGAATCCTGATTAAGGAATAAATAATGAATTTCCAGCTATGTAAAATTACTAAGATAGTTAGCGTATTTATAATTCTAATGACATTCTCATCGAACAAGTCAGAGTCTGCGATACTATTGGCCTCTATGAAATTTATTGATAAACCAGCGACCATATCGGACATGAGAGTTGGGAATCATCCAGATAAAACGCGTCTAGTTTTTGATGTGAGTCACCCAACAAATCTTGCATACACAGTATCAGATAATGGGACCTCGCTGAAATTATCGTTGCCAAAAGCAGTTTGGGTCGGCACAAAAAAAATTAATCGTATAGCTGGCGGTAATATCGCGAAATTAAAGAGCGATTCAAATCACAAAAGTACAAATTTAACGATTACAAGCCGTCATCCAATAAGAGTTAAAAATACATTCTTTTTGCAACCTAACAAAAATAAGGGTCACCGCATTGTTGTCGACATAGCCAAATCTTCATTATCGGTTACTAAATTATCTAAAGCGGTCACGAGTGACGCCAATATCAAACTTGGAGTTCGATCGAATTCAAAAATTGAGATCGCACAGGCAATAAATACAGGCAACCCCTACATTCAGAGGGCATTTCCCCGAAAAACAAAAAAACCTACCGCGTCAGAAAAAATGACTAAATCTTATCAAGAAGATAAATCGGATGTTGTCCAAAATTTATATGCCAGAGGCTCAATAGGTTTGAGTATGTTCAATGAAACTTCAACTTTAGGCGGCAAATCAGATTTCGACGCCGAATTTGAACCGGGGTTCATCCTTAACGGTGCTATTGGAATGAAATTAGAGAATAATTTTAGGGCGGAGGGAGAGTTTTTATTTTCGCAATCTTCGTTAAAACAAATTTCGGGCACCTCAAATGGAATAACTCATAACACAGAAAATGTAAGTGGGGATCTATCAGCATTAGCTTTAATGGGTAATGCTATTTTAGATATTCCGATGAATTCCCGAGCAACACCTTATGCGATGGCAGGTGCTGGATTAACAGCACTATCATTAAATGATTTCCAGGCTTCAAATATAAGTCTCGTTGACGACATGGATTGGGTGTTAGCTTTCCAAATTGGCGGCGGCATATCATTAGAACTGGACAGAAAAACCGATATCGAAATAGGATATCGTTACTTCGAATCCCAAGATCCAGAGTTCTCGGACGTAACGACAACGCCGTTTAAGAGTAATTTTTCGGGCCACAATTTTTTAATTGGTGCAAAAGTTAATTTAAATTAAAAGTTAGATAACTTCAGCAGAATTCCGCAATATTAAATTTATGCAACTCCATTATAATTTGCAAAGTTGTTAAATCCGCTTGAACAGTGTAGCTAGGGGAACAACCATCTACTCGATCGAAAAGAATTTTTTATGCCAACTAATCAACGTTTAAATGGTCATCGACCAACCGGATTACTGCATCTTCTTGATCCGGCATTAAAACTTGCCAATCATCCTGAAGAGGACAATTATAATTTTGATTTGTATGCTGCGCTTGACTCTGTGGTCAGGCTCGAATCTAAGGTTCCCGAAACTGCATTCAGCGCTCAAACACTTGGTACAGAAAGAGATGGAAGTGCAGTTCTGATAAATCATGATGGTATATTATTAACCATTGGTTATTTAGTATTAGATGCAAATTCGATTATAATAAAGGCATATGGAGAAGAACCGATTCCAGCAGAATTGGTCGGTTATAACCACGAGACCGGATTGGCACTTATTCATGCATTAAGGCCACTAAATAAAAAACCGATTGAGAATTCAAAAGAAGACCGAATTGAAGAAAAAATGTCGGTAATCGTTGCGCCGTATGGCGGAGAACATCATTCAATTTGCGCTGAGGTTGTATCAAGGAGAGAGTTTTGTGGATCATGGGAATATATGATAGATAATGCGATATTCACAGCCCCAATTCATCCAAACTGGAGTGGAGCCGCTTTAATCAACGAAGCTGGAAAGTTGTGCGGTATTGGTTCATTGTGGGTCAATGATGCTATGGAAGCGCGAAGCAATGATAACAATCAAGATGTTGCCGGAAACATGTTTGTTCCGAGTAATCTTTTAACTCCTATATACAATGACTTGATTTCATATGGTGTAGCGTCTGCAACAACGCGCCCTTGGCTAGGTCTGTATACTTCAGAGGTGGCCGATCAGTTATTTGTTGCAGGGATAGTTCCAGATGCTCCAGCAGATAAGAGCGATCTCGAGATCGGCGATTTGATAACAGGTATAAACAACCACAGTACTGCATCACTCTCAGAAATGTATAAGAAAATCTGGTCTTTAGGTGTGGCTGGTATAGATATTACAATCAATATAATACGAGATGGCTTGGATCTCGATGTTCTCATAAAAACTGATAACCGCTATAATTATATGGACAAACGCAAAGAGCATTAATATATGGACATTAAGATAAAGCTATCTTAGTTACTAAACTTAAAATTCCGCTTGAATGAAAAACTACAAAAATATGAATGAAATATCAAAATCAATTATTCAAAGACGCACATTTGCAATTATTTCTCATCCGGATGCTGGTAAAACAACGTTAACAGAAAAACTATTATTATTCGGTGGAGCCATTCAAATGGCGGGTGCGGTTAAGGCTCGCGGCAATACACGAAGGTCTCACTCGGATTGGATGAAAGTTGAGCGAGAACGAGGAATATCCGTAGCATCTTCGGTAATGACATTTAATTATTTTGAGAATACATTCAATTTACTCGACACACCAGGTCACCAAGATTTCAGTGAGGACACATACAGAACATTAACGGCAGTAGACTCCGCCGTCATGGTTATTGATGCAGCGAGAGGAATAGAACTACAAACAAAAAAATTATTTGAAGTTTGTCGGCTTCGTGATGTGCCAATTGTTACCTTTATCAACAAGATGGATAGAGAAGCAAGAGACTCGTTTGAAATCCTTGATGAAATTGAACAATCTCTTGCTTTAGACGTCACTCCAGCAACTTGGCCAATTGGAATGGGTCGTGATTTCCTGGGCTGCTATGATATTATTAATGATCAATTAGTTCTAATGCCAAAAGGTAAAGCAACAGGAAGTGCCGATGAAAATCAAGATCCTGGTTTGATTGAAAAGTGTGAGGGTTTAGACGACCCTAAGTTGAATAAACTACTCCCCGATTATGCCTTGGAAAAATTACGGACAGAGGTCGAAATGGTTCGTGGTTTGTGCCCTCCCTTTGACTTAGAATCTTATAAAGAAGGAAGTTTAACGCCTATATTCTTTGGTAGTGCGATAAATAATTTTGGAGTGCGGGAGTTGCTCAATGGTTTAAGTAAATACGCTCCTTCGCCCCGCCCGCAACCCTCAAAACATCGAACTATTGAGCCAACTGAAAATAAGGTTAGCGGTTTTGTTTTTAAAATTCAGGCCAATATGGATCCCAAGCATAGAGATAGAATTGCATTCCTACGTTTGTCCTCTGGTCACTTCAAGCGAGGCATGAAACTCAAACATGTTCGCAGCAAAAAGACTATTGCGCTTCATAACCCTGTGTTATTTCTTGCTCAAGATCGAGAAACTGCAGAAGAGGCCTTCGCCGGTGACATCATCGGCATACCAAACCATGGCAACTTAAGAATTGGTGATGCTTTGACAGAGGGTGAAGAAATACAGTTTACCGGAATACCAAATTTTGCACCAGAATTATTACAAACGGTGCGCCCAAAAGATCCGATGAAAGCGAAACATTTAGGCAGAGCTCTTCAACAGCTTGCTGAAGAGGGAGCAGCTAGAGTTTTAAAACCTAGAATTGGGGCTGATTGGATTGTTGGGGTGGTAGGAACATTACAGTTTGAGGTAATGGCCGATCGAATACGAACGGAATATGAAGTGCCAGTTATTTTTGAATCAACATCTCTATACACGGCAAGGTGGATTGAAGCAGAAAGCCATATCATTCTAAAAAATTTTATTGACTCAAACAGCGGAGCTATTGCAGATGACCACGATCAAGATCCTGTTTTTCTTGCGAGGAATGCGTGGCATCTAGACCGTGCTGCAGAAGACTTTCCTGACATATCATTTCTTAAAATAAAAGAACAATTAAGCTGATAACTCTGATTTACTTACACTTGTTTCTTTATAGCTTATGACAAATTTGATTCTTGCTCAGTATAAAATTTCTTTGATATTCTCAAAACACTATATAAAAAATATCTATCGTAAACAAAAAAATATTCACAACAAAATTCTTCAAGGCTATGAAATCTAAAACTAAGGTGTATTTTGAAACCATTGTCCTCAAAACATTCATCTAATGCGAATAACAAATTCGTATTAGATGAAAGATTAATTATTGACACTTATTTCATCACTAATCTAAGCTTATGCAGTATATTGCTGATGAATGATGCGCGATATCCTTGGATAATAGCTGTTCCAAGGAGAAACAAAATTAAAGAAATATATGAACTAAAGTCGCGCGACCAATTACTATTACTTCGTGAGATTAATCTCATGGCAGAAATAATAAAGAGCAAGTTTAAATCGGATAAAATTAATATTGGCGCAATGGGAAATATTGTTCCTCAATTGCACATTCATATTGTTGGTCGTAAAGAGAATGATCCCGCTTGGCCAGCTCCGGTCTGGGGATTTGGCGCTCCGCTGACTTATGAGAAAAAAAATGCTGCCGAAATTATTATAAATTTAATTAATGAATTACAAACCTCCCCTTAAAGAATAATTATATCAACACCTGAATCAAAAAGTTTGCTAACATAATTCGAACGACCCTCTAAAACAGCACGCTGATTTATATAGCCTTTATCGGTAATTTCATTAGAATCAATATCAGGTGGATCAACTAGAAATAGCGCACGCGCAACCTTTCTGCTCGTACTCTTGTTCTTGAGATTGTAATCATTAAGGCCAACCAATAACTCGTTAATAACATTTTTGTGCCGCAAAATTTCTTCGTTTGAAGTCTCTTCAGAAATAGGTCTGCATAATTTTTTACAAGAATTAATATTGGGAAAAATTAATATGCCAATTTCTTCGCGATCATGCCCTGCAATTACAATATCCTGCGCGACTTGATCTATTTTTGCCAGAATATCCGTCCGTATATTACCAACGGAGACCCAGGTTCCTGAAGATAACTTAAAGTTTTCTGCTACACGGCCATCAAATATAATGCCCTTTTCAGGTTTTTCTATATCTTGGAAGCGCACTGCATCACCAATACGATAATATCCCTCTTCATCAAAAGCTCGCTTAGTGAGCTCTGGTTGTTTCCAATACCCTGGCGTAACATTGGGACCCTTAACTTTTATCTCTAACTTCCCTTCATTAGGCGTCAGCTTTAATTTGGTTGAAGGAATAGGTATGCCAATTACACCAGCCTTCGAGATAGGCCAATAAACCTGCGTACAATCGGGAGCTGTTTCAGTGGCACCCCATCCTGATAACATCATAACCTGTTCACCGATTGTTTGTCTTGAAAGAGCCTCAAGTTTATCCCACGTACTCTGTGTCAATGCGGCAGCGGCATAAAATATTACATCTAAATTTCGAAAAAATGTCTCTCTTAGCCGTTTATCAGTCTCGAAGTAAGGTAACAACATATCAAATCCGCGCGGAACATTGAAATAAATAGTTGGAGATATTTCTTTCAAGTTTGCAAC
>Ga0209425_10006054_pt1 | contig 11683 bp, 7 predicted proteins | sample COG_05_FD_184749 | JGI IMG/M metagenome (GOLD analysis project Ga0209425, IMG submission 184749) | Pelagic Microbial community sample from North Sea - COGITO 998_met_05 (SPAdes) (version 2) | ecosystem: Environmental > Aquatic > Marine > Neritic zone/Coastal water | place: Helgoland, sampling... | reverse complement strand
GATGGTCTGACAAACACCCTGCGCCACACATCATTAACGCCGCTAATGTCCAGGGTAATACCGTGAACAAACCGACTTTGAGCAATGTGATGTGATACTCGTGTGTGAGATAGGTGGGTAACCATCCCATAAAGAAAAACAAGTAATACCCAAACACAAAAAAAGCCCAGTTATTTGAAAGTAGTGTTGGATTTGTAAGTATCTCTCTGTAGCTCGATTGCTTTTGATTAGCTTGAACCAATTCGGACTTCGCGTTAATTAACGCTAACTCAGCATCGTTAACATGAGCGGACTCACTGGGTTTGTTGCGAAATAAACACCACCATAACGGAACCCAGAGTAAAGCTGTCACGCCTAGAATATAAAACATTGTGCGCCATGAATAATGCGCAATTAACTGTGACACAATCGGGCCGCCTATCGCAAGCGCAATCGGCACTGACATTAAGGCGTATGAGAGCGCGCGCATACGTTCCGACTCAGGAAGCCAATCAGAAACGGCTCGCGTCATTGCCGGAAAATTTGGCCCTTCTGCCAGCCCCAATAAAACACGCATTGAAAATGCCAGCCAAAAACCCATGATGAATCCTGAAAAAATCATCGCTAAAGACCAAAAGAATACTGAGGCCGATAAGGTTAATCTTGGACCAAATCGATCAGCGGCAACACCGCCTAAAAAAGTGGTAAACGCATACCCAATACCAAACGCCCCTAGAATGAAACCGATTTGAGTATCATCAAGTTGAAACGAACCCTGAAAAATATCGACAGCATAACTAATCGATTCCCTATCTACATAGTTTGCAACAGTGATAAAAAACAGTAACGCAATGATAATATAACGATAATTTGACTGTTTGACTGTTTTCATACTTACTACCCTAGTGTATTGATCGTAATCGTAATCTTAAGCTTAAAGAGTAGCACGCCCCATTCGAGGATATCAATATTGTAAATACAAGTCACAAATTGATGGATTCTTTCGTCGTAAATCACTCTTGCGTGGATGAAGTCTCTATTTTTTTTGCCTAAAAACCATAAATTGTTTAGAATACAAAAGCATAAAATAATAACGCAGGGACCATCATGTATTCATATCGCCTAGAAGATAATACGCTACCCAATATTAGCAAGCTGGAATCTGATCAAAATTTTAGTTACATAGAAAGGGGTGAAGAAGGCACTGAAGATTGGCGCCTGCATGGAAGGCGACTTTTAATTGGCCCTAAAGCGATTCCTCCCTTTGATGCTAAGCGCAAAAATGACGATGCGTATATTACTGCAAGAAATCAGATGTTAGATACGTGGGTTCAACCGGATGATCGGATCCTGTTTAATGATATCCTTGAAAATAAAAACATCACGTTCAATGGCTGCCGGATTGACCCGGAATCATTAAGAGGGGAAGATGGGTGGAAAAAGTTTAAAGCCTTCCAGCTTCTTGAGTTTGGAGATCCTTTAGTCGTTAGTCGGCATTATACAAAAAGTGTAACGCAGCTCCTTAAGACGCAAATCGATATGCATTTTAATGGGCATCAATGCACACTTATAACCCCAGAGCCGAAGCTTGATTTTCACGGATCGGTTGGTGATATCGGTTTACATGTTCGAATTAAGCAATCGAAGTTCTCACCTTTTACGCTCATTAATAAAAATAGGCCACAAGAAAGTCTCGTTGATGCTCCCTTCGCTTTAAAGTCATTCGCAGCGAATTATGAGGAGGATTACACCACTTACTATCGCTCGCTTGAGCTACTCGTAGAGGCTGGAATTTTTCCAAATATTCACTCTGCTAGAAAGGGCGTTGAAGCAAACTACCCTAGGGGAGATTTTTGGCAACAGTCAAGCACGGAAAAAGGAAGACCCAATCCGAATAGGCTCGGATTTTCCTTGGTAAAGCGAGGCACTAACAGCGCAATTATTAATGAAATATTGCATGCGAAAAAGTTTAAGAATTTACAAGGCAGTCTTGGATGGAATAGCCGATATTATAGGGAGTCATTTAATGATCGCCAGGCTGTTGGCCTAGACTCTATTGGGCGGGGTGTTTTTTGGCCATCATCCTACAACCCTTTAAATGCACTGATACTCTTCACCGAATTTTTGCCTCGCTTGATCATGGATTCCTCAATTAACATAGGGCAAATAAGCCCTGCGGCGGCTGGGCTAATGTCTCTGTTGTATTATCCGTTATGGCTATATCACTTCACAGCGATGCCTATCACTTCCCCTGCTAGCGTGGTCCGCAATGATTTCTCTATATTGCCTGATAAGGCGCATGAAAGTGGTATTACTTTTTTAACGGATGGCCTACCTGTTGAGATACTTGTTTTTGGAGCGAGAATGCTGCTTCTCTCTGCGGCCCTGTCTTGGCTAACTGATACTGATCTTTTAACGCTTTTTATTGGCGTATCTACCTACACGCTAAGCATGACTGCCTGGGGCGCGCACGCAGAAGCCTCCGATGAATTTTACCGTTCACGCCCAACAGTTTCTCGAGCGAATATTTGCGGTATCGAGGTGATTGAAGAGCAAAAATCAACCTTATTGGGAGCTCCTTTTTATTTGTTAGGTGAGTTAACCAACTGTCTTAGCTATAAGACCCGAGAAGAGATTGCTGAGAGTGGGGGTGAAAGCAGCTGGCATTGGTCGATAGTTATTGTGTCAATGATGGTTAGAGTGCCTATGCATTATTTACATCCGAGAATAGCTTCGCCACCCGCTTTATTTCCTACTCATGAGCGTCAAAAAATATCTACCCACTTAAGAGGCGCGAGGAGGTTGAAGCTAGAGGCGGAAAATTTAAGAAGGAATGGTGATACTCCTGGCGCTGAATCACTGCTTCACGAATCAAGGCGTGAGGTTGAAAGATCGGGGAATCTGGCTTTATCGCAATCATTTCTGGCCATGAGTGCTATTTTTGTTTTTGCTGTTCTGCCGAGATTTATTTATCGACTGGTAACAGAAGGTGATGGCAGTTTTCTTGGTATTGCTCAGAACTATTTGTTGCCAATACCTGCCTTAGCGTACCTTGCCGTTTTTTATCAAAAAATGATTTACGATCGCGAGGAGTGCAACCTTGGGCCCGAGGTTGATTATGCAGCAATCCCCAATACGTTTTTTAAAACCAACAACGTTAATTTAGATGCAAAGGAAAATCCTCCAGAGAAAAAAAACATTGCTTTTAACGTTAGAGCCAAAACCTTTATGGCGGGGAGCCACAATAAAAGCGTCAAATTTTACAACTCCTTAAAGGCGTTAAGAAGCGAGAAGGATACAGAAAGAAAAGCCGGTATAATAAAAAAAATTGAGGCTGATGTCTTTGCTAGCACTAAAGCATACCTAGCCAGACAATCAGAAGAAAAAACTCAAGAGATGGATTTTGAACACGGTGATGGGTGGCGCTTGGTCCGGCATTTTAAAGAGCTGCTTTATCACCAGGCTCATTACAAGGATCAATTTAATTGCTTTCCTGATCCAGCGGCCGGTAACAACCTTGGTCGCTGTTATAGAAAAGCGGTAAAAAACGTTGAGCGGGTGCTGGCTCAAGAGGGGGAGGTTGCTGTTTCCTCATATCGGAGTTGACTCAAAGCTTCGGTCAGCCCGAACTAGATCCAGAACTCCCGTCATCCCCGGCTCGATCGGGGACCTATCTTTAATCTTATGGGCCCCGGCTCGGAGGCCGGGAAGACGCACCGACCCCTTAGGGTTATTATCACCTCACGATTGACGGGGTACTTAGCCGTAAAGCCTTATCGTGATTCAATTACTTGCAAGACCCGCTCATTAGCTTTCTTCTTAAGTCGTAAAAATAATGTTAACGGGTTGATTTTATTGGGCTTGTAATTTCCTATTTCCTGGAAAAGTCCAGCACATATCCTATACTTATTGTATAAACAATAAGTATAGAGGCGATTATGAGGAAGGTTATAATAAAGCATTCGGGCATTGGTTGTTGCCCGGCAATCAAACTCAGCAGTTTGCTTCTCAGCCTGTTTCTCTACACCTCGGCTCTCGCCACGCCCGCCGAAGGTATCGTTGACGATGGTGTGGCAACCATTGCTCACCCTGACTCTCTCACAACAACCATCACCCAAACTTCAAGCCGCCTCTATTAATTGGAAGGAATTTAATGTCTATGAGAATGAAACCGTTAATTTTATCCAACCTGATTCCAGCTCAATCACATTGAACCGTGTTTCAGGAGTACTGGGTGCCTCACAAATTTACGGAAAGATCAATGCGAATGGCCATGTTTGGATTTTGAACCCTGAAGGTGTTCATTTTCACTCAAGTTCAAAAGTGAATGTTGCTGGTGTCCTGGCCTCAACTTACAACATTGCTACCGAAAATTTTATGAACGCAAACTATGAATTTGAAAAATTTTCTGGGAATCACGACGGCTTTGTTAAAAATGCCGGTGAGCTTCGTGTTAGCAGCTTGGCCGCGCTGCTTTCTCACGACGTTGAAAACGTAGGGTATATTTACGCGCAAATTGCAACAGTTGTGCTGGGGTCAAACCCAACGTTTGTTTTGGATGTTTATGGGAATGATACAATTAACTTTGCAGTGAGTGATGAGTTACTGCAACGTAAAGCAGTTGCCTCGCACGATGGACAAATATACGCTGATGGTGGGCGCGTATTTTTAACCGTTGATCAAGCCGAGGGCGTTATTAATAATGTGATTAACATGACTGGCGCAGTTCACGCAGATACGGTAAATATGCAAGATGGTGTTATTGTGCTTAGTGGCGGAAACAGTAGCTTAATTGATGTGCGTGGAGAACTCAGCGCAAAAGGTGTAAGTAAGAACGAGACCGGCGGTCGCATTCACCTCCTGGGTGAGCTCGTCGGCTTATTTGATCACGGTAAAATTGATGTGAGCGGCAAGTCGCGCGGGGGTGAAATCCTCGTGGGCGGTGATTACAAAGGCGAAGGTGATACCCCAACAGCAAAAAGCACATATATTGGAGTTGAGGCGGACTTAATTGCAGACGCGCACTCAGGTGATGCAGGTAAAATTATTGTTTGGTCTGACGGATATACCGCATTTCACGGTGATGCCCTAGCACGCGCATTGGGTGAAACAGGTGACGGCGGTTTTGTGGAGACTTCAGGTAAAGCCGTGTTGAATGCAACAAACAGTGCGGATGTCTCTAGCGCGAATGGCAAGGGCGGCACATGGTTGCTCGATCCTTATGATCTTGAAATTGTCTTAGCTGGCGGGATAAATACAGGCGGGAGCCCCTTTGAAAGTTCGGCTGCCATTTCAGAAATCAATGCAAGCTTGATTGTCGATGCGCTAGAGAGCGGTGATGTTATAATCCAAACCGGAAGCAGCGGAGGTGATGCTGGAAATATTATTCTCTCAACCGATTTGAGTTATTCGTACAATAACGTACTAACCTTAAATGCAATAAACAACATCGAGATAGCCGATGGCGTCACGCTGAAAAATTCTGGATCTGCAGATTTGGTGCTGCGTGCCGATTTCAATGGCGATGGTGTGGGCACCTTAGAATTTAACTCTTCAGGCGAGGTCGATTCTATCGGTGATGTTAAAGTTTATTACAACCCTGAATCATTTGGAACGCCTGATAGCTTTTCAGAAAAAATTATAGGTACAGGTTCGCTGACGGATTACATGCTTGTTAATACTCTTTCAAACTTGCAAGCAATGGATAACCCGTTATATCTTGACAAAAACTTTGCTCTAGGTGCTGATATTGATGCAAGTAGTGCTGGTTTTACCCCAATCGGAGATCAGTCTGATCATTTTACTGGAAATTTTGATGGGCAAAATTTTACAATATCTTCACTCAACATTTCTATTCCCAGTACTTCCGGGGTGGGTTTATTTGGACACACTTCAGGCGCCATAATTGAAAACATCAATTTAGTCGACAGTGACATTAAAGGAAATTTTCAATTAGGTGCGTTAGTGGGTTATGCGCACTCAGAAACCATCATTAAAAATGCAAGCTCTACTGGGAGTGTTGAATCTATACCCCAGGATAACGCATATGACTTTGGTCTCTTGGTCGGAAGAGCTGATGGCGCACAAATTATTGATTCTGATGTGAGTGGTAGCGTTAAAATGATATATTTAGCAAACACTATTAAGGCTAATATTGGCGGCCTCGTAGGGTATTTAGATAATAAATCATCTATCACTAACTCGACAGCTACTGATGTTGTTGTGAACGGTGTGGAAACCAGTGGTATTCCACTTTATTACCCGGCCATAAATAATATTGGCGGTTTGGTTGGGTATGCAATTAACGGTTCAATCATTACGGGCTCATCAGTAAGTGGTAGCGTGCTGGGCTCGCTCGCTAATGTAGGTGGATTGGTCGGTAAAAGCGAGGGTAGTTATATTTCAGATTCTCATTCAACAGCCTCTGTTGAGGGAAGAAAACAGGTCGGCGGGTTAGTGGGGCTCAATCTATATGGGGCGATTACAGGCTCTCACGCAACGGGCTCCATCACCATTTCTACACCTACAGCTGGCGGTCTTCCAATAGATTTAGGCGGTTTAGTCGGTAATAATGATAACGGCAGCATCACAGATTCTTTTTCTACCGGCTCTATTGTTGCTGAAACCGCTAACAATGTTGGGGGATTGGTCGGAGTCAATAAATCGGATAGCTCCGTTAGTCGCTCATACGCTACTGGCGATGTTCTAGGGAAAGATTTTGTAGGAGGCTTAGTTGGAGCGGATTTATTTAATACGACCATTGAGAATGCGTATGCTTTGGGGAGGGTTCAATTGGTGGCTTGATTGGCCAAACAATTTCTTTGAGCGTTAAAAACGCTTACTCTACAGGAATTGTTCAGGGAGATTCAAAAACAGGCGGACTCATTGGTGAGTACACGAGTGGTGTATTAACAGGGCTCTACTGGGATGCACAGTCTTCCGAGATATCAATAGGTGTGGGTGATGGAGCCGGATTTGACCCAAGCGAAGTGAGCGCAAGAAGCACCGCGCAGATGCAAAGGCAATCAACCTTTGCTGGCTGGGAATTTGATGGGGTTTGGAAAATGAATGAAGGCCAAACTTATCCGTACTTAGATTTTCAGACACTACCGCCGGTAATTGTACCAACAACGAATTTAAGCAATGCGCAGATATTTCAAATTCAAAACAATAGCTTCTACTGGCTATTTTGGAGTGAAACTCTCGAGGAGCGAAAAGAAAAACTAAAATCTGTTGAAATCGATCTTTCCGCTATGGAGTAGATGGTGCAAACTGAGATATTAATCCCAGTTCAAAATCACCTTACCTGTTTTCCCGCCGCGCATCATTTCAAAGGCTTCTTGAAAATCATCGATATGATATTCGTGCGTGATAGCAGGCTTGATATCCAAACCACTTTGTAGCATCGCAATCATTTTATACCAGGTTTCATACATTTCTCGACCGTAAATTCCTTTAATGAAAAGCCCCTTAAAAATCAATTTATGCCAATCAATGCGAGTTGATTCGGGTAGAAAGCCCAGTAACGCAAGCTTGCCGCCATAACACATCGATTCCAGCATTGAATTAAACGCATGCGGATTACCCGACATTTCAAGACCCACGTCAAAGCCTTCTGTCATTTTTAATTTTTTCATGACATCAGGGATGGATTCGTTTTCAACATTTATTGCGTTTTCAATTCCGAGATTTTTCGCTAACCCAAGTCGGTAGTCGTTCACATCGGTAATCACAACGTGTCGTGCACCAACATGTTTTGCAACAACAGCAGACATTAGACCCACAGGCCCTGCGCCTGTGATCAACACATCTTCTCCTGCCAAATCATATGAAAGGGCGGTATGGACAGCATTTCCTAACGGGTCAAGCACTGAGGCTTCGTTATCACTGACATCATCTGGAATTGGGTATGCGTTCACAGCGGGTATAACTAAATATTCAGAAAATGCACCTTGACGGGTCACGCCAACACTAACAGTGTCTTTGCACAAGTGTTCGTAGCCGCCTCGGCAGTTTCGACAAACACGACAAGCAATGTGACCTTCGCCAGAAACCCGAGCGCCTATTTCAAAGCCATTCACCTTGGAACCCATCTCAACAATTTCACCTACAAACTCATGCCCCGTAACTAATGGCACAGGGACAACGTTTCGAGCAAAACCATCCCAGTTATAGATGTGGATATCAGTGCCGCAAATTGCAGTTTTCTTTATCTTAACCTTGACATCATTTGGCCCAACTTCAGGCACAGGGACATCTGCCATCCAAATACCAACTTCAGGCTTTGTCTTCATTAATGCTTTCATAAGATTCTCGCTTTAAACGGTTATGTCTTTAATAACGCCTAGCTTCAGGCCCACCTTTTCAAACGCAGCAACAGCTTTGTCGATTTGCGCCTTAGTGTGAGCAGCTGACATTTGAGTTCGAATACGCGCCTGTCCTTTTGGCACTACCGGGAAAGAAAACCCGATAACATAAACGCCTTCTTTTAATAGCTCGTCAGCAAATGTTGATGCCAGTTTTGCGTCACCCAACATGACTGGAATGATGGGGTGGCTGCCTGGAACCAAATCAAAGCCGAGGGCTTGCATTTTTTCACGAAAATAGGCGCTATTCTCACGCAAGGTTTCAAGTAGCGAATTGCTGCTTTCAAGCATGTCGATCACTTTGATCGAGGTTGCCGTGATCACAGGCGCTAAGGCATTTGAGAAAAGGTAAGGGCGTGAGCGCTGGCGTAACCATTCAACAATTTCTTTTCGTGCACTGGTGAACCCACCAGATGCGCCACCAAGTGCTTTGCCTAATGTGCCGGTGACAATATCAACACGACCCATAACATCGCAGTGCTCGTGTGTGCCACGACCATACTCACCAGTAAAACCGACTGCGTGAGAATCGTCAACCATGACAAGCGCATCGTATTTATCAGCAAGATCACAGATCCCTTTTAGGTTTGCAATAATGCCATCCATTGAAAAAACACCGTCAGTTGCGATGATTCTATAGCGGGCGTCTTTAGCTGATTTGAGTTTTTCTTCAAGATCAGTCATGTCGTTATTGGCGTAACGAAAGCGTTTAGCCTTACAGAGCCTAACGCCATCAATAATGCTGGCATGATTTAGCGCATCGCTGATGATTGCATCTTCAGGGCCGAGCAAAGTTTCAAACAAGCCTGCGTTAGCATCAAAGCAAGAAGAGTAGAGTATGGTGTCTTCCATACCGAGAAAGGCGCTGATGCGAGACTCCAGTTCTTTATGGATGTCTTGCGTGCCGCAAATAAAGCGCACTGACGACATGCCGTAACCGTGCTCATCAAGCGCTTTTTGACCAGTGGCAATAAGGTCTTTATTGTCAGACAAGCCTAAGTAGTTGTTCGCACAAAAATTTAATACGTGCTGCCCACCTTCAACTTCAATATTCATTTGCTGAGGCGAAATGATTTTTCTTTCCGCTTTGTAGAGTCCAGTTTCTTTCAGTTCTTGCGTATCATTTTTTAATTGTGTAAAAATATCAGCTTTCATTATTATCCTCTTAAACCACATCCGCATTGGGATCATTAAATATCTTTTCGTTAAATTCGTTTTCACTCTTACCAACAACGCAGGCAACCGCGCAATCACCACTGACGTTAACCGCAGTTCGTATCATGTCGAGCAGGCGATCAACACCGATGATCAGTCCGATACCTTCTACAGGCAAACCGACTTGTTGTAAGACCATCGCTAAGGTGATCATGCCGATGCCTGGGACACCCGCCGTGCCGATCGAGGCAAGTGTCGCCATTGCGACAACCGTGATATAGCCTGTGAACCCGAGATGTATACCGTATACGTTCGCAATGAATACCGTTGCAACGCCTTGCATGATAGCCGTACCATCCATGTTAATCGTGGCGCCAAGCGGCACCACGAAAGAAGCAACCGAGTTTTTAACGCCTAATTTTTTCTCGCAGGTTTCAAGCACAACAGGAATGGAGGCGCTTGAGCTTGAGATGCTGAAGGCAAACAACATCGCGGAATACATTTTCTTGAAGAACAATATTGGGTTTAAATTTGCAAGGACTCGCACCATTGCGCCATAGACAATTGCCCACTGGAAGGCCAGCACGAAGATGATGGTGATGAAGTAGCTAAAGAGGTGTCCTATCAAGCTAAAACCCATGCGCGCGAACAGTGAGGCGATAAGGCAAAAAATGCCGTAAGGCGCTAGGTTCATGATGATCTTGATGAGCATCATCAAGACTTCATTAAAGTGTGTGAAGAAGCTGGCGATGTATTTTCCAGAGCGGCCTGATACTGATATAGCGCCACCGATTAATACAGCGAAAATAATGATTTGCAACATGTTGCCTTCTGATAGCGCCGCAAAAGGATTATCAGGAAACATATCTAAGATCACTTCTTTAAAGCTAGGCGCAGCCTCTACCGAAAAATTAGTGACAGCAGTTAAGTGTGCACCATCACCAATCCCAAAGAGGGAGGCAAAAAATAATGCGACCATAATAGCCAGTGCTGTCGTGAGGATGTAGAGGGTTAACGTTTTGATAGCGAGTTTACCGAGCTGCGCGCCATTTTTTAAATGACAGGTGCCGCACACCAGAGAGACCAACACAATGGGGACAACCAGCATTTTGATAATGATTAAAAATATCTGCCCGCCCACTGTAATAATTTCTAATAAGTAGTCATCAATGAAAGCGTTGGTTGGAAGAGAGTTGCATATCATCCCGAAAATAATACCGACAGCCATGCCGATAAAAATTTTCGTTGTTAAATGCATAGGTTCGCGCGCTTTATCTTTAGGCATGTAGACTCCTTACAAGTGTTTAATAACATTCTCTATCATTAATAAGCCTACATTTCCCTGTAAGCTCAAGATTGACTCTGGGTGAAACTGCACCGCCCAGATTGGCAAATCTTTGTGCTGAAGCGCCATAATTGTACCATCCTTTGTTCTAGCGGTCACCTCTAGCACTTCTGGGAAGCTTTCATTATCGGCAAATAATGAGTGGTAACGGCCTATTTCGAAGGAAGGGGGTAAGCCATCAAACAACTGTGCGGTCACATCTGTAATGCTTGAAGGCTTGCCGTGTATAGGTTCTTCTAGCACACCCAGTTTTCCACCGTAAAATTCGACAATGGCTTGCATGCCCAGGCAGACACCAAAGATTGGAATCTTGTGTTCCGCCGCCATTTCAATTGTTCTCGTCGTATTAAAATCAGCAGGGGTGCCAGGACCCGGTGATAAGACCATCAGATCAAAGTCGGATAAATTGATATCGTTTTTTGAAAACCCCGCACGCTGCGTGACGACGTCCGCCCCGAGCTGCCTGAAATAGTTACCGAGTGTGTGGACAAACGAATCTTCATGGTCAACCAATAGAATTTTCTTCGCAGTTTTGGTGTTTTTATCTCTTGGAATTTTAGGCTTAACTTTTTTTGAACCCGCAACCACATCCATCATCGCCGATGCTTTTAAACGTGTTTCCTTTTCTTCTGAGACCGGATCGGAATCATAAAGCAGGGTTGCACCTGCTCTGACTTTAGCAACGCCATCTTTGAGGTGAATGGTTCTCAACGTGAGACCGGTGTTCATATCACCGTTAAACCCAATGCAGCCAACCGCGCCACCATACCAAGCGCGTGGATCCTTTTCGTGAGATTCAATATACCGCATTGCCCATAGCTTCGGCGCGCCCGTCACA
>Ga0209425_10006051_pt1 | contig 11685 bp, 8 predicted proteins | sample COG_05_FD_184749 | JGI IMG/M metagenome (GOLD analysis project Ga0209425, IMG submission 184749) | Pelagic Microbial community sample from North Sea - COGITO 998_met_05 (SPAdes) (version 2) | ecosystem: Environmental > Aquatic > Marine > Neritic zone/Coastal water | place: Helgoland, sampling... | reverse complement strand
CTGTCCGAGATGGTCACCGCGATGGTCACCGCGCTAATACCAAATAGACCAATCACGTGACAGTATTTCATACCTCAAATATTTCAGCGCGGTGACCATTAAAAATCAATGCGGTGACCAGTGACCCCCTGTCCGAATAAGTTGTTTGGTGTTAAATAAATTCGTAAACCAAATATATGTATGTGCAGCGTTATTATTATTATTAGTTGACTCTTTTTATATATGTATGCTCTCTCTGAAAGATCAAACGTGAAACTTCGCCACGTGTTTCAAATTTTATCGAGAAAGGATTTCCACTCTTTCAAAAAAAGGTCTCGAAAGCGCGTCCCTTTGGAAAGAACAAAAAATGTTGGATGACCAGATATAATGTGGTCATCTGCGGACAAAATATCGAAAAGGGTTCTGCCCTCGTCGACCAATCTGATGTGCTGCTCAAGATGTGCTGCAATGGGATCGACGCCGACCTCTTCCAGGAAGTCGTCAGAGCTTTTGTCGTTGCCCATGTCAAATTTATGATTCGCTTCATGGATTTTGGCTTTTAGAACATGCATCGGATAAGGATTCACAAGGTTCGAGCAGTAGTAAAGTTCCAGTGTCTCTCGCTTGTATTCAAAGGCGGTATCCCACTCGAGCGGAGGTGCGCATTCAGCGAACATCTGGTCAAGTTGCTCTGCAAATGTACTTCTCTCATTGAAACATTCGACAACATCAGTTTTCATGGATTCAGGGTAAATAAAAACTACCCAAAAGTCAAAGCTATTCCCATCGTTAGAAAGTTTTGGAAAATGTTCACCGAAACCAAATTGTGGCGAGCCAAAATTGAAAGGTCGGCGATGCAAACTTTCAACATAAGTTTTTGCTTGCAAATACATTTTGTTTCTCTGGTTCCTTGTTCCAAGCTCAACTATTTTCCTATTCTCCGCGGATTCGAGTAGTGCTTGCAGTTCGGCGCTGTCTTTCACCTGCAGCAAACCTTGCCGACAGAAGTGATCACATCTGTCAAACTCTTCTAGTTCATAGGCACTTCTTGCTGCCCTAAACCAGCCCTTCTCGTTTCCAGGATTTAGCCTGACTGATTCTTCAGAATCCATGAGTGCTTGACGAAAGTTTCCGAGAAAAAGCGCAGCTTGAGCCCTGTTGCTATGCAAAATTGATCTCAACGACATGTTTTGAATAGGCTCCTGTAGTGCGAGCGTATAATGTTGCACCGCCATTCGAATGTATATTTTGTTTTTCTTGAACTTCAGTGCTTCGTTACCCTTCGCCTTTTGTGACGCCGCGCGCTCTTCCGGAGTGGTTTCTTCAGTTTTCAAAGAATGCAGTGCGGCGAAATCTGCGCAATTGTTCTCGTCGATCCAATCTTCGGTACCATCCCAAAATATCGCCGGCAAACATTCATTAGGCTCTCCAGCAGTAGATGGCTCCGGCGCGGCTAAGGGAAGCCGGAGGTCAGGGGCTCCCGGCGGGTGTTGGCTCGCTGATTTTTCATGTGCAGTTTTCTCCATGACTCAACTTCCAGACGAATGCATCACGGTCACAGCATGGACAGTAGGAATACCGGTGGAGTATACACGGTAATTCCGGTGGAGTATACACGGTAATTCCGGTGCATCGACCAACTGCCGAGAACAACGAGGATATATTTGTAGGTGTTATTATTACTTGCTTGCTGCTTGCTCACTGCTTGACTGCTTGCACCTTACACACCTTCGTTCACGTGCAAATCATGTATTATTAAGAAATAAACCGATCGAGAGAAACGTGATAATCTTAATATTAATAAAAATTTTCCAAGGAGGAACAGGAGTGGTGTTTGACGTGATTGAGTGGGTTCGTTCGCAGGTGTGTCGGCATAGCCCCCCGCATGGTTATTAAATCATGATAGAATTGCGGATACGTAACGTTATTACGTACACGTTCATGTCAATTATTATTTATATATGTAACACATTGTGTAATTTAATAAATAAATGTGAAATAATGGTATAATATATAAACGCCCTCACGTATGGCAAACACCTTCGGACAAATCTTTCATACGTGACTCAAGAAAATTGGTTTATTCCGTCCGTTGAAGGGACCAACTGTACGTAGCGCTTAACCAACGATTCTGAGTTTAACGATGTCAAAATGTGTTACAATGTATGGGGAAATTAAACCTTCGACCTTGATTAACGATACCAGGTGCGAACTATTTTTTTCGGGAAATCCCCGTAAGATCGGCTATGCCGAATAATGTGGTTCGTTCGATGGTTTTAATATGTGCTATGTATGCTATTGGAGTTCCTATATTGTCCTATACGTACGGTTCCTATATTTTCCTATATCCATACATCATCGTATCTATATATGCTAGGAACCATAATTTATATATATTTATTTATTTATGTGTATATATATATATATATATTATTATAATATATGTATTGAAAAATATATCGGGTCAATATATATGTATTTATTATATATGATAGAGAAGCTGCGTATAATATATATATAGATACGAAGGTAACTCTTATTAGCTAGGATTAAAAAAATCAAATTACTGGCGTCTTGATTGCTTGCATGCATGCAAAGGTTGACAAGTGCTGCTTGATTGGCTCAGGACTGATTTCATTGCAAGTCCATGATACGCATGGTAGATACAATGTGGATAGATAGTGGATCTTGACTGATTTCAAAGTGGATTTCCAGAGTTGTACAGGATGCAGCCATCCAGTCAATGATCAAGCGAAGCGGCACAACTTTGTCGACGCCTTTAGTAGTTACAGCGTTAGGTCTCTTGCTAATCCTGGTGCCGCTCAAGGCACTCGAAGCCTACGAGGTGGAATGTCAACCTTCAGGTTTGATTTGCTTATCTAATTTTCCCGTGCCAACGCCCGAAATGTGGTGACTTTACATCCGAATAGGGGTTGTGACAAATTTGGCTGGTTCAGGTGTGCCAGGATTTCAAGTGAGTTGATTCTGACACCTTGCTACTATCCCCTTTGATCCAAGGATTTATTTTGTCGATCTTTTAAGATTCTTAACACAGGACGGTTTTCGGGAGAAAGCATACTTGAGCTCTCCTTCAGGGATCTCTGTTACATCTGACGGGACGGTTTTTGTGGCTGATTCGGGTAACAACCGAATCAGGCGAGTCAGTTTAAATGGCGAAGTTGTCTCTGTTGCGGGTTCGGGGATACCTGGGTTTTCTGACGACTCCCTTCTTCGCGCCGAGTTTAATCATCCGCAGGCGGTGGTGGTGACACCGAATGGCCATCTGTTTGTTGCTGATACCACAAACAATCGAATCCGCCTTGTCGACATGGCCAGAGGTCTCGTCACAACATACGGTAAGAAGGAGGCATGCGTGTGCACTTGTCATGAACGATTCACTAGAACATACGTCTTTGATGTCTGAATACCCTACTACAGCTGGCACAGGCATAGCTGGATACAGAGATGCTGAGGTACCTAGCCAAGCACACATTTACGGCCCCGTTGGCGTGGCGTACAGAGCCCAAACGGGAGAGTTGTTTGTGAGTGATAGCAACAGTCGAATCCGTGTGATTCGAGGTAATGGAGCAGTTGAGACGATTTCGAATGGTGCGGGTCTCGCTGGCTATTCTGATTCGGTCGGATTATCTGCAATGTTCAACAAGCCTAGTCACATTTCATTGGACGGAAATGGATCCACCCTCTACATAGCGGATCTATTAAATCACTGCATAAGAGCTGTAAACTTGATAACACTGTCTGTCGATACGATCGCGGGCATCGAGTATCCCCAGGTCAATGATATTATGGCGTCTCCAAGTGACTCTGTGGAAGGAAGTGCTTCTTTCCGGTCGAAGCAAACCGTTCATTTGAATCAGCCATTTGGGGTTACTTTTTATCTAGAGCCTGATGAAATCACCGATGGCAAGAATCCTAACGCATCTATCTCAAGTCGTCCGGCCCTTCTCGTGACAGAGCTTCGTTCACATCGTGTCCGTCGCATCTTACTCGAAACTAGCGCAATTGTCTCACCTGCGAATACGACTGTATCATTCGCATATGCAGGATCATATAACGCCTCAAATGGATACATCGATGACTTAGGTCCTGCGAGCATGTTTGATTCTCCGTCAGGGATTGCGGTACTCCCAGGAAGCGGTGGTGCCGTGGCATTCGTCGCTGATGCAGGGAATCATGCGCTGCGACGATTGACGAGAGAATCACCGACCAGGATGTTTATTAGTGTAACTTCATTGGCATCCGATGACTCTTTGATGGAAAAGAGTGAGTTTGGGACCATTCCCAGTAGCGCGCTGGATGTTCATGGATACTACAGTGTAAATGGACCTCCAAACAATGAGACGACGCATTTTTCTGGTTTCATATCATACCCTGATGAGTCGCACACTCTTACGATGTGCGCTTACCCATCTTCTGAATACTTCGTCACATTTAGCGGAACGATTCGTGTTGTGCTATCAGAGCATCCGTTGAATGAAGACTTAGATTATTCAAAGGAAACAATTTACCTGGTGTGGACAGGATCTGGAAGACATGATGTTCGCATGGAAAATATTCGTCTTCGAGCTGGAGGTGGAGTTTGCCCTCCTCTTTCCACACCTCATTTCTCACACTCCATTTTTTGACTCTCGCTTGCAACACCCGAAATTTAATAGAAACTCATATTTGTTCCGTGTTTGACTCTGACTATTGGTTGCACAAATCCCATCTCCCCAAACTTTGATGCGTGGGCATTTTTTGACGATGGATCCTGCCTGTTTGGAACTCAAATCAAGCTTGAAGTGAAAGCGACAGGATCATGGGGAGCATATCAAGTTGAAGGACCTGGGTTATACTACAATGGCGTCCTGATGCCATTTAACGATGCAGACGTTGTTCACGAGGATGACGTGCACACGCTATACTTCACCTCTTGGCCTCAGGCAGCATATACAGGTGACCCTAAATTTGTTTTGTTATGTTTGCAATTTTTTCCTGTTTGAATTCCGTCTTTCTTATGTTTGTTTTATTCGCTGCAAAATTATTTTGGTGGCCATAACTGATGTTCAACTACACGGTGCCATTGCGGCTTCCGTATCAGATATTCCAGGTCAACTCACTGGTTTGCAATATTTGAACTACACCAGTGTGGATGTGTCGAACAACCATCTCGAGACGATAAGGCCCGCCGGTCCAGGATGCACACAGCCACATTTCATCAATTTTTCTCCTTTTGCCACAATGGAGGATAACTCGTGCATTGAAGGTCAGGTTTTACAGATAGAAATTGACACTGTGTTGGAGTCAGATGTTAACGTAGATTGGTTCAGTCACGGCGTTGTCAACATTCAACAACCGCATATTTTGGGAGGTCACTCCATCATCTACAATCAAATGTTTTCTTCTACAAACGGCTCAACGCAAGTAGACATTGATGCAATGCCAGGGGTATACTCAGTCCAGATATTTGGGCTTGCGAATGTAAGGATCACTCTCGGTGACAACGGAGATGTACTTCTCAGCACCAATAATAGACATTTATCTCTGCAAAAGGACGACCATGGTTTTCCTTCAACATTGGGCAACTCATTGTTCTACTTTTTAGTACCAGAGAAAGTCAATAATCGCCAGGTGGTCAGTACTGATGGTGGTGTAATAGGGAGTTCTGATCTGGGGTCTATAATCCTTGGAGCAGGAGCTCTTGAAAGTCCAACCGTTGTCGGTATAGAAGTTTCAGAGGTCGAAGCTTCTGTTGCTAGAATGTTGCGTGGGGAAGGTGATCCAAATAGCCCCAAGGGCAGATGGATATTGTTGGGGAAAATATTTCAAGTCACGCCATTAAGGTTGCGGCTCACCAAACCAGTGACAGTTACTATCCCATATGATCGAGAAAATTCTCTGGCAGCCACCGAAGATTCGGACATGGTAATTCTTCGAGCCTCGGATGCGAAAGGAACAGATTGGCGCGTTCTGCCTGGAGCAAGCTTCATCGCTGGTAGCGCATTTGTGGATGTTGACGCATTTGCGATGTTCACAGTTGCAGCACGCTCGAAAGTCCTCATGGTTACGCCACGTCGTGCTCCTCTGATTGGTGGAATGTCCATCACTTTGACAAGTATCAATTTCCATAACACCCCCCGCGTGAACTCTGCAATTAGCCGATTTTGTAGATTTGGGTCTTCCTTTCAAATTGTCAACGTCATCAACAACCATATAGATTCTGCAGGGGGCGAAGAATCGGTCTGCACATCACCTTCGATCATGAAAGCAGGGTTTGTGATTATTGAACTAGTTGATGCCGGATCGCTGCAAAGTAGCAATTCTGGTTTCCGATTGTTGTTTACCAGTTCTGTCGCTATCAAGAAGATATTCCCGATTTTCATCCCATCGAATGGCAGTGCGCTCGCTGTGCTTTCAGGGAAGCACTTTGGTTATGCCGCTCGACAATGGGATGTGAGTCGTGCTGGTGACAATAGTGGGCCTGGCGCTCGTATGCTAGATGAAATTGAATGTCCATACGACCAAGGGCGTCACTTCTCCGCTTTTCTGATATCTTCTGCTTTGGCAATCTGTGAGTTTGACAATACGGCAGATGCTGCACTTGCACAAATTCGGCGTGTACCAGGCTTAACCTCAGAAAATGAACAATTTAAATACAGGAGTTCTGTTGATGATATGGCGAATCAATGGGACGTCCAACTGGAAAGCATTGAAGCGCATCCTGCGATATTGAATGAAAACGATAGTGGTGTTGTTCGTGTCAATCTCATTTCAAAAAGTGATACGTCGCATGGGGTGAAACTGAGGCTAACACCTAGCTTGCAGCAATCATATACTCATCGAATATTTCGATGTTCGTTTGGCACAGTGGCCGTATTACCATCACTCGGAAACCGAGGCTCTATCACTTGCATGTCACCCGCAAACCAAGGTCTTCATCACATCCCTGTTACACGCGCCGGCTGCAGGTCGATGTCGCTACGGAAAATCTTTATTGTTGGTGCTTCCGGTGAGCAACCGTTTGAAATCCGTGCCTTTCGAGAACGTTCAAAAACCTGCGCTTCTTTGAAACTTAATTTAGATGTTCATCGCATTATGAATGGAGACATAACTTCAACGGCATCAAGTCTTTCTTTCAAGCAAGTCAACTCACGCGGCAGGACGCCTAACATGGGTGTCAATTCAATATATGCTTCACATTTCCCTTGGATAGGCAGGTCTTCATCCGATTCATTGGACTACCCTGTCCAGCTCGGACTCGTGATGGTGACCTTGGTTGCACATCACCGGCAACTTTCGCCCAAGAAAAGCTCTTCACAACCAGAAAAGCTCATCATTTCCTATGGAGACAATCCGCCGGCTCTCAAATCGAGTGTTGGAGGTGATTATTATGGGTTTGACGGCGGCGGGCTCCTATGGTTCGCTGGAGTCAATTTAATTCATGATGGACGATCAACTTTGGGAGAATATCGCCCTTCAGCTAGGCATGAATCTCATGATCTATTTTGTGGATATGGCTTGGTTGGCGATGTCAAAAACACGTCGCATAACAAAGCGCATCTGCATGCTCCCAATATACGCACGCCCCAAGGTAATATTGATAGCCAAACGTATGGCCACCTTGCGCATGTCGTCTCTTCTGCGTTGATTGCTTGTGAGCCACCAGCATCATCAATTCTGGAGGACGCAACACTGGCATACCGCGCAACACCGCAAGGAACACTTGTGGATCTGTTTGACTCAGTAGTCACTTCTACAACCGTTACTTTACTCAGCAATGGCATTGCAGTCAATACACCATCTCTGGCTGTAAGGCTAATCCCAGTTTCTCAGTTAGAGCGCGTTGTAGTTGCAGAGACGTCTATGCAGAACATCCGCGTGATTAATTTTACGTGGTACCCTGCAGAATCGTGGGTCAACATTGGATCACTGTCGCGCATCGCGTGTGCGTTCAGGACGATCGCGCCCATATCTATCCAGCCAAATGGTCGATTTGGTGGCACGTGTGTAGTGCCGGCGCACGCAAGGAATCATGACCGAGATCATTCTCAAGTATATTTTTACCTGCCAAATACTGGGCGTGTTGTCAATTTGCAATTACTTTCTCGCTCAGTGAGAAGTGAAAAAAACAATCAGTCGAAGGAGTCTACGTGCAGCTCGTTTTGTCAAGCACGCCGAAGGACCAATGTGTACACTCACAATCAATCCAAGGGTACAGAGCTTGTTGAAGAGAATATTTTGTCCTACAAATTTTCATCATTCGACACTGGTGTCAACCATTTTGGTTCATGGAGCTCCAGCATGTGTTCACTTGGTAATTACGAAGTGCCCACTTATTACTTTCGCAACACTGAGCATCAGGCTCCCATCATATTCAAGGCATCTCCATCACATATATCCTCCAGTGGAACAACTCTGCTCAAAATCTTTGGGAGGAACTTCGGTTCCCATCATGACCACGATAGATCAGAGACCCTGACCTGCATAATTGATTCACATTATGTCGAAGCGGTGGTAGTATCCTCTGTTGTCGCCATTTGTGAAGCACCTTTTCCCGAGTCGCAAACTGTGAATTTGGCTGATGTCGGTATTCTAGAATGGGCAGAAACATCAAGGAAATACTCTCGTGATATTTCATCATCGGGAAGTTGTACGAGTCCGTTCAGTGCTCTGCCGTGTAAAACGATAGTGGATGTATCTGTTGCTCGGATTACCAATCACTGTGCAAATGTACATGGTATCCGGTCAGCTACTGCCTTGATGCCCCAGGTTACTTCAATTGTGCCTAGTTCTGCTGCGGCTAACCGCGGCGGTGTCGTTGTCAATGTTGCTGGTGATTTGTTCACCAAAGACACCCTGCCAACATACTGTGCATTTGGCACAATATATGTTTCAGCTCGTGTAACTAACACCATGTCAGCTAAATGCATTTCTCCGGCTCATGTGCGACGTCATGTATCCTTCGCATTTTACTCAAACGAAATTAGGTCTTCGAGTGATGGTCGTTTAGATTTTAACTTTTTTTGACAAGCAGAATTATTCGCTGCCACCCTCGATTGAAGCCGTTATCACAAGTAGGCGATATTCGATCAAATAATCTACATTGACCCTAAATACAATCGTGTACTGACCTTTATTTGCTGCGTGTAGTCTAATGGGCTTATCATGATTCAGTTTATCAAGGACGGTTTGGCCTTGGTATGTACCTTCGAAGATACCTTCGTAGTATTTTGAGGGGTTCTGACTGCATTCATGTCAGAAGTGATGTTACCTCTAGAGCTACTGTGTAATTCTTTAAAATAAAGCCACGGTTTTCGCGACGTAGTAAACACTGTAATAACATATTGAAGCGAATCGGGTGACAAGAAATGTTGCCCTGAAGGGCTGTGAAAATTTCCTCATAGCGATATACTGCCCTTGGCTGTGGACGAGTGAGAAAACTTCTAGGCAGTAATTTCTTGAAATATCAAGGTGGCTCGCTCACTACAGCTGCTCTCGCTTGCTACAGCTGCACTCTTTACTTACTAAACTCGAACTTGAAATGTTGACAACTCATAGTATAGAATTATGGCTGTCCGAATACTCTGAGTGTGCTGTCTGTAGAACTTCACCAGTAACAAGCTCTTTGCTTTGTTGAGCACAATGCCACAGTGAGAGCTGGCGCTACGTATGTACGCTGAGATGACAGCGCTATGTGGATAGTGAAGCTTATGCAAGCACGAGCCATCGCTTTTGCACACATTTTGAACCATTTGTGCAAAGAAAATTACGACAAGGTAATTAAGGCCGCAGTCCGATAGCCCTTTGGGCAATGTTCATCTCTTTGATACGGGCCTATCGGAAAGAATACGTGAGCGTGATCTAGTACAAATAGACGAATGATTTATACCGACACTCACCTTTCTTTTTGCCGTTTGGATATTCGCAATCATAAGGTCAATATCAAATGTCCTGCTGAACTGCTTGACGCGAATGATGTCAGCGATTGCCTCATCAAAATTCCCTTGATCTGTTTTAGGGCCAAAAGTCCGCTAGCAAGGTGACAAGACATCTAAAATGACCCTTAGGTGATCATGGTTATACAAGTGCTCAAGTCAGCTGTCAGAAATCCTTACGAGTATTCGCGCGTGCCCGCCGAAGTAATATCTTCTTGTCATTTGGGAGCAACATATTTGCCTCATTTAAATCTCTAACCTGCAGTGGTAGCTAGACTGTTATACATTTAATGTCGAAAATAAAGTGTTTGTGATATTTATATATAAAATCAAGTGCCAGTTTTTGCACGGAAAGTCCAAAATCTCTTTTCCTTACCGCATCACCATAATTTTGGATTGCCATCGACGAGGCTGCCAGGTTCATCAAACATTTTGCACGGTTCACATTGATTTCTCTTTGCTCGCTTTTTGTGGACGCGAGCAGGCCGTCCTCCAGTATTGCAAGTGCTTGCTTGTACTTTGCTAGGGCAGGGAGAAAACAGCCGGACTCCATCATTACAGTCATCCAATATGAAAACAAAGTTGGCACAATTGAAAGACATGTTTACATACGTGCCCAGGTCAATGTTTCATTGCACGTGTTTTGTAAATAGGAAAACTTTAACGTTCACGACGGGTAATGGGAAATGTAACACTTTCTCGTGGGTTTGTCGATCTCTTGCCATAAAGACGGTTACCCTGCATGCGTAAGTGGATCTGGTTATTCAGAGCGCCAACCAGATCTTTTGCACTGCAACTAAGTTTGTTGTCATTTCGTGCAATATTTCGATCAGAAGCGGTTCTGTCATCATACATTGACTGCATGATTAAGCGTTCCGCTTCTTCTTCGCCGATTTTTCCATCATCCATCATCTGTTGATGCGGGACATGAGTTCAGTTCAGGAGAGGGCGATGTTAAATATTCTGACCTTTTTTGCCTGAGTCAGCATGTCAATTATGCGGGGATTGCAGGCCCATGTCTCAAAATCCCCTTTGTTATCATTGGTAAACGAGCAAATTATGTGCCGGAGCACTCTGTGTCTAATGAAAGGTGCCATATTTGTCTGAGCCTCACAATCTGCAAGAAGGACAGAATTGCGAAATCTTGATGCTTCAACTCGATCTTGACTTTTCCGAACATCTCGGAGCTCTTCTTTTTCATTGCGAATAATGAAATTCCGATTTTCTGGATCTTCACAAAAGTCTTGAAATGATGCACCCTTAGTAGAACACACAGTTTCAGCTTTGGAGGCCATCCTCTTCACGGAACTTTATCAAGGTAAGCTCAAACAAAACAGCAAGAAGCGAAGAACATCGGGATGTTAAAAATCTCTGGCACCCACCAGGGCTTCACTGCCAGTCACGCCGTTGCTTTCCATATCAGCCCTATCCGAGGACAAGAACGTTGTCGTTGTCAACCAGTGTGAAACCCTTGTTTCTCGCCGCAGGATACAACCACAAGCGTTTTCGGTCCGTTATTTTTTTTGCCGGTCCGTTATTTATATCTTCGTTCGTTCGTAAATAGGTCCTAAATACGAAACCCATACCTTCGAGCTTATTACGTACGTAATAATAACGGTTTCGAATGAAGTAATAAGATGTATAAATAAGGTAACGATTTTATAAGAACGTAAAAGACTTTATCATTACGATCCACACAATCACTCCAGTGGGCAAACAGTATAAAGATTCCGCTTATGTTCACGTAAGCGACTTATCCTTATTAACTGTT
>Ga0209425_10006048_pt1 | contig 11688 bp, 12 predicted proteins | sample COG_05_FD_184749 | JGI IMG/M metagenome (GOLD analysis project Ga0209425, IMG submission 184749) | Pelagic Microbial community sample from North Sea - COGITO 998_met_05 (SPAdes) (version 2) | ecosystem: Environmental > Aquatic > Marine > Neritic zone/Coastal water | place: Helgoland, sampling... | reverse complement strand
TTACGAATAGCCGTGAGGTTATACGTATTATTCCATTTTTCTAGGAGGTGTAAATATTCTATTGCGCGCTGCACGGCGCTATAAGGTAAGGAGAGTGATAACTCTTCTAACCCTTGCTCACATTCTTGAAATAAATCCATTAACTTGCCATTCTCTTTTTTAGATGCACTAATAATAACGAAACTGCAGCAGGTGTTATACCAGAAATACGTGAGACTTGGCCAATCGTTGCGGGTTTTGCTGTTGATAACTTTTGACGGACTTCATTCGAGAGTCCTGATACGTTGTCAAAATCAAAATTTTGAGGCAAGGCTGTCGTTTCATGCTTTAACTGTCGATCAATTTCCATCTTCTGACGCGCAATATATCCATCGTATTTTACTTGAATCTCAACCTGTTCTTTCACTTTGTCATCCATAGGCGAAATTTCACAATCGGCTGCCTTAATCAAGTCATCGTAATGAACATCAGGACGTTTTAACAAATCAGCTAAGCTATATTCGTGTGTCATAGGCTTATCCAACATAGAAGATACGCTCGCACCTACTGTCGAATCAGGTTGTACCCAAGTTGATTTTAAACGCGCACTTTCCTTTTCAATTGCATCGCGTTTCTCACAAAACGCTTGCCAACGAGTGTCATCAATTAACCCTAGCTCACGACCAATTTCAGTCAAACGCAAATCTGCATTGTCTTCTCGTAACAACAAGCGATATTCAGCACGGCTGGTAAACATACGATAAGGCTCTAGCGTGCCGCGTGTTGTTAAGTCATCAATCAACACACCAATATAGGCTTGATCTCGACGCGGTGAAAAATAAGGCTTGTCTTGAACTTTTCGCGCGGCATTTAAGCCCGCAATCAAACCTTGCGCTGCCGCTTCTTCATAGCCTGTTGTTCCATTAATTTGGCCCGCAAAAAACAAACCTGTAATAAAACGTGTTTCGAGTGCTGGGGATAAGTCGCGCGGATCAAAGAAATCATATTCAATCGCATAACCAGGACGCGTGATATGAACATTTTCAAAGCCTTTCATGCTTCGTACGAATTCATACTGCACATCAAACGGCAAACTGGTTGAGATGCCATTGGGATAAATTTCATGCGTATCCAAGCCTTCAGGCTCAATAAAAATTTGATGTGATGTTTTGTCAGCAAAGCGCATCACCTTATCTTCTATCGATGGGCAATATCGTGGACCCACACCTTCAATCACACCACTGTACATTGGAGACCTGTCTAAATTTGCGCGAATAATATCGTGCGTTTTTTCATTGGTATGTGTGATGTAACACGAAATTTGTCTCGGGTGTTCGCTGACATCACCAGAAAATGAAAATACCGGCGTTGGTGTATCGCCTGGTTGGGCTTCACATTGTGAAAAGTCGATAGTTCGGCCATCGAGTCTTGGCGGTGTGCCTGTTTTAAGTCGTTCCACATTAAATGGCAACGCACGTAAACGTTCTGCTAACTTGATTGCGGGAGGATCGCCTGCACGCCCACCTGATTTTTGGGTTAACCCAATATGAATTTTCCCGCCTAAAAACGTACCGACAGTTAGCACAACCGTCTTGGCATAAAACTTTAATCCATTTTGTGTTTCAACACCCTTAATGCAATCATTTTCAATCAGTAAATCATCAACGCCTTGCTGGAAAATGGTTAAGTTAGATTGGTTTTCAAGCATTGATCTTATCGCTGTTTTATAAAGCGATCGATCCGCTTGAGCACGGGTTGCACGTACTGCAGGCCCTTTTCGTGCATTCAACCGGCGAAACTGAATTCCTGCCTTATCAATGGCTTTGGCCATCACACCGCCCAGGGCATCAACCTCTTTAACGAGGTGTCCCTTGCCAATGCCACCAATGGCTGGATTACACGACATTTGGCCCAAGGTATCAATATTATGGGTCAGCAAGAGGGTATTTGCGCCCATTCGTGCTGATGCCATTGCGGCTTCGGTGCCAGCGTGTCCGCCACCAACTACAATTACATCATAAGGATTTGCTAAGTTACTCATTTTTAGTGCCAATACTCGTTTTTAAGTGTGCGCCATTATAAGCCAGAAATCGGATCAATAGGAAGGGGATAGGTACATTTATCCACAGGGGGGCTTTCCCCCTGTGGATAAATGTACCTATCCCTCATCTCTATAGGCGAAAACTGTGTAGAACTGTCGCGGCTAACGCTTCTTTCAATTTTTCCTTGGCTTGATCAAAGGTATATGCAACAGGAGCCTTCTCCCGCTGACGTTTCATGCCCACAATCACATCTTCAAACAATTCATGTTTCGCACGCATTGTGGCGCTTTTGTCTTTAGCCCGGTGCATTTTCAAAAATTCTTCCATCATACGGCCGACAGAATAAATATCGTTTCGATACTGTGCTCTATGAAAGATGAAAAGCCCGCCTTGAAGTAACTCAGGATCACAAAATTTTCTGTTCATTTCACTATCATCAACTTCCTCACCCACATCCACGCTAGAATCTACATCCAACACGTGCACTTTCAAACCTTCTTTGTTTATAATAATATGAAAATTATCAGGCTTAATATCACAATGCACACTCTTTACCTCTGCATGATAAGTTGAAAGTGCATCAATTGTCGCAATGCTCATTTTTAAAAGCGTTCTAAATGAATCTTGGAGCGTTTGTTCAGAAAGCTTGCCTCGAAAAAATGTATCTAAATGCTCCCCTGGTATTTTAGGCATCATTATACCATGAGGCTGTGAGCACTTTTGACGACCTAAACCTTCACCATTACAAATCAAGTATCCAAATAAACCCGCCCTACGGGCTTTGGCAGCTAACGCTAGCATTTTGACATGATTATACCCTCGAGGGGCTCGTTTTTGTTTAACTGTCTGAGGTGATAGTTCCCATTTTACCACGCGATCTCCCCCTTGAAGGGATTGATACTCATCAACACGACCAAAGTTTCCTCTTCCTATCGTCTTCTTAAAATAGTATTTTGTTTTTAAGGGTGACTGAACAAACTGTGGTAAGTTTGAAACAGTTTCGTACCTGGGGTTTTTTTCCTTGCGTTCCTTAGACGGTGGAGGCGTTACAGAACCACTAGCTAAACAACTATCAAAATCTGGCATAAGATCACTAACACTAGACTCTGCCTTCTTTCGCTTTTTTGTACTATCATCACTGAACATAGACACTCCCTTTATTTTTTTGAAAGTATATATACATAATAATCAACAGGCTAGCGCTTTGTTTACACCGAATGTAATACGCGTTACTATCTTTAGCGAAATGACACTACTACGCACGATTCAACAACATAAAATAACCTTACTCTCAGGGCTGGGAGCAGGTCTTGAGTACTATGACTTTGTTATCTACGTTATTTTTTCCCACTATTTAAGTATCGTATTATTTCCACCCAACACCGGCGCGTCCAGTTTAATTACCGTCTTAAGTATTTTCAGCGCTGGCTATCTCATACGCCCCATTGGCGGAATTTTCTTTGCCTCCTTAGGGGATCGATTCGGTCGAAAGAATATTTTCATCCTCTCCATCTCTTTAATGGCAATTTCAACAATTGGAATTGGCTTAATTCCATCCTATGCCACCATAGGACTTTGCGCACCCGCTTTCTTATTGCTGTGCCGGCTCATTCAAGGATTATCATTGGGCGCAGAAATGCCTGGCGCGATTACATTTTTAATGGAGCACGTCGGCAAAGATTATAGAGGAACCCACTCTGGCTTTATGTTTATGAATATTGGCATTGGTGCCATGTTAAGCACGTTTATTGGCTACATTCTAACCTCAACATTAACCATAGAACAAATGACCTCTTGGGGATTCAGATTTCCCTTCTTACTCGGCGGTATTATTGCTGTCGTGTGTTTTTATTTACGACGCCGCGCCTTAGAAACACCTTTGTTTTCAAAAGAAAATACGACACGCTACCCTTTCATCACCTTAGTCACGCAATACAGAAAAAAAATAGTTATGGGAATTTGCCTTACTATTTTTGCAGCATGCTTTATTATCTTTGCACTCTATTTACCAACCTACATTCATCGTAACTTCCATTACCCAATGCACTTAACCTACCTTGCATCCACAATCAGTTTACTGTGGTCAGCTATTTGCATACCGTTTTTCGGGTGGGTATCTGATAAACTCGGCAGAAAAATATTACTCTACATGTCATCTTTAATGGTTGTCTTTGTAAGCTACGCACTCTTCTACTTGGTCAAAAGTGAAATCACCTTCTTACTCTTTGTCTTTATGTTCCTGTATCAAACCATTGTATCAATATTTTCAGCTTGTTATCCTCCAATGCTTGCAGAGTTGTTCCCAACAAAAGTGCGCTATAGCGGTATTGCGCTATGCTATAACGTAGCATTTTCATTGGGAAGTTTTACACCACTGGTCGTGACTTTTTGGGTTGAAAGAACGGGCGACCCTTTATTGGTTGGACTCATTTTTTCTTTATTAGCCATCGTCACACTGATCGCAGCTGTATTGTTTGATGATAGAACACAACGTCAACTACAGGAAGAATAAACATGGGAAAATACACGTCTCTCAATGACAGTTTGTATGAATACATTGTTGAACTGTCTGTTAATGAAACATCAGCGCTTAAATCTCTTCGAGAAAAAACACAAGTGATGGAAGGTGGTCATATGCAAATTCCGCCCGATCAAGGGCAATTTCTATCAATGCTAATCAAAATCAGTGGTGCAACTAAGGTATTAGAAATCGGCACCTTCACCGGTTATAGCGCACTGGTAATCGCATTAGCCTTACCGGAAAACGGAACACTGACAACCTGCGATATTGACGATAGAAACATAGAAATAGCAAATTCGCATTGGGAAAAAGCAAACGTTAAACACAAAATTAACTTTACACTAGGCGATGCAAGCAAAACACTCGCAAGATTGATTGATGAGAAAAGTCAGTTTGATTTTATCTTCATTGATGCTGATAAACGAACCTATGATGGCTACTACGAACAATGCTTAAAACTCGTTAAGCAAAACGGTATTATCGCGATTGATAACGTATTGCAGCGTGGAAATGTTATTAATCTTGAAAATTCATCTCCTGCAGTAAAAGCACTACGTCATTTAAACAAAAAGCTCCAAGCAGATTCCCGCGTGGAGCTTTCTATGTTATCTATTGGTGATGGTTTAACATTGCTTAGAAAGCGATAAACCAAAACGCTTAGTCGCGTTTTTCATTTTCTTTAGCAAGACTAACACGCAATGGACGTCCTAATAAATCTTGACCGTCTAGCTCTAGTGCTTTTTTTACAGAAGTTTCTTCTGAGAATGAAATAAAGCCAAAACCTTTAATTTTTCCTGTTTGACGATCTTCGATAACAGAAATATCATCAATTTCACCACAAGCACCAAACTGCTCTTCTAAAGCTGTGATTAAATCACTAGGATCTGCGCGAAAAGACAAATTTCCAATATAAATTTTATTAGACATATACACTCTCTTATAAGTTAATTCGATATGAAAAGTTATTCACAATTAGGAAGCGATCATATAGTAAGTAAAATTCTGATGCAAACTGTTTCTACCCTTATTTTCCTATGCAAAACTCGGAAAAAATCACACCTAACAAATCATCTGATGTGAATTCGCCTGTAATTTCCGATAAAGATTCTTGGGCTGCACGCAAGTCTTCAGCAAGCAATTCGCCCGCTTTATATTCACGTAACTGAACACACCCTTTTTCTAAATGTTTTTTTGCTAGGTTCAACGCTTCAATGTGACGCTTTCTTGCAATAAAAGTATTTTCACTGTATTTTTCTGCGCCTGCCGCAGATTTTAATTCTGATATTAACAAATCAATGCCTAAATTTTCTTTCACTGAAACAAATACAACAGGGCCCTGAGAGTGAGCTTCTATGTGAGGCGTCACTTTTGTCACGTCAATTTTATTAGAAACAATAATTAATTTAGCATCAGAAGAAATATCATTCGGCAAAGAAAAATTAACCTCTTCTTCTAGCGCGCCGTCCAAAATCAATAAAACAATGTCGGCTTTTTTAATCTCATGTGTTGCTCGCTCAACTCCAATTTTTTCTACCGCATCATCGCTTTCTCGCAAACCCGCGGTATCAATGACATGCAAAGGGATGCCATCAACATGAATATATTCTCGTAACACATCTCGGGTTGTCCCCGGAATATCTGTAACAATTGCAGAATCTCGGCCAGACAGTGCGTTCAATAAACTTGACTTGCCAGCGTTGGGTTTTCCAGCTATCACAACAGAGATACCTTCTCGTAACAAAGCACCCTGCTTTGCGCTTGCTAAAATATCGTTTAATTCATTTTCTATAGTGGATAATTTATGTTGTACGTTTTCATCTGCTAAAAAATCAACTTCCTCTTCAGGAAAATCAATGGCAGATTCAACATACATTCTAAGTCTAATTAGCGCTTGAACAAGCGCTGTGACTTTTTTTGAAAAATCGCCTTGCAAGGAACGAACTGCAGATGTTGCAGCTTGCGTTGATCTTGCATCTATAAGATCAGCAATCGCTTCGGCCTGCACTAAATCCATTTTATCATTAAGGAATGCACGTTCAGAAAACTCACCCGGTCGTGCCATACGCACATCATCAAACTCTAACACACGTGTAATCAACTGATCTATAACAACCGTACCGCCATGTCCTTGCAACTCAAGCACATCTTCACCTGTAAACGAATTAGGGCCTTTAAAAAATAAAGCAATGCCTTCGTCAATCAACGAATTGTTGCTAGAAAAAAAGGGGGTGTGCAGAGCGTATCGAGGTTCGATGGATTTCTGCAAAATGGCTTTTGCAATCTCAGTGCTCTTTGGACCAGAAACTCTTACGATGCCAACGCCACCTCTTCCAGGCGGCGTTGCACGTGCTACAATTGTTTGCGTAGTCATTTCTTTTTCTTGTTTTTAGCTTTTCCTTTGCCTGCTTCATAGGTTCGTGTGATATACCATTGCTGCGATATAGACAATACGTTATTGGTCAACCAATACAATACTAAACCTGAAGGGAAAAACAAAAACATACCCGTAAAGATGATCGGCAAGAACATCATCACTTTAGCCTGTGTTGGGTCTGGCGGTGTTGGGCTTAGACGTTGTTGCAAGAACATCGAGCCACCCATCAATATAGGCAAGATGAAGTATGGATCACGCGTAGATAAATCGTGAATCCAGAAAATGAACGGTGCCTGTCTTAACTCAACACTTTCCATTAATACATAATATAACGCGATGAAAAATGGAATCTGAACTAGAATAGGCAAGCAACCTGACAACGGGTTCACCTTTTCTTTTCGATAAAGCTCCATCGTCGCCTGACTTATCTTCTGCTTATCATCCGCATACCGCTCTTTGATCGCTTGCATTTTTGGTTGCAAGGTACGCATAGCAGCCATAGACCTGTAACTTAGCGAAGACAGTGGATAAAATATTAATTTAATAATCACCGTCACAAAAATGATCGCAAAACCCCAGTTTCCAATGAGATCATGGATATGTTTCATCACCCAAAAGATAGGCTCAGACAACCACCACAACCAACCGTAATCCACAGTCAAATCTAAGTGTGGTGCAACTTGAGATAGTTGCTGCGTTGTTGTTGGGCCTGCATAAAACACTAATTCAGATACTTTAGTTGCGCCGCCTTCGACAGATAAACTTGGACCCACTAAACCAATGGTGTATTGATCATCACCGTTATCCACAGAGTAGTAATGATAAGTACCTTCATCTTTTGGTGCCCATGCACTGATGAAGTAATGTTGAATCATAGAAATCCAACCCATACCTGCATTCATGCTAAGCGGATCTTTAGTCATGTCTTTAAATGACACTTTTTGATAATGCTTATTCGGAGTAGAAATTGCTGCGCCCATGTAAGTCGCTAAGTGAAATAAACCAGGCACTTCTTGCGGGACTTCCGTGCGATTAATCAAAGCATATAAATTACCTTCCCAAGGCTTTAATGATTGGTTATCAATAGTGTAATTCACTTTAACGGAATAATCGCCGCGCTCAAATGTAAACGTTTTATAAATTTTAACGCCATCTTCATTTCGCCAATGCAACACAACATCAACAGAATCTTGATCTTCATCTAAAACATAATCGAGCTTATCAATCTTATATGTTGCTAAATGATCAGGTGTATCGGGTCCAGACTCACCTGTTAAACCACTTTCTGCAATATAAAGTGTGCCAGGTTTATTGTTGAGTAACTCTGTTGCTTCATGGTTGTACTTTGCCACTTTCCAAGTAAATAATTTGATACCAAATAATGAAATTGGTGTTTCTTGAAAGTATTTTTGAGGATATTTATTAAGGTTTGCTTGGAGAATTTTTCCGCCCATCGTGTCAATCTTCACCGTCAACACATCTGTTGTCACTGTCACCATTTCACCATTTGCTTGCGTGACTGGTTTATTCGCAGCTTGTGATGGCTTCTTAACGGTAGGTACACTCGTCGCCGGATTCTGCTTGACCTTTGAAATTGTCGAGATGCTTGGCACGTTGGTGTTCGGCGTTACAGGAACCGCTTGGCTTTCAACAACAGCTTGTGTGCCAATGACGTGCTCTTGTTGCCAATTGCTATAAAGCAAGAACGCAATAATTGCGAGCGCCACATAAATAAAACCTTTCTGAAAATCCATATAACTTACCTTTAGTTAACGTATTAATTCTTTTCGCCTGGGACGGGATCATACCCCCCTGGATGCCAGGGGTGACAACGCAACAAACGACGCGAAGAAAACCACAAGCCTTTTAATAGACCATGGCCTTTAATTGCATCCATTGCATAATGTGAACAAGATGGATAAAAGCGACAATTAACACCAAACCAAGGGCTAATCAGATAACGATAAAGGCGAATGGCCCCAATTGCTATGATTTGCACTTTGCTTGTAATTTTTCCCATATCTTGTCTAAACACTCTGTAATTTGTTGATTATCTTGAGTTGCGATACCATCGCGACCCAATACTACTATATCCAGACACTTGAGTTCATCACTTTTTTTACGAAATGACTCACGAACTAAGCGTTTAATTCGATTTCTTTGGGAGGCTTTTTTGAGTAATCGTTTAGCGATAGCTAAACCAATACGAGAATGGGGGTGGGTGTTATTTTTAAAGAGGATTAAAATAGAATTCTGACGAATCCGGCCCGTGTTTTTATTCAAAACAAGGCCAAATTCATCTTGTGTCAGCAAGCGATGATTTTTGGGAAAGCTCTCTGGCACGTAATTAGTCTTAAGCAGTTAAACGCTTACGGCCCTTTCTGCGACGTGCATTAACAACCCTACGGCCATTCTTTGTTGCCATACGTGCACGAAAACCATGGGTACGAGCTCTTTTAAGTTTACTTGGTTGAAATGTTCTTTTCATTTTCTTTAAAATCCGCGTCTGAAAAATTGATGTAGCACTATAGTGCAGCGCTAACTAAATTGCAAGCGTCTATATCAAGAGGATGGCTTGTAGACTTTTAAACCTACCGATTCTAATAACTTACTGTTTTTTATCGAGTATTTTCTCTGAAAACAAAAACCTAGCAACTGAAAACAGTAACATATTACCTACTTGGGCGTACATAAAGTACACAGATAGATAAGTAGTTAAAAAGGTGTATAACAATAAATCTAATACGCGAAAGCCCAATACCCCTGAAAAGAAAGTAAACATCTCTTTTGCATCAAATAACTTACCATCTGACTTAAAGACAAACAGCTTAATTATGACGTAATTCAGAAGTAGTTGAAAAATCAAGATGGCGCAATAAGCAACAGGTATTGGGGTATGAAGAAACTCAACCAGTAAAAAGTTCAGAATCAGCGCCGATAGAAAAGCAGGCCCGCCCGATATCATAAACTTAACAAATACTGTTAATCGTTTAAGCATAATAATTCTTTTTTGTAATGAACAATTGCTCTTCTGTGATCCGACGTTGGTTTTTGATTAAATCGCCTAAAACACCCAATGACCAGGAAATAAATCCAAACAGTCCAAGCATTGCCAACAAAATTAACGTTGGCGTCATTCCATGACGCAGTTCTCGAGGATGGATGTAAACGGCATCAATAAAATGTATGCCAAGAATAAAAGCAGGAATGATAAAACATAATCCTAGACAAAAGAAAAAAACACCCGGCCTATACAAAAGAAACATGGACAACATCGTCTTTCCCTGTTTCCAAATGTATTGAGAGACACTGGAAAATAAACGAGAGTCTCGCGTTTTAGGATTAATATTAATATCCACAGAGTCTACGACTAAACCTAAATGCCCCGCTTGAATTAAGGATTCAGTACAATGCGAAAATGAGGAATGCAAATGCAACTTCATGCAAGTTTCTCGACTATAAGCCCTAAAACCTGAAGGCGCATCTTTAACATGCGTTTTTGATAAACACCTCAACACCCAACTGCCGACAACTTGTAATATTTTTTTCACAAAACCAAATTCAGGGTGTTTAACGATAGGTCGAGAACCAATCACCATATCTGCTTTTTCAGATAAAATAGGCTCAACAAGTTTGGGAATATCAAAACCTGAATATTGATTATCACCATCGGTGTTAACAACAATATCAGCGCCCTGTAATAACGCATAGTCGAGACCGCGCATAAACGCAGTCGCTAAACCAAAATTTCTGCCTAATGATAAAATGTGATGAACACCACACTCTTTTGCCACTTGTTCTGTTTTATCGGTGCAGCCATCTAAAATGACTAAATATTCAATTGAATCTATTCCCTCAATTTCTGTGGGTAAGTCACGCACTGTTTCAGTCAGTGTGTTTTCTTCGTTATAGCATGGAATCTGGATAATCAACTTCATCGCATACCGCCCTTGCTAAGTTATTGCGTTTAAAAAAATGAGAGCTTCATAGCCTCTTTAACTAAAGCTAACGTTTTCTGCGCCTCAGCATTGGCTCGCTGAGAACCTTCCTTCAAAATTGATAATACTTGCGCCTTGTCATTTTCATACACTAAACGTCTTTCTCGAATAGGCTCGATCAATGAAACCAACACATCAATTAATGCACGCTTACACTCAACATCACCGACAGTTCCCTGACGGTAACGCTCTTGTGTTTCTTCTACCCACGCTGTGTCAGGGTTAAACGTTTCATGAAAAATCCATAAAGGGTTATTTTCAACGGAACCTGGGTCCGTGGCTTTAAGACGGTTAGGATCTGTATACATTCCCATCACTTTCTTTTTGATCGTATCATTATCATCACTCAACATAATGGCATTGTTCAATGATTTGCTCATTTTCAACAATTGACCTTCCTCAGTAGGCGCCCCCGTGCCTATTAAACGCTTTGTACGGCCAAGCTTAGCCTTTACGACGGGTAAGATACCCCCTAGGTCTATCTGCTCTTCATCAGCTGCATGTGAATCTACAGCGCAGTAGAGTTGGTTAAAACGTCTTGCGACTTCACGCGTCATTTCAATATGAGGTAATTGATCTTCACCAACGGGAACAATTTCTGGACGAAACGCTAAAATGTCCGCCACCTGTCCAACTGAGTACAGTAAAAATCCAAATGGATAGTTATCCCCTAAATCTTTATCACGAATTTCATCTTTGATAGTCGGGTTACGCATAACACGTGGATAAGGTAACAACATACTAAACAAGAAAGTGAGTTCTGATATGGCTGGA
>Ga0209425_10006047_pt1 | contig 11689 bp, 10 predicted proteins | sample COG_05_FD_184749 | JGI IMG/M metagenome (GOLD analysis project Ga0209425, IMG submission 184749) | Pelagic Microbial community sample from North Sea - COGITO 998_met_05 (SPAdes) (version 2) | ecosystem: Environmental > Aquatic > Marine > Neritic zone/Coastal water | place: Helgoland, sampling... | reverse complement strand
AAATTTCTTCAAAATAATCAATTGTAAGTTGATAGAATTTAAAACGTTAGTCTACATTTAGAAATACTTTACCAAATGTAGCAAGTTCAATCACAAAGTTGAATTTTATTTTTATTTCTATCTGAACGATAATTGTACAACCTAACTTCAATTATTTTTTAATTTTTTAAAAAAATTGTTGCAAAGTTTTTTAAAAGGTCGTTTATACAATTTCAGTAAACAATCTACATGGACAATAATAATATAAAAAAACAAAATTCATTTATCTCCGAAGAAGAAAAAACTTTGAACTGGGATGAAATTCAGGTTGCATTCAAAAAAACTTTTGGTGATGAGATTTATAATAGCTGGTTGCAGAAAATCTCTTTAGTCAAAGAGTTTAACGATTATCTTATTCTTGGAGTGCCGACTCGATTTTTCAGAGATTGGATCGTTTCAAGATATTTAGATAAAATACTCGAACAAGTTAAAAGCTTTAAACTTAGCTTGAATAGAATCGAATTTAAAATAATTGAAGAAAACAAGCAGTCTCAGGAATTTATTAAAATTAATGAATTAAACAAAGTTACAGAAATTAAAGACTCGATTTTAAATTATAACAGATTAAATCCGAATTTGAGTTTCGATAAATTTATAAAAGGCAAAAGTAACGATATTGCTCTTTCCTATTCAAAAAAAGTATGCGAGCATATTTCTCGCTATAATCCTCTATATATTTGCGGGGGTGTAGGGTTGGGTAAAACACACCTTCTAAATGCAATAGGGCTGGAACTTCAAAATGACAACAATGTGATGTTTATCTCAGCTGAGCGTTTTATGTATCACTTCATCAAATCAATAAAAAAAAATGATATGGTAAATTTTAAAGATTTTTTTAGAAAATCATCTGTTTTTATAATTGATGACATTCAGTTTATAAGCGGAAAAGAGAGTTTACAGGAAGAATTTTTTCACACATTTAACAGCCTTATGGACAAAGGCTCACAAATTATAATTTCTGCAGATCGAGCTCCTATGAAACTAGAAAGAATTCAAGATAGGATTAAATCAAGACTAGCAGGAGGGTTAGTTGTAGATATAGAAAGCCCTGATTTAGATTTAAAAATAAAAATTATCAAAAAGAAAATTGAAGAGATACAAAGTCAATTTAAAGAAAATATTGATTTAAGAGAAGAAGTAATTTCTTTTATTGCTAGTGAAAGTAAGACAAATATTAGAGAGCTTATAGGTGTTCTAAACAGAGTTATCGCTTTTAGTAGAGTGCACAACAAAAACCTGTCTATAAATGATTGTAAAAATATTTTAAAAGATGTCTTTAGCCAGATAAGGGTAATAACAGTAGATAAAATTCAAAATGTCGTGTCGAATTATTTTAATATTGCCTTAAGTGAGATGCTATCACAAAGAAGATCTAGACCACTTGCTAGACCAAGACAAATAGCAATGTATCTCTCAAAAAAAATGACAACAAGATCTTTGCCAGAAATAGGTAGAAGATTTGCTAATCGTGATCATACAACAGTAATACATGCTGTAAAAACTATTACTAGACTATCTGAACAAGATGACGAAATGAAAAAAAATATAACTCAGATTAAAAGTTTATTATTAGAACAGTAACAAAATGCAATTTGTTGTTAAAAGGGATATTTTATTAAAATCGTTAAACTTTGTTCAAGGTGTAGTTGAAAAAAAAAATACGCTCCCAATACTCTCAAATGTATTATTACAACTTAAAGATAAAAAATTATCAATTGTAGCAACAGACCTTGATATCATTTTTTACGATGAAATTAGTGATGTAAAAATTATAAAAGAAGGAAGCACAACAACTTCCGCGGCAATATTATATGATATCTTAAGAAAAATTTCTTCGAATTCAGAATTAAACTTCGAATTAAAATCAGAGAATAAACTTAGTCTAAAAAGTGAAAATGCTGATTTTAACCTTTTGTGTTTGCCTACAGATAATTTCCCATCCTTTGTAGATGAATTCGAGGGACAAGAGATTTCTTTAAACAACAAAAGGTTTTTAAAACTTTTAAATAAAACAAGAATATCAATATCAAATGATGATACTAGACATTATTTAAATGGTGTCTTTCTTCATTTAACTGAAGCTAACGATAGAAACTTTTTAACTGGTGTAGCTACAGATAGCCATCGATTGTCTTCAAGCAGTTTAGAGGTTGAAAAAATCACGGATTTTACTTCTCTCATTTTACCTAGAAAAACAGTTTTTCAATTATGCTCTCTTCTTGCAGAAGCATCTGATCAACTATCAATGCAAACAAGTGAAAATAAAATAAAATTTATTATCGGTAATATAAAATTAATATCTAAAGTAATTGATGGAAAGTTTCCAGATTACAAAAAGGTTGTGCCAACAACAAATGATAAAACTTTAGTTGTATCTTCTAAAGATTTTATTGATTCGATCGAGCGTGTAGCCTCTGTATCTTTGGATAGAAAAGAAGGTGTCAAAATGCTAATAAATAAAGATAATGTTCAACTTTCCGTAAATAGTGCAAATTCTGGTGAGGGAAATGAGAAGATTAATGCAAAATTTAGTGGAGAAAATTTAAATATAAGTTTTAATTCAAAATATCTAATCGATATTGCTTCTGAAGTTGAAGATAAAAATTTAAAAATAAGTTTAAAAGATTCAGTCTCACCAGTTTTGATAGAGGACACCTCAGACAAAAATAGTTATTATGTTATAATGCCAATGAAAATCTAGATTTATTGGTTTTGAGAAATTTTTTTATTTTAAGCGCTATAAATGTTGGTAACAAATAGTTTTAAGTCACTTTGGTCATGAGGTATTTTATATTATTAAAAAAAAGTGATATAATATTTAAGTCTTATAAATAATGTCTAAAAATTCTGAACTTAAAAATAAACCGTCTTATGGCGCCGACTCTATAAAAGTCCTTAAAGGGCTTGATGCTGTGCGGAAAAGACCCGGAATGTATATTGGAGACACAGATGATGGATCCGGTTTGCACCATATGGTTTTTGAAGTTGTTGACAACTCTATTGATGAGGCTTTAGCAGGTCATTGTAAAAATATCAAAGTTTCAATTAATGCAGACAAAACTGTTACTGTTGAAGACGATGGCAGAGGTATTCCAGTTGATATGCATAAAGGTGAAAAAATGTCTGCCGCTGAAGTAATCATGACACAATTACATGCTGGCGGAAAATTTGATCATGATTCATATAAGGTCTCTGGAGGATTACATGGAGTGGGGGTTTCTGTTGTTAACGCTTTATCAGAAAGATTAGACTTAAATATTTTTAGAGATGGTAATGAATACGAGATATCCTTTAAAGATGGAAATGCAATCAAATCATTAAAAAAAAAAGGAACAACTAAAAAAAAAGGAACCCGAATTACTTTTTTGCCATCAAAGCAAATTTTCTCCGCTATTGAATTTAGCCCAAAGATACTTGAAAAAAGAATAAGAGAATTAGCTTTTTTAAATAAAGGTATAGCAATTAGCTTAATTGATAACACCTTAAAAAAACCAAAAGAATTTGTTCATAAATACGATGGAGGTATTCTTGAATTTGTAAAACATATCAACAATAAAAAACCAATATTAGTCAATAAAAATGAAAAAGAAGTATTTAAAAAACCAGTTTATGTGACTGCTACGAAAAACAATGTTGTAGTAGAGTGCTCCTTTGAGTGGAATGCAGGATATTCTGAAGAGGTCTTACCATTTACAAATAATATTCCGCAAAAAGACGGTGGAACACATTTGCTTGGGTTCAGAAGTGCATTAACAAGAGTTATTAATAAGTATACTGCTGACAAAAATAACAAAAAAAATAAGATTACATTATCTGGTGAAGACATCAAAGAGGGCTTAACAGCTGTTTTATCAATCAAGATGCCAGATCCTAAATTTTCTTCTCAGACTAAAGATAAACTTGTTTCATCCGAAATTAGAAATATTGTTGAACATATTATTAGTGAAAAAGTTTCAACTTGGTTTGATCAAAACCCTTCAATCGCTAGGACAGTTCTAGAAAAGATCACTCAAGCTGCAATGGCGAGAGATGTTGCCAGGAAGGCAAGAGATAGTGTTAGACGTAAAGGAACTTTTGAATTATCTGGCTTACCAGGAAAACTTGCAGATTGCCAAATACAAAAGAGAGAAGGAACTGAATTGTTTATAGTTGAGGGAGATTCAGCTGGTGGTTCAGCCAAACAAGGAAGAGTTAGAGAGTATCAGGCTGTTCTACCTCTTAGAGGAAAAATATTAAATACTTTCGTAAATGGAAAAACAAATGGTGAAGATCAGTCAACAAAAGCTTTATCTAAAATGATGTCATCAAACGAAATCGTAACATTAATAAATGCACTAGGAACTGGCTCAAAAGATTTTAACATTGAAAACTTAAGATATGATAAAATTGTAATAATGACAGATGCTGATGTTGATGGCTCTCATATTAGAACCCTGTTACTAACTTTTTTTAACAATTATCCTTTTAACCAATTAATTGAAAAAGGGCACATATATCTTGCGCAACCTCCATTATTTAAAGTCACAAAAGCAAATAAAAGTGTTTACATAAAAGATGAGAAACAACTAGAGGAGTACATTTTAAATACAGGTAAATTTGATAAAAAAATTAAAAAAAATTCATCTGAATTTAATAAACTTTTGCAAGAACAAAGAGAAAAGCTATCTATTCAACGATTCAAAGGTTTAGGAGAAATGAACCCAGAAGAATTGTGGGAGACAACATTGAACCCAGATAATAGGACTATGCTTAGAGTTCAGTATTCTAAAGGAACTAAAGATAAATCAAAAGAAGATCAGAAAATGATTAAAGTACTAATGGGTGACGAAGTTGCTCCAAGAAAAGATTTTATTACAAATAATGCGTTAAATGTAGTTAATTTAGATATCTAACAGCTCAATGAATTTCTCAACTCTCTTTAGAACAAAAGAGAATCTTAATTTAGACAAAAGTACATTAACTATACTGCGATATATAGCAATTTTTGGTCAGTTTATTGCGATTAACATAGTTTTTTTTCAACTTGATCTTAAGTTTCCGTTAAAAGAGAGTTACGCAATAATATTTTTTGGCTTAATTACTAATTTATTTCTTCAATTTAAGATTAAGGTAAGTCAATTAAAAGATACATACGCATCGTTGTTTCTTTTATATGATTTGTTTCAATTAAGTGCTCTTTTATATTTAACTGGAGGTATATTAAATCCATTTTCATTTCTGTTAATTATACCAACCATAGTTTCATCAACTTTTCTAAGTATGGGAACAACAATCATATTGGGAATAATTACATCTTTTCTTTTATTTTTTCTTTTATTTGTTCATCTTCCATTACCAGGAGTAGGCTCAAATATTTTTGATGTTCCTTATTTCTATAAACAAGGAATATTAATTGCAATTTTAATTGGTTTAATTTTCTTAAGTTATTTTGGCATCCGGTTTGCAGGAGAAACAAAAAAAAGATCAGAGGCATTGAATAAATTACAAGAAGTAATAGCAAAAGAATATGAACTCGAATCACTGGGAGGACAAGCTGCAGCAGCAGCACATTCTTTAGGCACACCTTTGGCTACAATTAGTGTTGTGGCTAAAGAATTAAAAAAAGAAGTCGGGGATAATAAAGAGATTTCAAGAGATATCGATTTACTAATTAGTCAATCTAAAAGATGTAGTGAAATCTTAAAACAAATATCAAAAAAACAGATGAAAGAAGATATTTTTTTAAGCTCAATAAAATTTGAAGATTTACTTGAAGAGATTATTATTTCATTTAAAGAAACTTCATCGAAAAAGATAGTTCTTCAAGTTGAAAATGATAAAAATAAAATTGCAATTCAAAGGACACCCGAAATAATTTATGGCTTAAGAAATTTTATAGGAAATGCTATTAAATTCTCTAAAAGTAGAGTTAATATTCATCTAAAAAGTGATCAAAAAATAATTGAAATAAAAATTAATGATGATGGTCCAGGCATTCCTGAAGATATAATTAAAAAAATTGGAGAACCATATATTAAGTCCAAATCAAAAGAATTGAGTTCTAATGCAGGTCTTGGTCTCGGAACTTTTTTAGGAAAAACTTTATTAGAAAAACAAGGTGCTAAACTATTATTTAGAAGAAATGGTGATCTTGGTGGAGCATTAGTAATTTTAACTTGGAGCCTAACTAGATTTCTTAATGCTTAAATTCAAATGTATAAGCAAGAATTTTATAGGCTAATTTAGCAACTAGAAAATTATAAGAGTCAAAATTTTTAATTGGTGCAAGCTCATTGATATCAGCACCAACTACGTTTGAAACCTGGCAAACCTTTTTAATTATAGGCAAAACATCTTCCCAAAGCATACCGCCGGGCTCTGGCGTTCCGGTTGCAGGCATTATACTTGCGTCAAATCCATCAACGTCAAAAGTAATATAAACATTTTTATCTCTAAAAAATTTATCTAGTAAAGATTTATCCCATTTTTTCTTATCTTTTCCCCAAAAAATTTCAATTCTATTTCTATTGTTATTGTAAAATTCCATTTCTTCCTTGGATAGATTTCTAATGCCAAATGAAACTACTTTTAAATTTTTGTGATCTAGACATCTTTTTATAGCTGAAGCATGGGAAAACTTTTCACCTTGATAGCTTTCTCTTAAATCGGCATGAGCATCAAAATGCAAAAGTATTATTTCATCGTACTTTTCGGCGAAAGGTTTAATTGATCCAGCTGTAATAGAGTGTTCGCCACCAAAAATTAGAGGAAATTTCCCATTAGAAATAATATTTTCGTTTATCTTAGATAATTGTTCTAGAGCACTTTTTAATTTTTTTTTTATTAAAAAGGGTTTTAATGTTTTTATACCAATTTTTTTATAAGGTTCTTTATTAAGCTCTTCATCGAATAACTCTACTTGATGAGAAGCTTTAATAATTTCTTTTGGCCCGTTCTTTGTCCCTCCACCATAGCTTACTGTTCTTTCTAGGCCAAAAGGAACAACAATTACTTGAGGAATTATATTTTGCTCTGCATCTATACCTAAGAAACCTTTTTTTGGACTAAGGAATTTCATTTATGATTTAAAAATATTAGAGAAATTTCTTTTATTTCTCTTTTTCCAATTTTCTCGGTGATAGGCGTCACTTGCAATTAAAGGTAATACGCTAGTAGCTTCGGCAAAGACCATTTGCTCTTTAGTAATATTAACTTTACCCCAAGAGCTTGCCTCCTTCAGGGTAGAACTACTACACGCTCCATCACGAGTATCAGCAACAGTAATTTGTATTGCATATTTATGCATATCTACTTTTTTTCCTAGAAGTTCAGCGCAAACAACAGTATCTTGAATAAAATTTTTTGGCACACCTCCACCAATCATTAATAATCCTGACTGTTTGGACTGTAATTTAATTTCTGTTAATTCTCTAAATTCTCTTATTGTATCTATAGTTATGTGTTTATTAGGATTCTGTTCTTGATGCATCACTAACCCAAAACCTGCAGAGCTATCAGTAAATGCGGGGCAAAAAATTGGAACGTTATTATCATAGGCTGTTTCTATCAATGACCCTTTTTTTTTTGAATTCGTTTTTAAGAATTTTCCTAATTCTCTAATAAACTCTCTGGAAGTGTAGGACTTTGGTTTTAGTGAGTTAGCTACATCACATATTGTTTGATCACATGCCTGCAATTCTTCTTCATCAATATATGTGTCGTAAATTCTATCAATATAGTTTTTGCGAAGTTTTGTATCATCTTCAAATTGAGATCCTTGATAGTGTTTAAAGCCTAGTGCTTCAAAGAAATCCATATCAATTATAGATGCGCCCGTAGCCACTATAGCGTCTATCATATTATGTTTAACTAAATCTGCATAAAGGTCCATACAACCTCCTGCGGAAGTAGAACCAGCTAAAGTTAAAAATATCGAACAATCCTTATCAGCCAACATTTCATTATAAATTCCTGCTGCTCTGGCTGTATCTCTCGAAGTAAAGGACATTTTGCTCATTCCTTCAATAATTTTACGTGCATCAAATGATTTAATGTCGATGTGTTCGACTGGAGAGTTAAGAATAGATTTTTTGTTATGTCCTATCTTTAAACTATTTTTTTTTTCCATTAAGCTACTAATGATCCAACTTTTTTATCAAGATCATCGTACATGGACATAATTGGTTTGTCACACAGTTCATGAATTTCATTTGAATAAAATCCATTGAAATTTGTTCTAAATGTTAAACTATAAGCTCCTAGTTGACCTAATTCTATATAATCACCTTCTTTAATATTGTTTGGCAGTAAAAAAGGTCCTTTCATATAATCTAAACCATCACATGTTGGTCCAAAAAAACTAAATGCAGTTAGCTTTTTTGATTGATTTCTTCCTTCTGAAATCATTTTAGACGGAAGTACAAAGTTTGGTGCACCGGCATCAAAAAGTGATCCATAAGTCCCATCATTTATGTAAAGATTATTTTTTTTTCTTAAAATTACTTTAACAATAGTAGAACCACTTTCAGCAACAATAGCTCTTCCTGGCTCACATATAATTTCGGGCAATTTATCTAATTTTAAATTATTAAGTTCTTTTTTAATTTCTGTCATATAATTGGACAAAGGTTCTGGATTTAAATCTGGGTAAATTGAAGGGAAACCACCACCAACATTTATTGTATCAGGAATTATCTTTGTTTTTTTAATTATATTTCCTATTTCTTTTATTCCTTTTGAATAAGAAATTTTGTGCATACATTGAGATCCCACGTGAAAGCTTATTCCTAATTTTTTTGAATGCTGCCTGCATAATCTTACGAGCCCTAAAGCCTCAGAAGGCAATGCTCCAAATTTTCTAGATAAATCAATTTCAGCATGCTCATTAGAAATTGCAATTCTGACAAAAAGTTCTAAATCTTTTGCTTGATTGGTTGCATCTAAAATTTTACTTAATTCATCTTTACTATCTAATGAAAAACTTTTTACTTTAAAGTCTTTATAAGCAGAAGCTATACTTTCTTTACTTTTAATAGTGTGCATAAAATGTAATTTTGCCCCAGAGAAAATTTTTTTGATTAGTTTTATTTCATTTAATGAAGCTACGTCAAATTCATTAATACCATTTGCAATTATCTGTTTAATTATCTTTTCATTAGGATTGGTTTTCACAGCGTAAAGAATTTTACCTGGAAAGTTTTCTTTAAAAAATTTTACTGATTTTTTAATCTCTTCTGTCCGTATACAATATACGGGGCAATCTGGTTTTAGAGAGTTGACTAATTCGTTAACAGTTTTAAATTTTCCCATTTCATGTGTCCCCCGTTAGTTTACACAAAGACTTTTTAAAAAATTTAGTAAAAAAAGTCTTGATTAATTTGCGTTTAAAGTTTTTTTGAGTTTATGTAAAGAAAAAAAAGCCACTTTAAGCAGTTGAAATTATGTCCACAATCCCCATATGAGAGGTATATGAGATCACAAAAAAATATTCCCGAACAACTAAAATTGTCTGATTTTGCAGATAAAACTCTTCTAATACTGGATGATGACGACCCTCTAAGAAGTAGACTTGCCAGGGCTATGGAAAAGAAGGGTTTTCAAGTAAAAGAAGCTAAAACAGTTGTGGAAGGCCTTAATATCGTAAAAACCGCCCCTCCAGCCTTTGCCTGCGTAGACCTCAGATTGGAAGATGGGAATGGCCTTGATGTTATAAAGGAGTTAGCGGTAATCAAAAAGGACTCTAGAATTGTAATGTTAACGGGATACGGGAATTTGCCCACAGCCGTAGCAGCTGTCAAAGCTGGAGCAATTGATTACATTGCAAAACCAGTTGATGCAGATGATGTTGAGTCGGCATTATTAGCCTCACCAGAGTCTAAAGCCAAACCACCAGAAAATCCTATGTCAGCTGATAGAGTGAAATGGGAGCATATTCATAGAGTGTTCGAATTATGTAATAGAAACGTTTCTGAAACTGCAAGAAGACTTAAAATGCATAGAAGAACATTGCAAAGAATTCTTTCAAAAAGATCACCAAGGTAGAATTAAATTAATTTTTTAATTTTTCTTGCATGTTTTATTGCTAAAGTAGCAATTAATATTTTAAATAGTTCAGCTAATAAAAAGGGCTGTACTCCCAATTTAAATATCGGCTTATCCCAACCTATTAATCCTCCTAACCAAGCTATGCCCAATAAATAAATAAAACTTGTAGCAAGTAAAAGCTTTAAAAAAGTTTTAATTAAATTATTGTCGTAATTAAATTTTCCAGAAACGTATACTGCTATAAGAAAACCAATAAGATATCCCATTGTAGGTCCGATAAAATAAACTAATCCAAAACCCTTTTCTGGTGTTCCTGAAAAAACAGGTAAACCAATTATTCCTTCTAATAAATACAAAAATATTGTCACTAGCCCTAGCTTCCAACCGTAAATTACACCGATTAAAAGCACCACTAAAGTCTGCATTGTCATTGGAACTGGATAAAATGGAATTTTAATTTTTGATGAGATTGCTAAAGCAATACTACCTAACAAGGCAAGCAGCAGGTATTTGAATAATTTTGTTTGTTTTAAGCTTTTAACTAATTCCATACATTCAATTTAACTTTTTTTTCATTAAAATCTAGTGCTTTGTTAATTGTACAAAAACATCCTCTAAATCACCATCATCAGTAGAAATATCCTTAATTTTTATGTTTTTTTGATTAAAATAATTAACTATTTCTACAAAATTTATAGAAGCTTTCTCATATGAGGCGTAAATAGAATTTTTTGAAATAATTTTAAACTGAATGTCTTTCATGGACAAAGATTGATTAATGTCAAATTCCTCAACTTTAAAGTTTATTTTCTTAGTTTGAATTCTATCCAAAAGTTTTTTTGTTGTGTCTAATGCCACCAAATTTCCTTTATCAATTATTGCAATACGATCACACATTTCTTGTGCCTCTAAGAGATAATGTGTAGTTAAAATTATCGTAACACCCTCTTTGTTAAGTTCTTTAACATTATCCCAAAGATTATTTCTTAGTTCCACATCTACCCCAGCTGTTGGTTCATCTAAAATTAAAACAGGTGGTTGATGGACCATTGCTTTAGCAATTAGCAATCTTCGTTTCATACCGCCAGAAAGACTTCTAGAATATGCATTAGCTTTGTCCTCTAGCGCAACCATTTTAAGAATAAGGTCTGTAATCCTGTCTTTCTTTGCTACTCCGTATAAGCCAGCCTGAAGTTCAAGTAACTGTCTTGGATTAAAAAATGGATCTAGGTTTATTTCCTGAGGAACAATTCCTAATGATGCTTTTACTTGACGAGGATTTTTATCCAAATTGAATCCCCAAACATTTACACTTCCACTAGTTTTAGTAACTGTTCCGCCTAAAATACTAAGAAAGGTTGTTTTGCCGGCACCATTAGGACCAAGCAAGCCAAATACTTCGCCTTGTTTTACTTCAAAACTCAGATTTGAGAGTGCTTTGTTTTCCTTTTTTGTTTTAGAGTCTAGGAAAATCTTTGTAAGATTTTCAACAATTAAAGCATTTTTAGACATAGTTTTCTTAAGTTTAGTAAAGAATTCAATGTAATATATATATATGAGTTCATTAAAAAAAACAGATCATTTTTACCTTGTAGACGGTTCAGGATATATTTTTAGAGCGTACTAT
>Ga0209425_10006044_pt1 | contig 11691 bp, 11 predicted proteins | sample COG_05_FD_184749 | JGI IMG/M metagenome (GOLD analysis project Ga0209425, IMG submission 184749) | Pelagic Microbial community sample from North Sea - COGITO 998_met_05 (SPAdes) (version 2) | ecosystem: Environmental > Aquatic > Marine > Neritic zone/Coastal water | place: Helgoland, sampling... | reverse complement strand
CCAACCCTTTAGTATTAAAAAACGGGGCAGGTAGATGTTAGAAGGTGTTGAAAGATGACTATGGCAGCCAGTGACCCGAAGTCCCGTGAGTTAATTCAGACGGTTTCGCAAATTTCAAATGCATTAATGAATGAAGTTTCCAAGGTAATTATTGGTAAGCAAGAAAATCTTCGAAGAGTTTCAGTAGGTATACTATCAAATGGAAATATGTTGATTGAGGATTTCCCTGGATTAGCTAAGACTTTGATGGCAAATACATTCGCTACTGCTCTTGGTTGCAAATTCAAGCGTGTTCAATTTACTCCAGATCTTCTACCTGCAGATATCATGGGGACATACATGTATGACCAACAAGCTGGTGAGTTCAAACTACGTCCAGGTCCTCTGTTCACGAACGTACTTCTAGCGGACGAGATTAACCGTGCTCCACCTAAGACACAAGCTGCTTTACTAGAAGCAATGGAAGAAAAACAAGTAACAATTGAAGGTATTACTCATAAATTACCTGCTCCATTCATTACTATGGCTACTCAAAATCCAATTGAACAAGAAGGAACATATCCTCTTCCAGAAGCACAGATGGATCGTTTCTTGATGAAGATGTCAATGGGATATCCTAACAGACAGGAAGAAAAAGCAATTCTACAGCGAAGAAAACTCCGAGGTAAAGATGACCACGAAGTTGAGCAAATTACTTCTCCTAAGAAAGTGGTTGCAATGCAGAAAGCACTGGAAACAGTGCATGTAGATCCTGCAATCATGTCTTACATCGTTGAACTTGTTCACCGTACACGTGAAGATCACAGAGTAATTACTGGTGCATCTCCTCGTGCAAGTCAATCACTATTCAAGACAAGTCGTGCAAGTGCTGCAATTGATGGAAGAGACTATGTTATTCCTGATGATATCAAGAATGTTGCACTACAAGTTGTAAGCCACAGAATCGTACTAAAGCCTGAATCAAAGATTCGTGGAGTTACTGGACAGCACCTGATGAGAAAGATTCTTTCAGAAGTCCCAGTACCCGTTATTCAGTGAATTTAGCCAACAGGATTGAACACCTTCGGCTCTCACAGCCCTTCAGTGGGATACATGGCGAAGCCAATTATAATTGCAGTTGTCAATCATAAGGGTGGTTGTTCAAAGACAACCACTGCAGTAAATCTTGCAGCCGCTTTAGCTACAGGTAATACAGATATGGGAATTAAATCTCGTCGTGTTTTACTTGTAGATCTAGATCCAAAAGGAAATGTTGCAACTACATTTGGAATTGATAAAAGAACTCTCGGGGCGACTATGAATGAATTATTCAAAGGAGGGATTGATGGGACACAAGTTAGCCTTAATCAATGTCTATTAGGTCCAGGAAATCTTACACAGTCAATGAAAAAATCTTGGAGAAAACATAATCCGGATAAAAAACGTGGACCTCCAAAAGAAATTGCTATCAATAATTTATGGATACTACCAGCAGATCTAGATCTTTCAGGAGTTGAAATTGATTTGGCTACTAGGTTTGGAAGAGAAGCGAGACTGAAATCAGTTTTGCTTCAAGCTGAAGAACACTTTGATATCATCATCATAGATACGCCAGCATCACTTGGGTTATTGACTACAAATGCTCTTACTGCGGCGCAATGGGTACTGATTCCAATACAAGCAGAGTTCTATGCATTAGAAGGAATGGGACAATTAATGAATACAATACAGAGTGTTCAAAAAGCAGTCAATCCTGAATTAAAATTATTTGGAATTGTATTGACAATGGTTCAGTCACGAAGTAAGTTATGTGAAACAGTAGCCGAACAAGCAAGGAAACATTTCGGTGAACGTGTTTTCAAAACACAAATTGCAAGATCAATCGCTATAGCAGAATCACCATTAGAAGGGGCTCCGATTGTTATCGCAAAGAAGCCAAACAAATCAAATCCATCTAGTCAAAATCTTTGGGATTTCGCTAAAGAAGCGGATTCAAGAATCAGAATAATACTTGGCAATTAACTTTCAGATACTCTCTCTAGAGTAGATTGCTTGGCGTCGAGTATTATTTTTTCCCATTTTACTTTTAATTGGGATTCGAGAGACTTCATTATTTCATTTACATCTTTCTTAGATATATCTGTACGCTTAGAAAATTGCTCTTCTAATGTCGAAAGTAACTCTGTTTCTCTCTCTTTTGCAAAATTAGCAACACGTTGTTCCATTTCGACTTCGCTTTCTAGCGCTAATTCCTGCCGACGTAGAGAAAGAGCAGCTTCCATTGTTTTTCTCTCGGCTCTAAATCTTCTCTCTAAATCAGATAATGCATTTTGTTCAGCTTCTTCTTCGAGAGACTTAGTTCTAACATCAACATCTGTTAACATATCTTTTTCTAATGATTTACGCTCACTTTTGAGTTGCTTATCTAACTCAGTTTCCCTCGCTTTACGTGCTTCTGCAAGCCTCTCCCGCATCTGAATTTCCTGATCTAAGCGGTAAGACTCAACTTTTCTATGAACTTGTGATTCCATAACTTCACGAAGATCCATCTCAACTCTTCGTTCCATTCGTTCTAAATCTTGATTCGCTTCTAGTTCTAATCTCTCATTCAAGAATGCTTGACGGCGTGTAAGTTCAATTTCCATTTCACCTTTCAGTCTAGAGCGTAATTTCGAAGTATGGGCTTCTATACGTCTGTCTCTCTCTAAATCCAATTGTTCTCTCAATCGATTTTCTTCTCGACGTAATCGATGTAACATTTCTTCACGAAGAAGCCTTTCTTCGCGTTCTAATGCTTCAGTTTCCAGACGTTCCATTTCATCTTCAAGACCTGCTCGAAGGTCTGCTTCGATATTCTGTAACTGCTCTTCAAAGAGAATTTCATTAGCTTTTCTTATGGCGCCGTGCATTCCTGAGACACGTTCAGTCATTTCTGCAATACGCATTCTTCTTTCTCTTCGAATACTAGATCTAAGTTTAGATTCCTCATCAAGTCTGTCACGAGCTCTAGCTACTGAATCCATAGTGGATGAGGCTGAAAGAACATGTTGAGCACGAAGACTAGACAGTTCTTCGATACCTTCGGTATCTTTTCCGGTTGGCGACTTGCTTTCACTCATGGGTACCCATCCCCATCATTACGGTATTTCTTGAGTATATGAGAACGATGGGTGTATTTCTCCCAGTAATCGCTATTTTGCAATGATTTGAGTATTAATCAAATTGCATAATTTGATCTATCAAAATGTGACATTAAATGCAGATTCACAAGCAGGACAATCCAATTGTCGTGTACCTGGACGAGGTCTTATTCTTAATTTTCTTTCACAGCCAGGACATTCAATTTCGACCTTGACAATCTTAGCTGTTAACGCGAAAACGCCGTTACAGCCACTACATGTTAGGTCTACTGGCCTTTCTTCAGTTCCTGCTACAAGTATCATATTACAATGAGGACAAGGTACTGATTCTTCGATTAGAGCATCAACTGTTGGTTGATGAGATACCTTACACACAGCTTCACAAATTTCGCATTGTATTTCACCAAGTCCCGGCGGTAGCATATGATTACAATGAGCACATTCTGCTAAAGGTGCTACATGTTTCGACTCGACCTCTACTGAATCAACCATACCCCTCGCTACCCCTTATTGGTTATCAAGCGGTCGTATTATTGCCCCTAAATAATACCACAAATGCTTCTTTAAGGTCATCAGCCAAACCTTTCATTAAATCAAAGAGTACAGTAATTCTCCGAGTATTATTATCAGTAACAAACATACCATTTATTATTATCAAAAATACACTTGCTTCATGAATTGCAATACCGATAGCGATACTAGAATTTCCACCAGTTATAGTTGCTAAAACAAGAAGAAGAGTTACAATAACAGAAATTGCAATATTAATATTTACAATCATTTTTGTTCTCCTAGCTAATTCTAATAGTCTCACAATTGCTCTAGGGTCATCTCCAGGAATCAAAACATCAGCTGCCTCTAGATTTACTTGGTCTCCACTACCGACTGCAACACCAATATTTGCAGCAGCTAAAGCACCAGCATCGTTGAAACCATCTCCTGCCATCAAAGTACTACGTGCTTTACTTCTTTCTTCCACCCACTGCGCCTTCCCTTCAGGATCTACATTCCCTCGACAAATCGAAGGATCTATTCCTATCTGAGTGGCAAATGACTCCACAGATGACTGTTCGTCGCCACTAAGAATTTCTACAATAATTCCCTGCTCCTGTAATGCCTGAATCATTTCTTTGGCACCGCTTCTAGCATCATCGTGAATGAATGAAAAAGCAGCAACTGATTTACCAGATAATGATAATACGCTGACGCCATGACCTTTCTTACGAGAACTATCGAGAACTTTCTGGATATCTTCAGTAATTTCAATTCCTTGAGAAATAAGCCAATCAGCACGACCAAATATTATTTCTTTACCACTTAGTTTACCAGAAACTCCTGCATCACCATCATTAATTCCAGTAACTTTCTTTGGTTTGATATCAGATTCTGCCGCTAAAGAAATTATTGCTTTAGCGTAGGGGTGATTTGAACGCTGTTCTAATGCCGAAACAATTCCTAAAATATCTGCTTCTTTATGCTTATCTGTACAAATAAATTCACCAATTTTCGGATGGCCTGTAGTTAGAGTTCCAGTCTTATCTAATAATGCAAGTTCTATAGAGGCTGCTGACTCAAGAACATCTCCTCCTCTCGCTACAAGTCCTGATGCAGAAGCAGATGAAAGTGCGGTTGCATGAGGAACAGGAGCGGCTAATAGCAAAGAACATGGGCATGAAACTACCCATAATACAAGAGTGAGATTGAAATCTTTAGTTAATATTCCATATAGTAAAGAGAATACTAAAACAAATGGAACCCAAATTGAGGTAAAACGTTCTATTGTAGTTTGAGTTTTAGTAGGCTTTTCACGATATCGACGAACTAAATCAATTAGACTCGCTAGTCTTGTTTGATCTCCACTAGCCTTACAACTAACAATAATTGGACCACGAACTAATACTAAACCTGCTTCAACAAAATCACCCTTAGTGATACTAATAGGAATAGGTTCACCAGTTAATGGTGCGCGATCAATCGCACCACTACCCTCCATTATTATACCATCAACTGGAATTATCTCACCAGATCTTATCTCAACAATATCTCCCAAATTTAGAGCCTCAATAGGAATCCATTCTTCTTCAGAATCATTTTCTTCGACTTCTGAGTCACAACTGTCGTCATCACAACAACTTGCATCAGCAGAAGAGGATAGTCTAGCTAAGCGAGGTAAGCGATCGAGCCCCCCTTGCATTGCATTTCTAGCTCTAACAAGAGCACTTTCTTCAAGATGAGAAGCGAATGCAACCAATCCTGTCACTACTAGAGCTTCGGTGTAATGTTGCATTAACATTGCTCCAATTACTGCTAATGAGGTAAGTACTTGGAAACCTAAAAATTTATTCTGGATACTAGCCACAGCTGCTTTAAACATAGGAAAGCCAGCAAATGCTATACCAATTAAAGATAGTAACAGGGCAAAAACATTGGGCACATAATCTAATTGATTGATCGCAATTACACCCATAAGTAGGGGTATTGTAAATACTGCAGAAAGAAGTTGCACTTGATCCGTTCTGAGTTTAGATGTAGTAGATGTTTGGAATTTCAAATTATTACCCAGTAATTGTTGTAATCTTTCATCTGAAATTTCTTTCATTTTTAGTGAAGAGAAATTTATTCTCTGAAATTCAATCTTACCCTCTTCAAATCTTACATTGATAATACCAGGAACTTCTAGTAAGGTGTTTCTAAGCACTTTACGTTCTATCCCTAAATTACTAGCTGCACGATTAGGAGTGATACCTGAAACTGATTGCCAAGGAATTATTGGGTCATGTCCCAGATTCTGTAGAACTAAATTAGCACGAGAAACATTTCCTCTTGCTAAGTCTAAATTTAGAGTTACAGTTCCTTCTGTAACAGACATATTAACACTATTAACTCCAGGCAGTCTATTTACTGCTCTTTTAGCCTTCATTGCGCAATCAGTACAATCCATTCCATTAATATTCCATTCAATATCGTAAGTTCCATCAACAGCTAAATCAGCATCTAATACTAAATCTGCACTCTTAGCAAATGGAATCAAGTTATCGATATTATTTCTAATTGATTCCTTCATATCGGATGATTCTTTTATGTTGAATGGAATGTTTGAGATTGCATTTCCTACTTTCTGCCAACTACTATCTCCATTTTTTATCATCTTAAATTTTTCTTTAGACGGAGTATTTACTTCCTCTTCATCATCGAGAAGAAGAAATTCTTCCTCGTCCATACTCGTCCGACAAGACGCTCATCCTTGAACATGACTAGAGTATCGAGAAACGATGGGATGATGAAACAGAACCATTACGCAGATACATGAGTAAAATGCCTGAAGGTAATGATTGGGAAATGATTGTCTTTGATATTGACGGGACGTTACTAGACTTAGATGGTTTCCAACCTAAACTGATTCCTTTAATTCGGCAAATAGAAAATATGGGAATTACTGTATCACTGGCATCTGGCAGAACTTTACCAAATGTCACACCAATACAGCAAGTACTTGCAATTTCGGGATTTGCTATCGGAGAAAATGGTGGAATGGTTTGGGATAGTAGAGCAGGGTTCCCAATTAGATGTTTGGCAGATGGTAAAAGAGCGAGAGATGCAGCGAAATGGTTAGCCACTCAAATAGAAGGTTTAGATCCAAAAGGTATTGAGACAAATCGTTGGAGAGAAACAGAGTGGTGTTTACTTGATACTGAAAATTATGAGAGAATGAAAGAAGCTCTTGAAGATTCTCAGTGGCCTGATTTACGAGTCGTCCCTACAGGATTCGCAGTACATATAACTGAAAAAGAGTTGAATAAGGCAACTGGATTAAAGGTAGCATTTGAACAAAGAGGTATTGATCCAAGCAAAGTTATTGCAGTTGGAGATGCTTCAAATGATATCCCTATGTTTGAGATGTGTGGATTTTCTGTTGCCGTGAATAACGAATTCAGAGGAGTGGAAGAAGCAGCAAACTATCTAACTAAGGCTAAAGGAACTCTAGGTACTATTGAGTTCCTTGAAGAATTCATAATGGCACGTAAATGAATATGGTGCAGGAGGCAGGATTCGAACCTGCGAAGCTCTACGCATCGGAACTTGAGCCCGACCCCTTTGACCACTCGGGTACACCTGCGGCTCTCCGAGATGTTTTTTCTTATTGAGTCCAACGGATGAAGAGACTTGAAAGAAGATAAACAAAGGAATCATTCATGGCCTTCCTCTCTCTGCCGTCATACAGGTTGCTCACATGATTGACGAAGTCGCTTCATCAAGATTATCTAGGCAACAACTAATTGTAGTCGAAAAAGCCCTTTTTGAATTAACTAGACAACAAAAAGCAAGTCAGAATATGCCAGTGGAAATTACTGTACCAAATTTCTGGCCATCAATTCATCAATTACTAAATCATCTAGAAAATGAATTGGCAGAAACTATTAGAAATGAGGGAATGAATGCAAAAACACAATTACAATCGCGTAGATTAGGTGTGGCTAGAACATCGGTTTCCGACTTGACAAGAATGAGAATGAATGCTTTTACTCAACATGCAATTCTGACAAATCTACTTAAAATGCCAAACGGAAATCAAAATGAAAATCGAGTGACTCCACTAAATTGGCAACGTCATGACCCTTCTGAAAGAGCATATTACACTAATGTTGAGAGATTAGTTGAGAAATATAAGAATGATGTTTTATGGGATAATATGCTTCATGGAGGAAAACCAATATCAAGAAATAAACCAAGTTTAGGAGGTAATGCTGCTCTCACAGAGTTCAATGATTCAGATGAAGAAGAAAATGTGGCACCTTCTGTAGTTCCATCATCGGAACCATCTCAAGAAATATGGGATGAACCTGAATTTGATGAAGAAGATAGAATACGTCAAATGGATGAATTTCCAGAAAGAGCTACAGGAGCTATTTCTTCAACTTCAATAAACCAAGCACAGCCAATGAAAATTGATTCAGATATGAAAAGAATTAGAATTATACAAGACTTAATGGATCCTATAATTGATGAAGATGGAACTGCAATTCAATTAACTGCAGGAGAAGTAGCAAACTTTTCTTCACTTATGGCTGACACTTTAATTGCAGCCGGTTTTGCTGAATCTGCTGAAATATAGAGAAGCAATGACTTAGAGTCGTCATTATACGACTAGGCTTAACGAAGGTGAGCCGATGGGAGAATCAGTGACAAATAAACAACTAAAACAATTCAGAATTAATTTTGCAGAAGACCGTGCAGCTAAAGTTGCACAGAATGCAGTAAGTAATGGAAATCTACTAGATGTGGCATTGAATAGAGATTTAGTACAGAATATCGACTCTTCATTTTCTATAAAATTAGATGAGTGGAAAGTCACAAATCAAAAAAGTAGCGGTAGATGTTGGCTATTTGCAACATTAAATTTATTCAGGCCAGGCACAATGAAAAAATTGAATGTAAAGAATTTTGAATTTAGTCAATCACATATTCATTTTTGGGACAAATTTGAGAGAAGTAATCATTTCTTTGAGGCAATCATAGATACCGCAGACAGACCTCTAGATGACAGAACTATTGGATTCCTTCTAGGAGATCCAATTGGTGATGGTGGTCAATGGAATATGGCTATGAATCTTATTAGAAAGCATGGATTAGTTCCAAAATCAGCATATCCAGAAAGTGTTTCTTCATCAAGTACAAGATGGATGAATGCAATACTGAAAGACATTCTTAGAAGTGGTGCGAGTGAAATACGTGAGATTCTAGATAATGGTGGCTCGAAGGAGGAGGCTAGATCACACAAAGATAAGAGAGTTGAAGATATTTGGAAGATTTTGTGTATTCATCTTGGAACACCTCCTGAAGAGTTTGACTGGCAGTGGGAAGATAAAGATGGAGAGTTCCATAGAAAAGGGAGTATGACTCCTCAAGAATTTGCTAAAGAATATGTTGAAATGGATTGGGAAGATTATGTTTGTATTGTTAATGATCCAAGAAATGAATATTATCAAACTTACACTGTAGATTATCTACAAAATGTTGCAGGGGGCCCACCAGTAGTTTATCTGAATGTACCGAGTCAAGAAATGAAGAATGTAACTCAGAAACTATTGGAAGATGGCTTGCCTGTATGGATGGGGTGCGATGTAGGGAAACAAATGCATAGAGAGAGAGGACTTTGGGATGCTAAATTATTTGATTTTGCAGAATTATATGGAGCTAAATTTGGAATGGACAAAGCGAATCGTCTAAGATATAGTCAAACAATGATGACTCATGCTATGCTTTTCACTGGAGTTGACGTTATTGATGGAGTACCAAGAAGATGGAGAGTTGAGAACTCATGGGGTGCTAAAAAGAGTGGCGAAGAAGGGTTCTATACAATGAATGACTCATGGTATGACGAACATATGTTCGAGATTGCAGCTCCAACAGGTTACCTTAATGATAAGATGAAAAAGGGATTATCTACAACTCCAGTAGTATTACCTGCATGGGACCCAATGGGAAGTTTAGCTAGAGATGAAGCGGCACTCTGATTATTTGTATTTGATAAGGTAATAATATGAAATTAGGTAGAAAAACTAATACTTGTACAATTTGTAGAAATAAAGGTGAAACAGATTGGTATAACATAACTAGTAATAACCATGAACAAAGAAATAATCAAAATAAATTATTTTCAGATCGGAATAATATGATTGAGCTTTGTAATAGTTGCCATAGTAAGATGACTAATCAAAATCTATCGACTAAAGAGGGACGGATTAATCACGGAATTATACCTGATAAACAAAAATCAAGAGCTGCCAAAGCAGTTGCTAAGCAAAAATCAAGAGATGGGAGAGTTCTCGCACAAAAGAGAAATCTAGAGAGAAAAGATAAGCAAGAAAGAATTACTTCTAGAAAGAGAAGCCTATAAATGAATTTGTATTAGCAAATTTCATCCAAGATTTCGTAATGAAAGCTCAATTGTAACTGAATCTGGATATTCAATCATCATGATTGCCTTCAAAGCCTTCTCATCTTTTGAACTGTTAGTTACAAGTTCAAGAAGACGCTTGTGGAAACGCATTTCCCAATGATCCCAAGTTTCTGCACCTTCTCCATCTGGAGCTTTTCTACATGGTACAACTAACTTTTTTGTAGGCAGAGGTATAGGTCCACGCAAAGCAACACCAGATTTATCTGAAATTGCTTTGATAGTAGCACATACTAGGTCTACATCTTTGTAATTGTCACCGGTTAACTTGATAGTAGTAACGACTGGCATTTAATTCACTCACCAATCTTTTCTATAAATCTAAGCTTTCTTCTCAATCTTCATACAGACGCCAGCAGCCACGGTCTTACCCATGTCACGAATAGCGAACCTTGCAAGTTCAGGGAATTGATCCATCTGTTCAATAGCCATTGGCTTGGTTGGACCGAAACGAATCAAAGCAGCATCTCCAGTCTTTAGGAAAGGAGGGTTTGCTTCCTTAGTTTTTGAATTCTCTAATAGTTCAACGAATCGAACTGCTACTTGGCTAGTGTGGCAGTGGAATACAGGTGTGTATCCTACGCCAATTGCCTTTGGTATCTCCATAAGTTGGATTTGTCCAACGAATGTTTCGTCGTGACGTACGAAGCTAGGTGCGCTTTCTGGGTATCCAGCAACGTCTCCACGGCGGATATCAGTTGCAGCTAGACCACGAACGTTGAATCCAACGTTATCACCAGGCTCAGCCTTAGCGTGAACTGTGTGGTGCATCTCAATTGATTTAACTTCAGCAGATTTTTGACTTGGGTTGAAAACTACAGTCTTACCTGAGTTTAGTGTTCCTGTCTCAATCTTTCCTACTGGAACGGTTCCAATACCACTGATTTTGTAAACATCCTGAATTGGTAATCTAAGTGGACGGTCTGTTGGTTTCGGTGGCATCTTGATTGAATCAATTGCTTCGAACAGAGTAGGTCCATTGTACCATGACATGTTCTCACTCTTGTTGTAAATATTCTCTCCGTAGAAAGAAGAACCAGCAATCATTGGAACATCTGCTGGATTAAATCCAGCCATCTTCAACAGATTGGAAACTTCAGTCTTAACTGAGTTGAATTTATCTTCTGAGTAATCTACACCGCTAATGTCCATCTTGTTGATATTAACAATTAGTTGTTTAACTCCAAGTACACGTGCTAAGAAAGCATGTTCCTTAGTTTGTGCGTTTACCCCGTCGTTTGCTGCAACACAAAGAACTGCAGCATCTGCTTGGCTAGTTCCTGTGATCATGTTCTTTACGAAATCTCGGTGACCAGGTGCGTCGATAACTGTAAAGTAATAATTTGGAGTATAGAATTCTTTGTGAGCTACATCGATAGTAATTCCACGCTCACGCTCTTCTTTCAATCCATCCATAACATAAGCCAGACCGAAACCTGCCTTACCTTGCTCTGAAGCAAGTTTTTCATTCTTGTCAATTACGTGCTGTTCAATATGACCGCTGTCTAGAAGTAGCCTTCCAACTGTTGTCGATTTTCCATGGTCAACGTGACCAACGAATACTATATTCAAGTGCGGTTTCTTTTTATCTTCCCATTGTGAACCCATATGATA
>Ga0209425_10006042_pt1 | contig 11694 bp, 16 predicted proteins | sample COG_05_FD_184749 | JGI IMG/M metagenome (GOLD analysis project Ga0209425, IMG submission 184749) | Pelagic Microbial community sample from North Sea - COGITO 998_met_05 (SPAdes) (version 2) | ecosystem: Environmental > Aquatic > Marine > Neritic zone/Coastal water | place: Helgoland, sampling... | reverse complement strand
ATCGATTTTTTTTTTTTCTTTAGTAAATTGTGAATAAGAAAATTTTATTTTATCTGACCTTTCAGGAGATCCCTCTGGATTTCTAAAAGTGCCGTCAGGTAAGTGGTGATAAGGTTTATTTTCCATAGCGGTTGCTAGATTGTTATAGTTTATTATTATAAATAAAAAAATTATCAATTTAGGCATATATTATTTAATAATTTTATATTCAAAATTCTGAGTATTTTCATTAATTTGTAATAGTTTTGCTCCATTTTTGGTATGAAATTTTGTAGCCATTTGTGTAAGTGGAGAAAGTGTCACTAGTCTATTTAAATGATTAGATCTTTTAATTTTTTTAAACACCTCATTAACTATCAACTTTCCTCCTCCTTTTTTTTTAGACCAAACGGTGTAAGCAATTGCTATATTACCAATATTTTGATCTCTTTGTGCACTTTGTAAATATGCATCATGACTTAGTTTATCTAACTCTTCAACATTTTTTGGAATTGTATTTGTGAAGGCAAAACACATAACAGCATGAATTTTTCCGTTATACTTTACTCCATAAATTTTTCTTCCATAGCTTCTTCTAAAAATATTATCTAATTCTGGTCTAACTGGATCTTCTTTAATATTACACTGTTCAAGCTCAACTAATTCAGCACCTTTCACCCACTCAAAAAAATTATCTAAATTTCTATTTAATGTTTGACGATTTTTTCTAATTCTAGCTTTAATTCTAGGTTTAAATTTATTATTTAAAATCTTAATCATTTGATTAAAATAGCATTTTTAATTTGTCGCAGGTAGTGAATTTTGTCATAACAGGTACCATAGCTATGAATATTGATCGTTTAATTTAATTAATAATTGACTAAAATGATTCTAATGGAAAAATTTAAAAATTGGATGTCTGAAAGTGCAAATATACTTTTTGATGATAGTAAAAATGATTTAAGGTCATTGCCTAAATCTGTTAGATTGCAAATATTATTAGTTTTGAGCTTTATTTGGACAACTGTTTTCAGTCTTTATATTTTTTCTTACACAACCTTCGCCTTTGGTTGGGCAGGTTTATATATAGCCCACATAGGTTTAATTTTTGCTGTTTATATGACTTTTAAACAATTTCATAGAGCTGAAGAAAGATCTAGTAATGTTTTTAAAACCAAAAACTTTGATCCTTTTAAAATAATGTCGATAGTTTTTGTGGTGGTATTTATGTTTGTTTTCTCAAAAGGAATTGAAGTTTTAAATTCTAACAACTCTTATAGTATTAAATATGATGGATCAGATAAAACACCAGAAGAAAAATGGTTACCATTTTCTAAGAAATTTTCTATATTTGGAAAAAAAGACTAATTATGAAAAATCTAATTAAAAATTTACAACTTGGTTTGCTTGTAATAATTTTAATAAGCACAATCATAGCTGTAGTTATAGAAATTACAAATATGTACCATTTGAAGTCAGTTACCTTAGCTGATTTATTGCTTATGTTCCTTTATTTAGAAGTTATGGCAATGGTTAGAGTTTTTTGGGAAGAACAATCGATTAGAATTACTTTACCTCTATTAATTGCTATTACAGCCTTGTCTAGATTTATTATTCTTCAGGGTAAAGAAATGGATCCATCAGCTTTAGTTTATGAATCTATAGCAATTTTATTAATTGCTATTGCTATTGTTGTTATGAGACTTAGACATAGTAAAAAACTTGGTATCGAAACTAAAAGTAAAAAAAATTAGAAACTAGTTCCATTTCTCTATTGATTTAAGTAATTTTGAACCCAACGGACTTATTGGTTTTTGAAAGACTAGTTTTTTTTGGGTTTTTTTTCTTACTAGTTTCAAAAGTTTATTTGCTATTTTTTTTTTTCTAAAAACTGGATTAACAAAAATATATTCTATTTCACCATTATGATTAAATCTCACAAAACCAATCGTTGTGTTTAAATTTTTGAGTGTATAAACCCCTTCTGACTGAACTAGTTTAGAGTTTGATAAAAATTTATTATTCATACATATTAAAAATATAATAATAAAAAAATTAATCCTAAAATTATTAAGCAGAAAATTATAACAATATAATTTATCCTTATATTAGTTTGTTTATAAATTTTTTCACTAATTTTTTTCCAATAAAGAACAATTAAAAAGATAATTATAGTTGGAATAATAAACTTAAGCATAAAATTTATTTTTTGTTAGCTTTTATCTCCAACATAAACCGAAACTCCCCTAGAATTAATATCTACATCAAATTTTTTATGTAAAGGAGGAAAGGCTCTTTGTGAACAGTCTAATCTATCGCAGGTTCTACAAGAAACACCTATTGGTATTTCTGATGATTTATCATTGATATTTATATTTTCTGTATATACGAAATCTTTTGCGTATTTTGCTTCACAGCCCAACCCAATTGATAAAATACTTTTTGATTGACCGAATCTTCCAATACCTTTCTCAACTGTTCTGGCAATACAAACATATTTTTCTCCATTCGTCATTTTACTAACTGCTGCTTGGATAACTCCTGGTCTTGTTAGTGCCGAATAAACATTCCACCTAGGGCAAGCTCCTCCATATCTTGGTATTTCAATTCCTGACAACGAAAATCTTTTTGAGATATTACCAGCCATATCAACTCTCAAAAAATGGAATGGAATTCCTGGTAATTTAGGATCTTGCAAGCAAGTAACTCTATGTGCAACCTGTTCAAATGATGTTGCAAAAGTATTTTGTAATAACTCTAGATCATACTTTAGTTTTTTACATTCGTTATGAAAAAGTTTATATGGCATTAGTATTGCTGCTCCACAATAATTTAACAATGCAACTTTAGTTAATTTTTTTGACTCATCTGATGGAAATGTAAATTTAGATAAATAATTTTCTATTTCTTGATTTGCTCCCTCCTGCGCAATTTGTGCTGCTGCATGTAATTTTTTAGTTTCTAATGAGCTATAATCACTAAGTAGTAATTCTTTTTTATTTTTGCGATAAATTTTTGAAAAAGGTTTGTCTTCTTCCGGGATCACATCCTTAACTGTTATTCTATATTCTGATTTTAAATAATCACATAAAGCAATGTACCTAGTTCTATTATTTTTTTGAACTTTTTCAAAAACTTTATTTGCAAAATCTTCTAATTTAGGAAAGTAATTTTTATTTTCTTGTAAAAAGTCCGAAATAACCTCACCTGGAAAAGAGTTTTTTCTATTATCAACAATTTTACCTGATATTGTCTCAATCTTATTAATCATTTCATGATCTTTTTTTTTTAAAATATCCCCCAACCTTACAATTGCTTTTCCTATTTTAGGGTTTGTTCCTACAAGGTCTTTAACTTCTGGGCCTAAAATATCTAAATCTTCAAATAATTTGTCATCTAATATTTCTGATAAAGTATTTTCTAAATTGATATCCGTTTTGGATGTTAATTGTGATAATTCAATGTTAAGTTTTTCACAAATTTTTAATAGTAAATCTCCATCAATTTTTCTTTTTCCTCCTTCTATGAGATTTAAATAACTAGGTGAAATGTTCAATTCTTCTGCAAGTTTATTAGCTTGTAATCCTAACTGTCTTCGAAAAGCCTTGATTTTTGGTCCAATTTTTAAATCTAATTGACTCATATTTTCTATTAGTAAATTTTGTAAATTTATTTTTACAATTTTTTTCCTTAATTTACAAGCATTTTAAACTTTTTTGTAGATTTTGTAAATTCTGTAAATTATAAAATTTACATGGACAATAAAATAAAAAACAATGAAAATGAAGCTCAAATCATAAAGCATGAGGACCTTGTTAGACACAATAATAGAGGAATCTTCATGAGAGATGATCATTGTGATTGGGGTTCAAGCGGAATGAAAGATCTAGTTGAGACCTTAAACGACTCAAACTAACTCTAATTCGTTCAACTTAATTCATTTCTTAGTAATAACATTTAACATCACAGGATACATGTAATGAGCGCAGAAAATATCTCATACGACTTAAAAAGATTTGCGGGAATAAAAAGAGATTATACTCCAGAGGAAGTAGAAAGATTAAGGGGCTCTATTAAAATTGAGTATTCAATGTGCAAACATCAATCAACAAAACTGTGGAACTTATTAAATTCTGAACCATTCGTTAATACTTTAGGTTCACTTTCAGGTAATCATGCTGTGCAGCATGCAAAAGCTGGTTTAAAAGCAATTTACTTAAGTGGTTGGCAAGTAGCAGCTGACGCAAACAGTGCTGGAGAAATGTATCCTGATCAATCTTTATATCCTTATGATAGTGCGCCAAAGTTAGTTGAGTCAATGAACAATGCTTTAGTTAGAGCTGATCAAATACAACATATGGAAATAAAAGATGGTGATATGAAAAAAGATAAGAGAGTTGATTACATGCTACCAATTATTGCTGATGGAGAGGCAGGTTTTGGTGGGCCGTTAAATGTATTTGAACTTTCAAAAAAATTTATTAAAGCAGGAGCTGCTGGTGTTCATTTTGAAGATCAATTAGCTAGTGAAAAAAAATGTGGCCATATGGGTGGTAAAGTTTTAGTTCCAACAAGTACAATGATCAAAAATTTAAAAGCTGCAAGACTAGCTGCAGATATAGCTGACGTGCCATTAATTATATTGGCAAGAACGGATGCAAATGCTGCGAAATTAATTACAAATGATCATGATGGTAATGATAAACCATTCTTAACCGGTGAAAGATCACCAGAAGGTTTTTATTACGTTAAAGCAGGAATTGATCAAGCAATTTCTAGAGGATTAGCATATGCACCTTATTCGGATTTAATTTGGTGTGAAACTGCAACTCCTAATCTTGAAGAAGCAAAGAAATTTGCCAATGCTATTCATGAAAAGTTTCCTGGTAAACTTTTAGCTTATAATTGTTCGCCTTCATTCAATTGGAAAAAACATTTATCTGATGATGAAATAGCATCATTTCAACAAGAAATAAGCAAAATGGGTTATAAGTTTCAATTTATAACTCTTGCTGGATTTCATACTCAAAATATTGCAATTTTTGAATTAGCAGAAAAATATAAAAAAGAAGGTATGTCCGCTTATTCAAGAATTCAACAACAAGAATTTGCCCGTGAGAAAGATGGTTACACTAGTGTAAAACACCAAAGAGAAGTTGGTACATCTTATTTTGATGCTGTTTCCAATACGATAAGTAGTGGAAAAAGTTCAACCACAGCAATGAATGGTTCTACAGAGTCTGAACAGTTCTAATAAAACAATTCCTCTTGTATATTAGATTAATCAATGACTGACCCTTAAGTGGGTTAGTCATTTTTAATGTTTAAAATTTTTAAAGTGTATGTTATTCACCACTATGGTAAATAAAAGTTTTGGATTTGGAACTCAGATAAGAAAATCACCATACTTTGACTCAACAGTTAAATGGGGCGCAACAGGGTTTTCAGTTTATAATCACATGTATATTCCAAGAGATTTTGGAAATCCTGAGCAAAATTTTTGGAATTTAATTGAAAAATCAATTCTTTGCGATGTAGCTGTTGAAAGACAAGTTGAGATTACTGGACCAGATGCCTATAAATTTACTCAATTATTAACACCAAGGGATCTTTCAAAATTAGCAGTTGGTCAATGCAAATATGTATTAATTATAAATAATGAAGGTGGAATTTTGAATGACCCTGTACTTTTAAGGCTTTCAGAAAATCATTTTTGGTTGTCTTTAGCTGATAGTGATGTTTTGTTGTGGGCGCAAGGAGTTGCTGTAAATTCAGGGTTAAATGTTAAAATTACTGAGCCTGACGTTTCGCCATTACAATTACAAGGACCGACCTCTGGTAAAATAATGGTTAAATTATTTGGTGAGAGCATCAAAGATTTGAAATATTATTGGTTAAAAGAGTATAATTTAGATGAAATTCCACTCATCGTTTCAAGAACTGGCTGGTCAAGTGAACTTGGGTACGAAATTTACTTGAGAGACGGTTCAAAAGGAAATGATTTATATGAAAAAATAATGAATGCAGGAAAAGAACATGGTCTCCAACCAGGTCATACATCGTCGATAAGAAGAATTGAAGGTGGAATGCTTTCCTATCATGCAGACGCAGATATTAATACAAATCCATTTGAGCTAGGTTTAGATAGATTAGTAAACTTAGATAGTGATTTTAATTTTATTGGCAAAGAAGCTTTAAAAAAAATTAAAAAAAAAGGAATTAAAAGAAAACAAGTTGGTCTTGAATTAGATTGTACTCCCTTAAAAGGACCCAATACAACTTTTTGGTCAGTTCTTTGTGATGGTAAAAAAATTGGTAAAGTAACTTCGGCTGTTTATTCACCTAGGTTAAAAAAAAATATTGCTCTTGCAATGATTGAAATTAATCAATCTAAAGTTGGTAATAATTTTAAAGTTATGACTGATGGCGGTGAAATTAGCTGCACAATAGTGGAAAAGCCTTTTTACGACCCTAAGAAAAAAATTGCTTCCTCTTAAGATTTAATATTGTAACCCCTTTTTAAAAGTATAGTAACTACTGCTACACAGATAATTAAAAAAAATATCATTGAGCTAATACTAATCCAAATATTGAAATCAGAAACTCCGTAAAAAGAATATCTTAAACCATTAATTAGATAAACTACTGGATTAAAGTAAGTAATTGTTTGCCAGAATGGTGGTAACATATCTAGTGAATATAAACTTCCACCTAAAAAGACCATTGGTGTAATTACTAAAGTTGGCACCACTGACATTTGTTCAAAATTAGAACTCATTAAGCCAATTAAAAAACCAAATAAAGCAAAAGTAAACGCTACTAATATAAGTAACATAATCATCAAAAATGGCTTTTGCACATAAACATCAACAAAAAAAGTTGAAGTTATAAATATTACAACTCCAACTATTAAAGTTTTGGTTGCTCCTGCTCCAACAAAAGCAAGGACTATCTCAAATGTAGAGATTGGTGCTGCTAAAATTTCATAAATTGTTCCATTAAATTTTGGGAAGAAAATTCCAAAAGAAGTATTACTAATTGATTGAGTTAATAAAGTTAACATTAATAGTCCTGGAACAATATAGGAACCATAACTAATGCCATCTATGTTTTCTACATAACCACCAATAACTGAACCAAAAACAATAAAATATAAAGATGTAGATAACACTGGTGACAATAAGGATTGTCCTAGTGTTCTTTTAAATCTATCCATCTCGTGTAAATAGATTGCTTTAAAGGCTTGGTAATTAAACTTCATTATTTTCTCTAACTAAATTAACAAATATTTTTTCTAATGTGCTTTGTTCAGTTTTTAAGTCTTTTAATTTAAGACCTGCATCTTTTAAATCTTGTAATAAGTTTGTAATTCCAGTTTGTTTCGCTTGCACATTATACGTATAATCTACTGACATCTTATTAATTCCCAAGACTAATTTATATTTTTCAAGACTTTTAGGAATTTTCTCTATCTCTTCGTGTAGATCAACAGTCAATTTTTTGTGCCCCATTTTTTTGAGCAATGACTCAGTTTTATCTACAATTATTATTTCTCCCTGATTAATTACCCCAACTCGATCTGCTATTGCTTCTGCTTCTTCAATATAATGGGTGGTTAAAATAATAGTAACTCCTGTTTCTCTAAGTGATTCAACTATTTTCCACATATCTTGTCTTAATTCAACATCCACACCGGCTGTAGGTTCATCTAAAAACAATATTTTTGGTTCATGAGATAGAGCTTTAGCGATTAAAACTCTTCGTTTCATTCCTCCAGATAACTGTCTAAGTCTAAGATCTTTTTTATCCCACAAACTTAGTTGTTTTAAAACTTTTTCTATATGAGAAGGATTAGGTTTCTTGCCATAAAGTCCTCTAGAATATGAAACATTATTAAAAACTGTTTCAAATTGTTCTAAAGTCAATTCCTGTGGAACTAACCCAATTCTAGAGCGTGTTTCTCTATAGTCTTTAATAATATCAAAATTATCTACCGTAATTTTACCAGAACTTGGAGTTACAATTCCACAAATGATACTAATTAGTGTTGTTTTGCCCGCTCCATTAGGTCCAAGCATTGCAAATATTTCACCTTTTGAAATATTTAAATCTATTTTTTTTAAAGCTTCAAAACCATTATCATACACTTTTGAAAGGTTATTAATTACTATTTGATTATCTGACATTGACTCAGATATATAACTATTAATTAAGTTAATACAATCAAGTAATATTAAAACTTTTTAGCTTTAAAAATGAAAAATGGAAGAAAAGTTGCTACAACAAAAGATAAAAATAATAATGATTGGGATACAAAAGATCCAAAAAATTCCTTGGGTATCAAGATTCCAACTAATAAACTTTTAGAAAAGTCAGGACTTGGAAACATTAAAAAACCACCTATCAAACCAATTAAAATTGCAACATAGGCAGTTTTTTCATTCATATTTTTATTATAAAAACTATTGAAGACTGTTAATACAAAAGCACAACAAAATAAGTCTGCTAATAAAAATAAATATAAAATATCAAATCCTTTTGAAGCAACAATAAAAGAAAATATAGATAAAAAAATAATTATATATTTAGAAAACTTAAGATAATTTGTTTTCTTTTTAAATTTAAATGTAGCTTTCCCATCTACTACAATTAAACTTGATATTGCATTAATCAAAGTATCTACAGTTGAAATAGTCAATGCCAAACCAAGTATAATTACAGTTAAAGATAATAAAGCAGTTTGTTCTTTAAGTAATAATGAAAAAAAACCTAGATCCGGTCTAATTGTTGAGTTTAAAGAAAAAGCAACCATTCCAGTAAATCCCATATAAAAAACAATAGGTATAATTATAAAAAAAGAAATTATTAAGCTTTTTCTTAAAATTTCAAAATTTTTAGCAGCATAAACACGTTGCCAATTTCCTTGGTGAAATAAGTTTGTCGCTGCAACTGCTATAAAAAATGTTAACCCAGCAGTATAGCTAGGTACGTAAGATGCACTTAAAAGATGAGGATTTTTTTCTTTAATGAAATCAAAAGAAAATTGAGAACCAGTAAAAGAATTTATGTATATAAACGAAATCAATAAAAGAATTCCTATGACAATCATTTGAATATTGTCTGTAAATATAGAGGCTTTTAATCCACCATATAGAGTATAAGCAAGTGTAGATAACAAAACTATTAGGGCTGTTATCCAAAGTTCTGTGCCTGATATATAATTAATTAAAACCGCCACTGCTGTAACTTCAGCACATAGAAAAATAAACATATAAAAAATTGTCATCAACAAAATAAGTTTAAACAAACTTTTTCCAAATTTTTTTCTCATAAACTCAATTAAAGAAGATCCCTTAGGAAATTCTTTTCTAATTTTTTTTCCTAAGTAAATTAAAAAAAACATTGGAAATGCTGTTCCTAAAGAATATCCAATAATTGCACCAATGCCTCCCCATGTTGAAGCAGAAGCAGGTCCAAATAAAATCCATGCTCCTAATGCTGATGCAGTTAAACTTGTAGTTAAAGAAAATAATCCAACATTTCTGTTAGCGGTTAGATAATTATTTAGCCCTTGATTTTTTTTTGAATGATATATGCCTAAAAATGCAAACAATAAGCTAACAACAATAATTAACGCTAATGATATAGATTGAGTTATAAAATATGTTTTATCCATTACTCTCCCTTTCTGAATTACCGGACAGGTTCTTAGGGTTTAATCTCAGTCTGTTAAGACACCCCTTTAACATCTTATACTCTTATTATATCTTTAAATAAAGTAAAAACTATATCAAATGTTTTTCAATTAAGTAATAAACTGTAAAAATTATTAACGATAGGCATATCATTATGAAAACTTTTTCTTGATTACTCATGATTTTTTTTATTATCCATTATTTCAATCATACATTTGGTTGCATATTCTCTCCACTCTGATGGGCTTTTATCTTTAAGGCTATTTAAGTGATTAAGATTATTTTGAATATCTTCTTTGTGCTTAATTTTATCTTTTTCATCCAAATTAGCTTCCATATTTTTTAAATTCATTTCCATCGCGCCAATCCATTTATTCCCTAGTTCAACACACTTTTCATCATTTTTTTCATCACAAATTTGTTTAAAAAAATTAAAAATTACATCATCGGTCTTAACTGAATTATTCATTTTTAAGAATGATTATTTATTGAAACAATTATTAACTAAAATTGCCATTAAAATCCAAATCACAAAAGCTTCACCATTTGTAAATGAATAATCTGCTCCTGCAAAGCCAGCAACAAAGTTAATCGCATAAATAATAAGTGTAGAAACAACTAAACTTACAATTAAATTTGTTAAACCACTTATATATTTCATTTCTTAACAATATCTTTATTTAATTTGAATGCAATTTAAAATTTTTATTAATAAGGGAAGTTTTTTTTAAATGCACGGATAATATAAAACAGTCAGGTTGTATTCAAGAAATATATTTTAATTTAAAATAAATAAATTTATTGAATACAACTTTCTTAATATTTATCTTTGCATTAAGGAGGTTATTAAAATGAATAAAAAGCCACCTGATACTTAGCTGGGTAGCTACATATTTCAAAAACAATTAAAACTTAAAATCCATTTGGATTTAAAAGCCAAAGAGGCAAAATGAGAGGAGCTCTTTTGGTAAAGAAACTTAAAGAGCGAACCTCTCTAAAGTTTTGAAAAATTAATGTTCTTTTCTATATTTGCTGTGGCAAGCTTTACAGTTACTCCACATAAGTTGGGTTAGTGTTCCCCTTATATCATTTGAGTTTTCAATAACTTTAGTTAGCTCCATCATATCAAATGACGCTTTGCTCATTAAGTTATTAAAATTTTCTTTATCCTCCCAAATTATTGGTAGTGCCTCTGTTTTAAATCCTTCTTTAGTATTTTCAGGAAAATATTCAATTAAACTTTTATAGTTTTCACTCATTTCTAACATTAATTTTTTAGCTTTATCAAAATCTCCTTTTGATGCAAATGTTTGAATTTTTTTTGCGGTACTGTAGTTTTTGCTAAATAGCGCTTTTCGTCCTTTAATTATCTCCTCAACAGACAACTCAGAACTTGCTGGAAATGAAAATGATAAAATTACAAAAATAAAGAAAATTAATTTAAAAAAATTTGTGTTATATTTTGTCATCATATGAGATTAACAAATAACTTAACAGATTATGGACTTATTTCCAAAATATTTCATTGGTTAAGTGCCTCACTATTATTGGTGCAAATACCTTTAGGTTTTTATTTAGTTGATCTCGATTTTAGTGATAAAAGGCTAATAACAGAAAGTATTCATGTTGCTTTAGGTTTAAGTATTTTTTATCTAACTATACTGAGACTATTCTATAAACTTATTAACCCCACCCCAGCCTTAACAAAGAGTATTTTTCTTGGGCAGAAAATTATAGCAAAATTGAATCATGTCTTTTTATATGTATCAATTTTAGTAATTACTATCTCCGGTGCTTTAAAAAAATTATTTAATGGTGAAATACTTAATTTATTTTTTTTTAATTTAGAAATTAAAGATAATTTTGATTTAGCTGAACTTTTTTATGAAATACATATATTTGGAAATTATATGTTAATAGCATTAATTTTATTACATATTTCTGCAGTAATTATTCACAAAATACTTTTTAAAGAAAATTTACTTAGACGAATTTTGTAAGATTAAACAAATTAATTTAT
>Ga0209425_10006040_pt1 | contig 11695 bp, 11 predicted proteins | sample COG_05_FD_184749 | JGI IMG/M metagenome (GOLD analysis project Ga0209425, IMG submission 184749) | Pelagic Microbial community sample from North Sea - COGITO 998_met_05 (SPAdes) (version 2) | ecosystem: Environmental > Aquatic > Marine > Neritic zone/Coastal water | place: Helgoland, sampling... | reverse complement strand
CTGCAAGGATTTATGAATCTCAAGATGATGCCCAGGAAGGTATACTAAAAGGTGAAGTCGAAGAAGGTGAAGTCGTCGTTATAAGGTATGAGGGGCCTAAAGGCGGTCCTGGGATGCCAGAAATGCTTGCGCCAACTAGTGCAATTATGGGTATGGGTTTAGGTTCTAAAGTTGCACTTATAACGGATGGCAGATTTTCAGGAGGCACTAGAGGAGCATGTATAGGTCATATTTCTCCAGAAGCTGCTTCCGGAGGACCCATTGCAATAATTGAAGAAAAAGATCAAATAGAAATTGACATAAAAAATCGTACGATTAATTTAAAAATCGATAAAAGTACATTTGAGAATCGGATGAAAAATTTAAATGAGTTTGAACCAAAAATTACGACTGGATATTTAGGCAGATATGCTAGGATGGTTACTTCTGCTGATACCGGTGCTATTTTAAAATGATAAGATGAGAATATTATGGGTAAAGTAAGATTAACCGGAGCTGAAATAATCTGGGAGTGTTTAATTCGTGAAAGAGTCAATGTTGTATTCGGTTATCCTGGCGGTGCAATACTACCAACATATGATGCGCTTGGAAAGTATAGTGATAAAGTTCATCATGTTTTAACTAGGCATGAACAGGGAGCTACACATATGGCAGATGGCTATGCTCGCTCATCAGGAAAAGTTGGGGTTGCAATGGCAACATCAGGTCCTGGAGCCGCGAATATGGTTACTGGCCTTGCTACAGCAATGATGGATTCGATCCCAATTGTTTGTATTACAGGGCAGGTACCAAGACCAGCTATCGGAAGCGATGCCTTTCAAGAAATGGATATTTCAGGAGCCGTGATACCTGTAACAAAACACAGCTATTTAGTAATGGAAATTGAGAATCTTGCAAGAACAATTAAAGAAGCATTTGCTATTGCCAGATCAGGAAGGCCTGGTCCTGTTTTGGTTGACATTCCTAAAGACTTGCAAGCTGAAGAGTTTGACTTTATTTATCCAGAAGAGCCAATTCTTTTGCCTGGAGAGAATCTTGTGACTAGTGATATTGACTCGAATAGCCTTGAACAAGCGGCAAGTTTAATAGCTGAATCAAAAAGACCCGTAATCTTGGCAGGTCATGGTATCTTATTATCAGGTGCATCAAGTGAAGTAATTGAATTATCTGAGAAAGGAAATATCCCTCTTAGTTGGACTCTTTTAGGTTCAGGTGCCGTTCCTGCAAGCCATCACTTAAATATGGGTATGATGGGAATGCATGGAGAGTTTGCTGCAAATAATGCTATTCAAAAAGCTGATTTACTTATTGCTTGTGGAATGAGATTCGATGACAGAGTTACAGGGAATACGAATACTTATTCACTCGAATCAAAAAAAATACATATTGAAATCGATCCTTCAGAAATTAATAAAAATGTTCCTGTTGACGTTGCTCTTGTTGGAGATCTTAAATCAATTCTTACAAAACTTATACCTCTTTTAAAAGAAGGGCAAAAGAGTTCTTGGACTGATAAGATTGAAGATTGGCGTAAAGAATCTCAATCGAGAGATATAATAAATATGAATACTGAAATGCTCTACGGGGCTCAAGTAATAAGTGACATTTGGAAAGAAACAAATGGCGATGCTATTGTTGTTTCAGATGTAGGTCAACATCAAATGCTTGAAGCGCAGTATTACAAGCATGATGAACCAAACACACTGCTTACTTCAGGTGGTCTAGGAACTATGGGTTTTAGTTTGCCAGCTGCTATAGGTGCAAGTTTCTCTAATCGCGATAAAGATATTTGGGTTATTGTTGGCGATGGTAGTATTCAAATGACTATAACAGAACTTGCGACTGCAGTTCAAGAAAATACAAATATTAAAATTGCTATTATTAATAATGGCTATTTAGGAATGGTCAGACAATGGCAGCAATTATTTTACGATTCGAGATATACTGAAACACCTATTAGTAGTCCTGATTATGTAAAATTATCAGAAGCTTATGGTATGAAAGGTTTCCGAGTTAAATCTCGTTCAGAAATTTCAGATACTATGAAAGAGGCACAAAATATCAAAGGGCCAGTTTTAATAGAGTTTGTTGTGGAGCAGCACGATATGGTTTATCCTATGGTAGCAGCTGGTGCAGATCTTGATGAGATGATAAGTCGACCTGTCCACGAACAATTTAAAGACGCAGAAATGTAGGGAGACTTTTTATGAAACAAACATTAATTTTATTCATGCAAGATGAGCCAGGTGTTTTAAATCGTATAGCTAGTTTGGTTAGAAGAAGAAATTTTAATATAGATAGTATTGTAGCTGGAAGAACTGAAAAAAATGGTATAACAAGAATGACCTTGGTTGTAAATGAACCAAATAAAGCTAAAAGAAAAACCATATATAATAATTTAAAAAAACTCGTTGATGTCTATGATGTTGTTGATGCTTCTAATGAAAACTGCCATATTCGTGAACATGCTTTAGTTAAGGTATCAATTAAGCCTGGTGATTTCAAAGAAATTGAAGACTTAGTTGCTAAAGGTAATTGTAGAATTTTAGATGATGAACCAGATTCAATGATATTAGAACTGTCCGGAAACGAAATTACAGTTGAAAAGAGTATAAGTTTTTTAAAGAAATTTAAAATTTTAGAACTTTTACGTTCAGGAAAAATGGCGATGATATCTGGCAATCAAAAAAAAAATAAGCCGGTTCTTGTAAAATCTGAACCCATATAAAGAGGAAAATTTAAAAAATGAAACAAATAGATATAAATGGATATAAAGAAGAAATTATAGAAAGGTCTGATTTTCCAATTGAAAAATGTAAAACTATTTTGAAAAATAAAGTAACTACCATCCTTGGTTATGGCCCGCAAGGGAGAGGCCAGGGATTAAATATGCGAGATCAAGGATTTAATGTGATTCTTGGATTAAGGAAAGGAGCTAGTTGGGTTAAAGCTTTGGAAGATGGTTGGGTTGCTGGTGAAAATTTATTTGAAATTGAAGAAGCCACAAAAAAAGGTAATATCATTCAGTTCTTATTATCGGATGCAGGCCAAATTCAAGCCTGGCCAACTGTTAAAAATAATCTTATTGAAGGTGACACCCTGTACTTTTCCCATGGTTTTGGTATTGTGTTTCATTCAGACACAAACATTATACCTCCGAAAAATGTAAATGTTGTTCTAGTTGCGCCAAAAGGAAGCGGTTTAACCGTCCGCAATCATTTTTTAGAGGGGAGAGGTATTAACTCATCTTACGCTGTGTTTCAAGATTATGATGGCTCAGCTAAAGAAATAGCAATTTCTACCGCCTTTGCGATTGGTTCTGGGCATCTATTTGAAACAACATTTGAAAAGGAAGTCCACAGTGATTTAACAGGTGAGCGTTGCGTTCTAATGGGCTTAATTCAAGGTGCTTTTCTTGCCCAGTATGAAGTCCTTAGAGAAAATGGGCATTCACCATCAGAGGCATATAATGAAACTATTGAAGAAGCGCTCGAAAGTCTTTATCCTCTCGTTTCAGAAAAAGGAATGGACTGGATGTATAGCAACTGTTCAACGACAGCTCAAAGGGGTGCGCTAGATTGGGCACCTAGGTTTAAAAATGTTCTAAAGCCTGTTATAAATGAATGCTATGAAAAGGTTGTTAGCGGAGAGGAAGCTAAAATATCTATCTCCTCAAACTCAAGAGATGACTACAGAGATCAATTAAATAAAGAGCTTGATGAAATAAATAACCAAGAGATGTGGTTAGCCGGTAGAGAGTTAAGAGCCCTGAGGCCTGAAAATAATCAATAGATAAAAAAACTAAACTTATTCTTAGTATTAATAATTTGTTGAATGGTTACTCTTAATTATTTAGTTTTAGTATCTGTATTACATTAAAAATCAATGATTACTTAAGATTTTATTAACAAAACTAGAAGAGCAAAAATTGAGCGATAAATCAAAAAAAATAAACATAGCCATCTTTGGATTTGGTAGAATAGGAAGAAATATTTTTCGACTTGCATATAATGATCCAAGATTTAACATTGTAGCGATAAGCGAGTTTGGTCATCCGGAGGCGTTACACTATTTACTTGTCAGGGATTCTGTTCATGGCAAATTGAATGAGCCTATTGAGCTCGAAGGTAGCCACCTTGTTATAGGAGAACAAAGAGTTAGTGTTTTACCTGGTGCTACTCCTGGTATGATTCCTTGGTCCACTATGGATGTCGATTTCGTAATTGATGCTACTGGTGCTTTTCTTAAAAAAGATGAACTCAACAAACATATCGAAGCTGGGGCGAAAAGAGTGATTGTCTCTAGAACGCCCAAAGATACGATTGACAGAATGGTGATTCATGGTATTAATGAAGACTCGATTGAAGAATCAGATCAAATTATATCTGCAACATCTTCTACTACTCAAGCTTTTGGATTAATGTTAAGAATACTTGATGATCATTTTTCAGTTAAGAAAGCAATGATGACAACGGTACATGCTTACACTGCTGATCAACCGCTCACTGACGCTATAGGTATCGACTTGAGAAGAAGTCGGTCTGCAGTTGAAAATATTATTCCAAATACGACAAATGCCCCTAAAATAATTGAAAAATTAATGCCTGAATTTAAAGGTAAGTTAGATGGTATAGCCTTTAATGTGCCGGTTCCAAACGGTTCTTGTGTTGATATGACAACAGAACTGGAAAAGGTACCATCTCCAGAAGAATTAAATGGTGTGTTAGAAGATGCTTCTAATAATAAATATAAGAATTTTATTGGCTATACCGATGACCCTATTGTTTCAAGCGATGTAATCGGTCGTGAAGAGACTATTGTCTTCGATGGTAAGGCTACAATGGTAACGGGTAATAATTTACTCAAAACTCTATGCTGGTATGATAATGGGTGGGGTTTTTCAAAACGTATTTTAGATACAATTAAAACTTATCACAAGGATGGAAGATAAATGAAAACACGAATTGGTATAAATGGTTTTGGTCGTATCGGAAGATCTGTCTTTAGAGTTTTAAACTCAAGAGATGATATTGAAATTGTAGCGATTAATGATATTTTTGATAAAGAAGCTTTAACCTACTTGCTAAAATACGATACCGTTATGGGTCGTTTTCCTTCAAAAATTTCTCTTGATGGTGATATGCTACATGCTGGGAATCAAAATGTAAAACTTATCGCCGAAAGAGTGCCTTCTGAACTTCCCTGGGGTGAATTAGGTGTTGATATTGTAATCGAATCAACGGGTATTTTTAGAACAAAAGAACAATTAGAGCAACATTTAAATGCTGGTTGTAAAAAAGTTGTTTTGACTGTTCCAGCGAAGGATGAAATAGATTATACTGTAGTTTTAGGTGTCAATGATAAAGGTTTAAAACCAGAGCACAAAATAGTATCAAATGCTAGTTGTACTACTAACTGTCTGGCTCCTATGGCAAAGGTATTAAATGAAAATTTTGGTATCCATCTTGGTGTTATTAATACAATTCATGCATACACAAATGATCAAAGGTTAGCCGACGTTCCTCACTCTGATTGGAGGAGGAGCCGTGCTGCAGCAGAAAATGTAATTCCTACAACCACAGGCGCTGCTAGAGCTGTTGGCGTTGTTTTACCTGAATTAAATGGGAAATTAGATGGAATCGCTATGCGTGTTCCTGTGCCGGATGGTTCTGTTGTTGATTTTAATGTTCAATTAGACACAAATGTTACAGTTGATCAAATTAATGAAGCCGTAAGGGAAGCATCTATGAATGGTTCTCTTAAAGGAATCTTAGAATATTCTACTCTACCCGTTGTATCATCAGATATTATTGGTAATAGTCACTCTTCAATATTTGATGCACCGTTTACTAGAGTTATTGGCGGTAATTATGTCAAAACTCTAAACTGGTACGATAACGAATGGGGTTATTCAAATAGAGTAGTCGATTTAGTCTCTCTGCTTGGAAGTATCGGTTAAATCCATTTGATAAAAAATAAAACTAAAATTATTGCAACAGTAGGTCCCAGTTGTGCTGATTTAAAAGTTTTAAGTTCAATGATTGATAGTGGAGTTAATTGTTTTAGGGTCAATCTATCTCATGGTTCCCAAGAAGAAAAAAAATCTTACTTCGATTTAATTAAGTCGTTATCCGATTCAAGTAATAAGACTAGGCCTGCTATTTTAGCTGATTTAGCTGGCCCGAAAGTAAGAGTTCGGAATCTTAAACAGCCTATTGAATTAATTTCTGGACAGGTTGTGACGATTAGTAGCAGCGAAAAGAGTGATAGTGTAATTCCAATTTCTAAGGGATTAGTTTTTAAGGACTATGATTCGAATGCTAGAATAATGATTAATGATGGTAAAATTTCATTAGAAATCATTGAAAAAATTTCAAAATACTCATTCAAATGTAGAACAGTTATTCCTGGAAAAATAGAAAGTAAAAAAGGCGTTAATTTTTTAGGCGTATCAATTGATGTTCCTAGTTTGACACCTCAAGATGAAATTGATTTGTCTCTAGCTCTTGAAAATGGTGCTGATTGGATTGCCTTATCTTTTACTCGATCAAAAGAGGATTATGACTTGGTAAGAACAAAAATTAGCAATTTTGGTCATGATACACCTGTAATGGCAAAAATTGAGAAGTGGGAAGCTGTCAAAAATCTAGATTCTATTGTACAAGCATTTGATGGTGTTATGGTAGCAAGGGGCGATTTAGGCGTTGAACTTCCACTCGAGCAAGTGCCCGTTATTCAAAAAAATATTATTAAAAAAGCAAAGCTTTATGGTAAACCAGTTGTAATCGCCACTCAAATGCTAGATTCAATGATTGATAATCTTGTTCCCACTCGCGCTGAGGTAAGTGATGTTGCAAACTCTATTCTTGATGGCGCAGATACACTAATGGTTACAGGTGAAACAGCGATGGGAAATCATCCTATTGATGTCATAAATGTTTTATCAGATGTTATTAAAGAAACTGAGAAAACCGTAAAATATTATAGTCGAGCGATTGGTAAGGATACTGTCGATAGCACTGCTGGTGCTATTAGTCATGCCGCTTGTACAATTGCTAAAGATTTAGACATAAGATCGATTGTAACAATGACTCAAAGTGGCGGTACCGCCAGAATGGTTTCAAGTTTTAAACCATTAGCAAATATCTATGCAATGACAACGCTTAAAACTACCCTTCGTTCTTTATCCATTATATGGGGTGTTATTCCAGTTCTAATAGATAATTATAGCTCTTCTGATGAGATGCCAAAAATTGCAAAAAAGAATTTAATTGATTTAGGTGTAATAGATAAGAATGAAAAATTTGTTATCACCGGTGGCGTTCCAGTAAATGTTCCTGGAACAACAAATTACATTTCCATTTTATAATACGACCCTTACATATATAAAAAGGGTGCCAAACCCGATTAAGTAGAGTATTCCGCCTATCGCAAGATATTTTAACCAAGGTTGTGGTGTATTTTCCTCTTTAATATAAGATTTTGATACGAGTTTATAATTTGCAAAAGCAATAAGTGGAGCAATCATAAAAGATATTGTTGTGGCTAAATCAACGAGACTTTTTATACTAGAACCGAATTGAAATATGATTGCCATTGATCCTAAAATAATTGACCAGATTGTTACGTTGTAAAATGGAATAGTTTTATTGTTTTTAAATACTAGTCTAAAACATTCTTTTGCACTTCTTGAATAACCATCTAATACGGCTATGCATGTTCCAAACATTATGCTAAATCCTGATATAGATATTAGTAAATAACTCCATGATCCAATCGAATCAGTATATAAAGTAATGACTTGGTTTGCAAAAAGAGCGCTACTATCGGAAAAGTCATTATTTGTTTCAAACATTAAATATGCACCTAGTGTAAGGAAGCATATCGAAAGAAGAGCAGAGGAAATGTAACCTATATTAAATTCAAATAATGTTTGTGTAAGTGTTGGTTTAAAATTTGTTTGTTTTATGCGTTCTAATGTCCATAGGCTATTCCAAGAACTTAAATCTACAGCTGTGGGCATCCAGCCCATTAAAGCAATAATAAATAGAATATCTGTTTTTATAAAGTTTATTTTTGGAATGAGGTTTTGGCTTACTGGGCCTTTAAATAAGACTAATATGAAAGCAATGAGAGTCGATAATAATAAAACAGAACCGATAACTTTAATTAATGAATCTAAGATATTGTATTTCCCAATAGTAAGGATTAAACCACAAGTAAGAAATAATATTAAATGGTTCCAAAGCCCATAATGATCTGTTTGGAATAAATTTTGTAAAAAACCAGCGGTAACTGCTCCGACAGCGGAGGTAATAAAAAACATTGAGGTTAGCGTTATAATTAAATAAGACCACAATACCCATCTTCCAAGCAATTCGTATCCTTCAATGATGCTTTTACCTGTAGAATTAGAATATCTAGATGCAAATTCAAAAAATGGATACTTAAATAAATTGGCAATTATAATAAAAATTAATAAGCCAAAACCATAATTAGCACCAGCTCTGGTAGATTGGACCAAATGCGAAACTCCAATCGCCGTAGAAGCAAATAATATTCCTGGGCCAAGAGTGTTTTTAAGCCATTCAAAATTACTTGATCTATTTATCAATATATTTTCTCCCTAATTGAAAAAGATTTTATCTAATTGTTTAATTATTATTAATAAATATATGGTAATTATTAGGTCTAAATTAATTAAATATAACTTATACTATTCTGTCAGTTCCATATACTGATTTTTTTGTATCATTTATGTTTAGTGTGCAATACATTGCTTGCTTAAAATAAGGAAAAATCATGTCGAAAAGTAACATTGAAGTGAGAGTTGCAACATTACAAGATGCCGACCAAATAAGTTCAGTTCTCCTAGATTTTTATAATATGAAAAATATTGAAGAATCTAAAAACGCATTTTTATCTGAAATGAAAAAAGACTTTCATTATTTAGTTGCTAGTCTTGATGACTCTATAATTGGCATTGTAACCTGGTTGCCTCACGGTCTACCAAAACACGGTTTATTTGAATTAGACCGTATTTGCATTTTATCTGAATCGAGAGGTCAGGGAGTTGGTAAATTATTAGTTGATGAATTAATAAAGCATGCAGACGCATGGTATAAGATGATGAAGTACGAAAAAAGAAAACTGTATATACTAACTCATGAGGATAATGTAGATGCTCATAGTTTTTATGAAAAAATAGGTTTTAGTCATGAAACGTCATTGAAAGATCATTATTATAAAAATCAAAATGAGCGTGTTTATTCAAAATTTTTTGAAATTGATGAGAATTAAAAATGTGTGGAATAGTTAGTTATATAGGTAATAAAGATCCTATACCAATTTTAATAAAGGGACTTAGAAGGCTTGAATATCGCGGATATGACTCTGCTGGTTTAGCCTTATTAGATGGTAAGATCTTAAAGAGTGTAAAAAAAGCTGGGAAAGTATCTGAATTATCAGATCAACTATCTGTTTCGCCACTCAAAGGAAATTGTGGAATTGCTCATACTAGGTGGGCAACGCACGGTGTTCCCAATGATATAAATGCACATCCTCATTTAGACAAGACCGGGAAAATAGCATTAGTTCATAATGGAATAATTGAAAATTATGATTCAATAAAAAAGACATTAGAAAAAAGAGGTGTTGCTTTTTCTAGTGATACTGATTCAGAGGTTCTCGTTCAATTGATATCTGAGATATATCACAATGATGAAGATCAATTAGATTTTAAAGATGCAGTAAAAGTTGCATTGCAAGAGGTTGTTGGTGCCTATGGAATTGTTGCTATGTGTTCCGATGAACCTGACTCACTTTTTGCAGCTAGAATGGGAAGCCCATTAGTTTTAGGTGTGGGTGAGAATGAGTTTTTATTTGCGAGTGATGCTTCGCCAATTATTGAATACACAAGAAACGTAATCTATTTAGATGATGGTGAATTTGTTGAGGTAAAAAGTTCTGCCTATTCAATATCAAATATTTATACGGAAGAGATTGTTTCAAAAACAATCACAAAGATAGATTTAACGATTGAAGAAATTGAGAAAGGTGAGTTTCCGCACTTTATGTTAAAAGAAATTCATGATCAAAAACATTCTATAAGTGACACTCTTCGTGGTAGACTAAATTTAGAAGATGGAACCTCAATGTTAGGTGGTATTAATGATTATTTGCCAAATATTTTGGGAGCATCAAGAATATATATAACTGCTTGTGGAACTTCCTGGCATGCTGGTCTAATTGGTAAACATCTAATAGAAGAATATGCAAGAGTACCTGTACATGTAGAATATGCTTCAGAATTCAGATATCGTAATGCAATTATTGATGCAAATACTATTTTGATAGCCATTAGCCAATCTGGAGAAACTGCGGATACATTAGCTGCAATTAAAAAATCAAAAGAATTAGGTGCATTGACATTAGGAATATGTAATGTTGTTGGTAGTTCAATATCTAGAGAGACTGATGCGGGTATTTTTACTCATGCTGGGCCAGAAATAGGTGTAGCTTCTACAAAAGCCTTTACTGCGCAAGTTACAGTGCTAATTATGCTTGCGCTTAAAATAGGTAGGAAAAAAGGCGTATCCTTGCATAGAGGAAAAGAATTAATAAGTTCATTAAAAAATATTGATATCAATGTTTCAAAAACATTAGAAACTATTAAATTAGTTAGACAAGTTGCAAAGGCAACTCGCAAAGCAGATAATTATCTTTACTTAGGTAGAGGCGTTAATTTTCCGGTAGCATTAGAAGGTGCATTGAAATTAAAAGAAATATCTTATATACATGCTGAAGGTTATCCAGCTGCTGAGATGAAACATGGTCCAATTGCTTTAATTGATAAAGATATGCCGGTAGTTTTTCTTGCTCCTCAAGATGACACGTTTTTGAAAATTTTATCTAATATTGAAGAAGTAAAAGCTAGGGGTGGTATAATTATTACAGTAACAGATGAAGAGAATGATTCCTTGAACTCTTTATCAGACTATGTTTTAATTACACCAAAATCTCATCGCTATATTTTTCCAATAACGAGTTCTATTATATTACAAATGTTGGCTTATGAGTTAGCTCAATTTAGAGGCTGTGAAATAGATCAGCCCAGAAATCTTGCGAAATCTGTAACAGTAGAGTAGGTCGGTTAGTGGGTATTTCTCCCACTAAAAATCCTAACGATTACAAAGTATTTCTCTCCTATAAAATCAAAATCCAAAGTGGAAGTCTTTGGAACTCACCAATCTCAGACTATCAAATGAAAGTCTATAGAGAAATCAAAAAACTTCGTTCTGAAAATCTTACATATAAACAAATTAGAGACAATCTAAATGACAGAGGTTGGAGAACGGTTAGAGGTAAAGAATTCAAAGATAGTGGTGTCCATAGTTCTGAGTGGAAAATGGAAAGACGAATGAAATTGATGGAGAGGTACAACTGTACAATTGAAGATTTACAAATTGAATTTGATTATGATAATGAAAAGGATATAGATGAGGAACTGTGAAATCTGTAAAGGGAAGAAGGGTAAGATGTCTAAACAATATTGTTTGGAGAATCCAAAGAATCCTAACTACAGAGACAATGAGGATTGGATTTATGATTGATGGGGATTCATTCGTTCAAATGAAACTAAAGAAGAACATCAGATTCGAATAAATCAAAAGTGGAAGGATAAGGACAGAGTTGA
>Ga0209425_10006034_pt1 | contig 11708 bp, 5 predicted proteins | sample COG_05_FD_184749 | JGI IMG/M metagenome (GOLD analysis project Ga0209425, IMG submission 184749) | Pelagic Microbial community sample from North Sea - COGITO 998_met_05 (SPAdes) (version 2) | ecosystem: Environmental > Aquatic > Marine > Neritic zone/Coastal water | place: Helgoland, sampling... | reverse complement strand
ATTATAAATTCTGGTTTAATTTTTAATTTTTCTATAGCTATGTTCATTGCCAAAATTGAAGCATTTAAAATATTTATTTTATCAATAATTTCAACTGACACATTAGCAATTGCATAGTCAATAGCATTTTCAATAATAATTTTTCTAAGTAAGATTCTGTTTTTTAAAGAAAGTTTTTTTGAATCATTTAAAAGTTTATTTTTAAATGTAGGAGGTAGAATTACTGCAGCAGCAGTCACCGGACCAGCTAAACACCCTCTTCCAGCCTCATCTGTTCCGCATTCAATATACTTTGAATAGTATTGTTTAAGCATATATTGACTTTAAAATAGATAATTATTAAAATTTAAATAAAATGAAATATATAACTTTACTCAAAGTAAATTAATGAAAAATTATTCTTTTATAATTATAATGATGGTTAGTTCATTATCATTTTTATATGGACAAAAAGATAATACTAAACTAAAATCAAATCTTAATCAGGTAGAAGAGTCTAAAAACTCTATTCAATCATTAAAATCAATGTTAAAAGTAAATAATGATTCTTTAGGTAGATCTAAATTACCAGAAATCGAAAAGTATCTGAAAATTAGTATTTTCAATGACTCTACTTTCATAGACACAACATTATCAATAAAAAAACACTATAAATTTAATTTTTTAAGAAAAGATGATTTTGAATTATTAAAATTTTCAAATATTGGTCAGACTTACAATAAATTAACACATGACTTGAATGACTTATCTTTCTTGCCAGAATTTAGTTTTTATGCAAATAAACATGCTTATCTCAGTTTAAGTGATGTTACCTATTTTCATGTACCAACGCCATTAACTGAGTTGTTTTTCAAGACAGTAATGAGGCAAGGACAATATACAGATGCTTTTTTTACATCTAATATTTCAAAAAGATTCAACTTTTCAATAGCTTTTAAGGGTTTAAGATCACTAGGCAATTATCAAAATATCCTTTCTGGTCTTAAACAATTTAGGTTTACAACCAACTACAGTTCAGAAAATAATCGTTATTATTTGAGATCACATATTGTTAGTCAAAGCTTCGAAAACCAAGAAAATGGCGGATTAACTGATGAATCGATTGAAAATTTTGAATTAGAAGATCCCTTGTTTAATGAAAGATCAAAATTATCAGTCAAGTTTGAAAATGCAACTAATTTATTCTCAAGTAAAAGATACTTTATCGATCAAAATTTTATCATAAACAAAAACGTCACTAGTTCAAAAAAAAATACTGTTTCAATTGGTCATAGATTTCAATATGAAACTTTAAAAAATACTTATTCCCAAGATAGCCCAACCAACTTTTACGGAACTATAAATTCAGCTTTAAGTAGAATTGACGATAAAGCTGAAATTAAAACTACTTTAAATGAATTGTATTCCTACTTAAACTCCAATTTTTTTGGTAAAATCAAGGTTATTTATACAAACTATAATTACAATTATAAATCAAATTCTTTAAGTGCTGATTTTAAAAGTTTAAGTCAAAACGAAAGCGCATTGACTTTTAAGTTCAATAAATCTTTTTTTAATCATGATTTAAATGCAACTATAACCAAAAATTTGTTTGGAGATAGATTGGGTAATTTAATAGATCTCTCTGTCAGTTCGTCAAACAAAAATAAAATCAATTATTCATTGGGTATAAATATTTTAAACAAACATCCAGGGTTTTATTATGAATTATACAGCAGTGGGTATTTAGATGTTAATTGGAATAATGAGATTCAAAGGACTCAATACAGTAATGTATTTTTAGATTTTAAATCTCAAAACTATGGAAATATTAGGTTTGATCTCAGAACAATTGATAACTTTACATATTTCTATCTTTCTGGAGATGACGATATTTCTATGGTTCCTTTGGTTGCTCAAAACAAATCAACTATGGATTATTTACGAATTAAATGGAATAAAGAATTCAAGTTTGGAAAGTTTGCATTGAATAATACTATTTTGTATCAAACTGTAGATCAAGACGAAGATATTTTAAATTTACCTGATTTCATCTCTAGAAATACAATATATTATTCAAATACTATATTAAAAGGAGCTTTATTCTTTCAGTCAGGGTTTACTTTTAAATATTTTTCTAAATATTATGCAGACGAATACAATCCTTTGATTAGTTCATTTCATGTTCAATCAAAAAAACAAATTGGAGGATTTCCAATAATAGATTTTTTTATAAATGCAAAAATTCAACAAACAAGGTTGTTTTTAAAAGCAGAACATTTTAATTCTACTTTTTCGGGAAATAATTTTTACTCATCACCGGATTATCCTTACAGAGATTTTACAATACGATTTGGATTGGTTTGGAATTTTTTTAATTGAGTTAAGCTATCTTACATTTGGTAAATCTCCCTTTTCTTTAGTTTCTAAATAGGAATATCCAGTTAAAAACTTATCTACTTGGAAAGCGGCCTCTCTACCTTCAGAAATTGCCCAAACAATTAAGGATTGCCCTCGTCTCATGTCACCTGCAGAAAAAATATTAGGGATATTAGATTGGTAATTTTTTGTAGTAATTTGACCTCTATCATCTGTTAAAACCTTCAATTGGCCAACTAAGCTTTTTTCATGCCCAGTAAAACCTAATGCCAATAAGACTAAGTCACAGGGCCATAATTTTTCACTCCCTTCAATTTCTTTTAATTGAGGTCTTTCCCCTTCTTTTTTTATCCACTCAACTTCAATAGTTTTTAAGCCAGTTACATTACCATCTTTGTCACCAACAAATTCCTTCGTTAAAATACTCCACTCCCTGTGAATACCTTCTTCGTGGGAGCTAGTTGTCTTAAGTTTAAAAGGCCAGAAGGGCCAAGGATTTTCTTCAGATCTTGATTTTGATGGCTTTGGCATTATTTCAAAATTTGTCACAGATTTTGCTCCTTGTCTATTGGAAGTTCCTATACAATCGGACCCAGTATCTCCTCCACCAATAACAATTACATTTTTTCCTTTGGCATTAAGAATATTAGATGTTTTTTTTAAATTATCAACTACTTGATTTTGCAGTTTTAAAAAATCCATTGCTTGTTTTATTCCATTTAAATCTGATCCTTTTATGGGAAGGGATCTTTTTATTGTTGCACCTGTACACAATACAATGGCATCAAATTTTTTTAATTCTTTGATTGAATAATTTTCACCAACATCAATATTTGTTTTAAACTTAATACCTTCCTTTTTAAGTATATTAATTCTTCTATCAATAATATGTTTTTCCATCTTAAAGTCTGGAATACCATACCTTAAAAGACCACCAATTTTTTTATCTCTTTCAAAAACCTCTACATTATGCCCTGCTTTATTTAATTGCTGAGCAGCAGCTAGACCTGCTGGCCCTGAACCTATAATAGCAATTTTTTTATCACTTCTTTTTTTAGGAATATTAGGTTTAATCCATCCTTCCTTAAATCCTCTCTCAACTATGTATTTCTCAATCATTTCAATAGAAACTGGAGGATTGATTATACCTAGCACACAAGCAGCTTCACATGGTGCTGGACACAATCTACCAGTAAATTCAGGAAAGTTGTTAGTTGAATGTAAAATTGATAAAGCCTTTTCCCATTCATTGTGGTAAACAGCGTCGTTAAAATCTGGAATTAAGTTTCCAAGGGGACACCCGCTGTGACAAAAAGGAACTCCACAGTCCATACATCTACCGCTTTGTTTTTTAAGCTTATCTTCAGAGGGTTTAATTGTAAACTCATTGTAGTTTTTAATTCTTTTTCTTACAGGAATTAGTCCCTCTTCAGACCTCTCAAACTCAATAAATCCTTTAAGTTTTCCCATATTATTTTATTATTTCAGAAATTTTATCTTTTGCCATTTTTTCTAGAGCTAATTTATATTCAGTAGGCATAATTTTTACAAAATTTAAAGATTCTTTTTTCCAATTTATTAAAAGTTTTTCTGCTAATCTACTAGACGTGTAACTGAAATGATTCTCAATAAGTTTTTTAATTAAATCTAAATCTTGTTTACTTGGATTTTCAAACTCAATCATTTCTAAATTAAAGTTTCTTTTATCAAATTCTTCAGATTTATAAATATAAGCAGTTCCTCCGCTCATTCCGGCTGCAAAGTTTCTACCAATATTTCCAAGGATTAAGGCTGTACCACCTGTCATATATTCACATCCATGGTCTCCAACTCCTTCAACTACAGCAGTAGCACCTGAATTTCTTACGCAAAATCTTTCTCCTGCAATACCATTAATATAAGCTTCACCTGACGTAGCTCCATAAAGTGCAACATTTCCAGTAATTATATTTTTGTGTGAAATAAAACTTGACTCTTCAGGAATTTTAACAATAATTTTAGCTCCTGAGAGACCTTTTCCAAAGTAATCGTTTGTATTTCCATTGACTGTCATTGTTAATCCTCTAGTACTAAATGCTCCAAAGCTCTGTCCTGCAGCACCTTTAAAATTAAGTTTCAAAGTATCATCAGGCAGCCCCTTTTCACCATATAATTTTGATATTTCATTACTCAAAATTGCACCAACAGTTCTGTCAGTATTTTTAATTTGATAAGACAAACTCATTTTGACTCTTTTTTCAATAGCTAATTTTGCTTCAGAAAGTATTTTAAAATCGATAACTTTTTTTAAATTATGATTTTGCTTAGAATTATTTTTAATAGATGTACTTTCTGGAACATCAGGTTTAAAAAGAATCTTTGAAAGATTAATGCCTTTGGTTTTATAATTTTTTATAGCATCTTCCATATTCATTTTTTGACTTTGACCGACCATTTCGTCAACAGTCCTAAAACCAAGTTTGGCCATTATCTCTCTTAATTCTTCCGCCACATAGTACATAAAGTTAATTACATGTTCTGGCTTTCCTTTGAAATTTTTTCTTAGTTCAGGGTCTTGTGTAGCAATTCCAACAGGACATGTATTTAAATGACAAGCTCTCATCATTATACATCCAGAAGCTACTAACGGGGCGGTTGAAAAACCAAATTCTTCAGCTCCTAATAAACATGCCACTGCTACATCCTTTCCAGTTTTCAATTGTCCGTCGCATTCTAAAACAATTCTTCCTCTTAGACCGTTCATTACTAAGGTTTGTTGGGCTTCAGCGATTCCAAGTTCCCAAGGCAATCCAGCATGTTTTAGTGATGTTAATGGAGATGCTCCAGTTCCACCATCAAAACCTGAAATTAAAATTACATCGGCTTTTGCTTTGGCAACTCCGGCAGCGATGGTACCTACACCTACTTCAGAAACTAATTTTACGTTTATTCTTGCTTCTCTGTTTGCATTTTTCAAGTCGTATATTAGTTGAGACAAATCTTCAATCGAGTAAATATCGTGATGTGGTGGAGGAGAAATTAATCCAACATATGGAGTTGAATTTCTAACTTTAGCAATCATTGGATTAACTTTAGGACCAGGTAATTGTCCTCCCTCACCAGGTTTTGCACCTTGTGCCATTTTAATTTGAATTTCTTTTGCATTTGTTAAATAGTTTGAACTTACTCCAAATCTTCCAGATGCTACCTGTTTAATTGCGCTATTTTTCCAAACTCCGTTAGACATTTTTTTAAAGCGTAAAGGGTCTTCTCCGCCCTCACCTGAATTGCTCTTTCCTCCAATTCTGTTCATCGCTACTGCTAAGTTTTCGTGAGCTTCTTTGCTGATAGATCCGTAAGACATAGCGCCAGTTTTGAATCTTTTAACTATTTCTGTCCAGGGTTCTACTTCTTCAATTGGAATCGGGTCATGATTAACAAATTTAAACATCCCTCTTAAGGTCATTAATTGTTTGTTCTGTTTGTTTATTAAATCAGAGTAAATTTTGTATGTTTCATAACTATCTTCCCTTACAGACTGTTGTAATTTAGAAATAGTAGAGGGATTTAGCATGTGAGCTTCACCATTTCTTCTCCATCTATAACTTCCTCCGATTTCGAGACTCATAAAAGAATTTTGTTTTGAAAATGCGTTAAGATGACGTTTAGAATGCTCTTTTTCAAGACTGTAAAGACCAATTCCTTCAATTCTTGTTGGGGTATTTGAAAAATATTTTTCAGTAAAACTTTCTCTTAGGCCTAGTGCTTCAAATATTTGAGATCCTCTGTAGGAGTGAAGTGTAGAAATCCCTATTTTATTCATTACCTTAAGAATGCCTTTAGCAATTGCCTTGTTAAAATTTTCAATCGAAATTTTTAAGCTTTGTTTTCCAAAAAAGTTTTTCTTGTGATGAAATTTGATTACTTCATTAACTAAATATGGATTTATGGCACTAGCCCCAAAACCAAATAGCATTGAAAAGTGGTGAGGTTCTCTAGGTTCCGATGATTCAATAACAATACCAAATTTTGATCTCTTCTTGAGTTTCATAAGACAATGATGAATATTTGAACAGGCCAATAAAATTGGAACTGAACCTAATTCTTTAGTAACTCCTCTATCACTTATTATAATTATGTTACAACCTTCATCAACTTTTTTACTGACTTCGATAACCATTTTGTCTAAAGCTTCTTCAATACCATTGTGGCCTCTTTGCAAGTTGTAAAGAGCGCTAATAGTTGCACTTTTAAAATTATTATTTTTAATGAATTTAATTTTATCTAAATCTTCATTTGAAATTATAGGATTATTAATTTTTAATTTTTTTGAGTGGTCTGATACAATATCATATAAATTAAAATCACTACCTAATCCTAAACTTGTATCAGTAACAATTTCTTCTCGTATCCCATCAAGTGGAGGGTTCGTTACTTGAGCAAATAATTGTTTAAAATAATTAAAAAGTAGTTGTGGCTTTTCAGATAATACAGCCAGAGGTGTGTCAGTACCCATCGATCCGATAGCTTCTTTTCCCGAAACACACATTGGTAAAATTATTGTTTTTAGATCTTCTTCAGTGTAGCCAAAAATCCTAAGCCTTGTCTCTAAATCAAGTTTTTCCATAGGAGTTTTATTGCCCGTGTAAGGAACATCTTTTAGAGGAAGAATATTTTGATTTAGCCACTTTCTGTATGGGTGTTTTGAGACTATTTTATTTTTAATTTCTTCATCTTCTATTATTCTTCCTTCGTTCATGTCAACCAAAAACATTTTACCTGGTTCTAATCTTCCATGTTTTTCTATATTACTTGGTGCGATATCTACAACACCTGTTTCAGATGACATGACGACATAACCATCTTTAGTTACGGTATATCTTGAAGGTCTTAGTCCGTTTCTGTCTAATAATGCGCCAATATATTTACCATCAGTAAAAGGAACAGATGCAGGGCCATCCCATGGTTCCATTATACAAGAATTAAATTCATAAAATGCCTTTTTTTCATCAGACATTGATTTGTGTTTTTCCCAAGCTTCAGGAACCATCATCATCATAACTTCTGGAAGAGATCTACCTGTTGTAAGAAGTAATTCAACTACCATATCCATTTGTGCAGAATCCGATTTACCATCAAGAATTATTGGGAATACTTTTTTAAGATCCTCACCAATAAAATCTGATTTCATTAATTCTTCTCTTGCTATCATTCTGGAAACATTTCCTCTTCTAGTGTTGATTTCGCCATTGTGGCACATATATCTAAATGGCTGGGCCAAATCCCACGTTGGAAATGTATTTGTTGAAAATCTTTGATGAACTAAGGCTAGTTTTGTTACGAGTTTTGGGTTTGAAAGATCTAAATAAAAACGGTCTATATCTTCTGGAATTAATAATCCCTTATAAATAAGAGTTCGGTTGTGTAAACTAGAAAAATAAAAATATTTTTTTTGAGAAAGAGTAGAATTATAAATTGTATTTTCTGCAATTTTTCTAGAAACAAATAATTTGGTTATGAATTCACTCTCGGTATATTCTTTATCATTTTTTCCAATAAAAACTTGCTTAATTAATGGTTGAGTCTGTGCAGCTATATTCCCAGCAATTTTAGAGTTAATAGGCACCTCTCTCCAACCCAAAACTGATAACCCTTGTTTATAAATCTCTTTTTCAAAAATTTCAATACAATAATTAGCCTGATTTATTTTTTGGGGTAGAAAAACCATTCCAACGGCATACTCTTGGGGGTCAGGTAACTCAAAGGAACATTCATTTCTAAAAAAATCATCGGGAATTTCTATTAGAATACCAGCTCCATCTCCAGTTTTACCATCGGAACTAACTGCTCCTCTGTGTTCCAAGCAAGTTAATATATTTAACGCTTTAAAAATAATATCGTTTGTTTTTTCCCCTTTCAAGCTGCATATAAATCCAGCTCCACAATTATCGTGTTCAAATTCAGGTGAGTAAAGGCCTTGTTTATTTGGTAGCATATAAATTAATTGGGACTAGCAAAAATAAATAAATTAACACCCTAATAAAAACCAATTAATCTTAAATCAATAATTTATGCTAAGTTGATAATTTTAACTCTTTTTTTTGAGCAATTCACATATTTAGACTCAAATAATGTTTATTTATTAATATTTCATCAATGGTTAATTTTAATTTTTTTAATATGTTTACAAATTAAATTTTACTATGGAACTTACAATTATTGCAGTTTTTATATTAGGTTATTTTCTAATAACTATCGAACATTCAATCAAAATTGACAAATTAATCCCGGCATTGGCCATGATGGCAATAATGTGGGCTATTATTGCATTGAACCAAATGGAAGTTTTCGATATAAATACGGTTACTAGAGAGTTGGAACCTACTTACATTAAAAAAATACTTCTACATCATTTAGGTTTAACGGCTGAAATATTAATTTTCTTGCTCGGTGCAATGACCATTGTCGAGATAATTGATTTTTTCAGAGGTTTTTTAGGAATTAAAAGATTAGTTAAAACTAGAAGTAAAACTAAAATCTTGTGGATTTTTGGATCTTTAGCCTTTGTTCTTTCAGCTATAATAGATAATTTAACTGCAACCATTGTACTTATTACTCTTCTTCAAAAGATAGTTAAAGAAAGAAACCTAAAATTATGGTACTCAGGTTTAATTATCATTGCAGCAAATGCAGGAGGCGCCTGGTCTCCAATAGGAGATATTACAACAACTATGTTATGGATTGCAGATAAGGTTACTCCTGTGAGCTTGTTCATGTATTTATTTATTCCATCCTTGGTATGTATGGTTGTCCCACTCCTAATTGCATCTAGGTTAAAAATATTTAAAGGTGAAATGGAAATTCCAAAGGAAGTTATTGATATGGAGGAAAATAAATACGGAAATAAAATGTTGTTTATTGGGTTGGGTTCTATTTTATTTGTTCCAATTTTTAAAACCGTTACTGGATTACCACCCTATGTTGGAATGATGCTCTCCTTAGCTTTTGTAGCAACTTTAGCAGAAATTTTTAGTAATAAAAAATTCAACCTTTCCAAAGTAGACGAAGATCATGACGAGGAGTCAGATCATAGTCCCGTGCACGCATCACTTACTAAAATTGAATTACCAAGTATCTTGTTCTTTTTAGGAATTTTAATGGCAGTTGGTGCTCTAGAGTCACTAGGAATTTTATATAATTTTGCTGATATGATTAATGAGACTATTTCGAATCAAGATGTAGTAATTGTTTTGTTGGGTTATTTATCGGCAGTTATTGATAACGTTCCTCTTGTGGCAGCATCCATAGGGATGTTTCCAAATGTTATAAACGATCCTTTATGGCACGGAATAGCATATTCTGCAGGTACTGGAGGAAGTATGTTGATTATAGGCTCTGCTGCAGGAGTGGTTGCTATGGGAATGGAAAAAATGGATTTTTTCTGGTATATCAAAAAAATAACAATTTTTGCAATGATAGGTTTCTGGGCTGGTTACGGAACTTTTATTCTAATGCGAGACTTTGTACTATAATTTAAATGAATTTTAAACAAACCGTTAATTGGCTTTACGATCAATTACCTGTTTATCAAAGGGATGGTTTTTTTAAACATAAACTTAATTTAGATTCAATTAAAGCTGTTTGCAATAAATTAAACAACCCTCAAAATAATTTTAAATCTATTCATGTTGCTGGAACAAATGGGAAAGGCTCCTCGTCCCATATGCTAGCATCAATATTTCATGAAGCAGGATACAAAGTTGGTTTATATACTTCTCCTCACTTAAATAGCTTTAGAGAAAGAATTAAAATAAATGGGTTGATGATTTCAGAGCATGATGTGATTGATTTTGTGAAAAACAACAAATCTTATTTTTCAAATAATAAAATTTCATTTTTTGAAATGACCGTGGCAATGGCTTTCGATTATTTTTCTAATTCACAAGTTGATATTGCAATAATTGAAACTGGTTTGGGTGGACGGTTAGATGCAACCAATATAATAGACCCTATTTTAAGTTTAATAACAAATGTTGGATTAGATCATCAAGAATTCTTAGGGACTGAAATAAGAAAAATTGCATTTGAAAAAGCTGGGATTATCAAAAACAATATTCCTGTTGTAATTAGCGAATATCAGCAGGATATTCATGATATTTTTTTAAATAAAGCAAAAAAAATGAATTCTAGTATTTTTTTAACTGACGACTTTGATGAATCAGAATATCCGACTGATTTAAATGGATGTTTTCAGAAAAAAAATATTAAAGGAGTTGTAAAAGTAATCGAGCTTATTTCTGAGTTTAATATTAAAGATAAAATTATTAAAAAAGGATTGTTAAATATTGTAAAAAACACTAATCTGCGTGGAAGATGGGATGTGATAAATAAAAACCCAAAAGTTGTATTAGATGTTGGACACAATCTACATGCTTTTAAAGAAAACCTAAAAATGTTTAATAATTTAAACTACAACAAACTAAGAATGGTTATCGGGTTTGTCAAGGGTAAAGATTTTATAAAAATATTAAAATTATTACCGAAAAGTGCTGTTTATTATTTTTGTCAGCCAAATAATTCACGAGCTCTTCCAGTTAAACAGATTTATGATTATTCCAAAAAAATTAAATTGAAAGCTAATAGTTTTAGCTCTGTTAAAAGCGCTTATAAAGCATCTTTGAATGACTCAAACCAAAATGATTTTATTTATGTTGGTGGAAGCAACTTTGTTGTTGCGGATTTAATAAAATGATATATAACTTAAAAAAGTTACTTTTGTATCAATTAAAAATTAAGTGCTATGAAGAAAGTATTACTAGTTTTTACCCTTTTATTTTCAATTCAATCTTTTTCTCAACTAAAAAATGCGAAAAAGTATGCAAAAACAATAACAGCAGATGATCTTAAAGAACATCTTTATATTTATGCATCAGATGAATTCGAAGGTAGAAATACTGGATCTGAGGGTCAAAAAAAAGCTGTAGAATATTTAAGGAATTTTTATATTAAAAACAATATTGAAGCTGGAGACCCCGACAAAGACTACTTTCAGAAAATGAAACTTAATATTTCTCGTGGGAATGAGGGTGAGGTTGAATCTGAAAATGTTATTGCGATAATTAGAGGAACTGAGAAGCCTGAGGAGTACGTTGTTTTAACTGCACATTTAGACCATGTAGGTTATGGAATGAGTGGATCTAGAGCAGGTCGTAATGTAAATAAAATCCACAATGGTGCTGATGATGATGGATCTGGAACTGTTGCTGTTTTGGAAATTGCTCAGGCATTTAAAAAAGCTAGTGAGAAAGGAAAAGGACCAAAAAGAAGTATTGTTTTTTTACATGTAACAGGAGAAGAAAAAGGTCTGTTGG